>OGGM01000977.1_pt1 | contig 13013 bp, 10 predicted proteins | sample 1571251 | NCBI WGS metagenome assembly OGGM01 (sample SAMEA2582076, study PRJEB24529) | metagenome | biome: Human gut stool | place: China | collected 2011 | reverse complement strand
GTTACCACATGAAAATCTTAATTGATGCAGGTGTAGTTAACTCTCAACGTAATGGCTTATGGACTCGTTATTCCATTAATGAAGCTACATTTGGCGATATTTTAGAGATCATCCCTCAATTATATAAATCTAAGGATGAGTGTATTTGCGCACAAATTAAATACTGCCGTATTTCTGAGCACGAAAAAGAAGCGTAACAATGAGACGATGGATTATGCATGTTGATATGGATGCATTTTTCGCGTCCATCGAACAATTGGATCATCCAGAATATAAAGGCCACCCCGTAATTGTGGGTGGTCTTTCTTCACGTGGTGTCGTTGCTACTTGTTCCTATGAGGCGCGCAAATATGGTGTTCATTCCGCCATGCCTATTTCACGGGCTAAGAAACTTTGTCCCGATGGTATCTACGTATATCCTCGGATGGACCGTTATAAAGAGGTATCCCAGCAGATTTTTTCTATTATGAGAGAATTCACTCCTTACATTGAGCCTCTATCTATCGACGAAGCCTTCCTCGAGGTGAGCGGTATGTCTACTATGTACAGTGGCCCTAAAGCGCTTGGCCGTGCTATTAAAGACCGTGTATTTGAAAAAACTGGACTCATCATCTCTGCAGGCTTAGCACCGAACAAATTCCTTGCTAAACTAGCTTCCGATTTAGATAAACCAGATGGCCTTGTAGTCATACCTTACGGCCGTGAAAAAGAAATCTTAGCTCCGTTACCGATTAAACGCATTTGGGGCGTAGGTCCTCGTACGGAGAAAATCTTGAAAACAGGGGGCTTTCACTTGATGCGTCATATTCAAGCGTTGCCTGATGAAAGCAGTTTAATTCCCCTCGTAGGCAACCAGGCGCGCCGCATATGGGAACTAGCGAATGGGATTGACGATAGACCGGTGGAAACAGATCGTAAAATACAGTCTATCGGAGCTGAAGAAACCTACGAAGAAGATTTAACGGATGGCAGTGCTATAGAACTAGAGTTTAGATACTTTGCGAACCGCTTATCAAAACGATTAAGAAAACGGAACCTCTTAGGTCACACCGTGTCTATTAAGGTTCGTTACGATGATTTCACCACCGTATCCCGCCAAAAGCGGTTAGATACGCCATCGGACCATGAGCATGTGTTCTTTGAAACGGCTTTGCTCTTATGGAACAAACTGATGCAAGATAAGACCAGTAAAAAACGGAAAGGCACAAAGAAAGACATTGAAGTGTTAGGAGCTACTACGAAGGTTAAATCTACAAATTTAAAATCTATTAATTCAAACTATAGTAGTTCAAACTATGGTGGTTCTAGTGAGATTGCCTTTATGGATCCTCCGGGTCCTATCCGTTTATTAGGCCTTACCGTGAGTGGTCTCGATGAAGAGGTGCCTATGCAAGATAGTCTTTTCGAATCACCTAAAAATGAGACTGAAAATAAACTAGCTGGTGTATTGGATTCCTTAGAGTCTAAGTTTGGTGAGACAGCTGTTATGAGTGGGGCTCTATGGCAGCGCTTTCACGGAGACAATGGAACGCGTAGAAAACGATCGGAACTCAAGTCTGCAGTAGATGCTCGTGGAGATGCATCGTCTAATCCGGCAGATGATACACGGCCTAATACAGTGGATGATACAGCCACCAATGAGGACGCACAAGCTACTGAGCCGAAGACCCCTAAAAAATTCTGATGAACTCATATTGAATACTTTCACTAAAGTATTTGTTCATGTTACAATATGAATATAGTGTTAATAAATTACCGCAAGAGAGGTATAGATATGAGTTTATTTCGTGTAGCCATTCATTATGGCATCAACAGCAATGGTTTCTTGTCCTATGACACAGAAACAAAAACAGTGTCCGTAGATTTACCTGAACAAGAGTGGGCTGATAAGGTTATCGCTTACTTGAACAATGAACATGCCATCGAGCATGCTACAGGTCTTGATACATATGAACGATTGAATGTAAAACCATTAGAATCTTTGGATAATCTCAAATTAGCTTTAACACGCATGTGGGAAGCTATTGACGTACAAGTCGACTGGAGCCGTCCAGCGTAAGCAAAACGACATAAACAAAATGCACCTTGTATCCTAATATCGTAGGAACAAGGTGTTTTTTTGTCTTATTTTGGTAGATTCATATGCAATAGATTAACCTAGTTAATCATAAGAAATAGTGATCCACTAGTCAGATATAATACGTGGGTTCTCAATTTCTCGCTTTAAATGATAGAGTGTATACACGATTTATACAGAATTAGTATTGTTTTGTTTTAAAAGATATGATAAACTAAAAACAGATTAATAAATAATGATTATCCGTTAGTAATTATCTTCTAATAATCATTATTTTCATTAAGATGATATGAAGTATTAAATTATGTAAAGACAATTATTTTTATTTTTCTAAGTAGGAGTCAATAATATGAGTGATGAAAAAAAACTAACAACAGCCTTTGGCGCTCCTGTTCCGGACAATCGCAATTCTGCAACAGCAGGTAAACGTGGTCCTGTATTGATGCAAGATGTTTGGTTGATGGAGAAATTAGGCCATTTTGCACGTGAAGTAATTCCTGAACGCCGCATGCACGCAAAAGGGTCTGGTGCATTCGGTACTTTCAAAGTAACAAATGATATTACTAAATATACAAAAGCAAAACTTTTCTCTGAAGTAGGCAAGGAAACACCAGTATTTGTACGTTTCTCCACAGTTGCAGGCGAACGTGGTGCCGCTGATGCAGAGCGCGATATTCGTGGTTTTGCCGTAAAATTCTATACAGAAGAAGGTAACTGGGACCTCGCGGGTAACAACACACCTGTATTCTTCATCCGCGATCCATTGCAATTCCCTGATTTGAACCGCGCTGTAAAACGCAATCCGAAAACAAACCTTCGCGATGCAACAGCAAACTGGGACTTCTGGTCTAGCTTGCCAGAAGCCATTCACCAAGTAACAATCGTAATGAGTGACCGTGGTATTCCTAAATCCTACCGCACAATGCATGGTTTTGGTAGCCATACATACAGTCTCATCAATGAAAAGGATGAACGCGTATGGGTTAAATTCCACTGGGTTTGCCAACAACCGATTGAAAACCTCTCCAATGCTGAGGCGGCTGAGCTTGTGGCTAATGATCGTGAAAGTCATCAACGCGACCTATTTGATGCTATTGAACGCGGTGATTTCCCTAAATGGAAATTATGCATCCAAGTGATGACAGAAGAGCAAGCTAACAACATGCCATACAATCCATTTGACTTAACAAAAGTATGGTACCACGATGAATTCCCATTGATCGAAGTAGGTGTAATGGAACTTAATCGCAACCCAGAAAACTACTTCCAAGATGTAGAACAATCTGCGTTTGCACCTTCTACTATCGTTCCAGGCATTTCTTTCTCTCCTGATAGAATGCTTCAAGGTCGTTTGTTCTCCTATGCCGATGCACAACGTTACCGCCTAGGTGTTAACTACTATCAAATTCCTGTTAATGCACCTAAATGTCCTGTAAATAGCTACCATCGTGATGGCCAAGGTCGTGTGGATGGTAACCATGGTTCTACAATTGGCTATGCACCTAACAGCTTTGGTGAATGGGCTGAACAACCTCAATTCAAAAATCCTGGCCTAGACGTATCTGGTGCAGCATACCAATACGACTTCTACGAAGACGATTCTGACTTCTATACACAACCAGGTAAGTTGTTCCGTCTCATGAGCCCTGAACAACAACAAATCTTGTTCGAAAACACAGCAGCAGCCATGGATGGCGTACCTGATTTCATTAAAGAACGCCATGCAAAACATTGCTACCAATGCGATCCAGCTTATGGTGAAGGCGTTGCAAAAGCATTGGGTATGAACATCGATTTCAGCGATGTAAAATAAATAGTACTATAGATGCTATTTACATAATATAGATACTCTATCTGAATAATACAAACAATTAAAAGAACTTCCTTAAATTAAGACGAAGCCCCTCCTTGCTATGTAGCTCATAGTAAGGAGGGGCTTTTGTCATGGAGATTGTATTTAAATATTATTAATCAAATTTCTTATTTGTTAGGTCTTGATACATAAGCTTAGCGATTTCATACTGCGGATCGCCGGCTTGCAATTGGTGGGATGGTAGTTTAAATACAGCTTCAGCTCTTTCCTCTTTCTTGATATCGATGCCTTTTACATCTTCGGACCGACTTATGGAAATGGTATGTGTTGTTGGATTTATGAAGTACGCATTTACATCGATGCTGAAAGCTTTATTTTCATCCTTTCTCATGATTACACGTAGTATCATAGCTGAAATAGCAGTAGTGCCATCTTTTTCACCTAATAGCTGCTTAGATGTATAGTCCACATAATCTGCATAGACATAAATATCGCCTGGTTTTGCTTTATCATAATCTTGTGTATAGGCCTCTACTAAACGCAAATCGAGTTGTCTCCCGAATGGTCTAGAGAACATTTGGCTTTGCAATTCACGTGTTTCACTAACAGGTGGATAGAATGGTATTGGCGTTAAACCCTTTAGCATATCCGTGCGAGTTTCGTTTTTCCGTTTAGCTTGACGTTCTGCAGTGACCTTGTCTAGACGTTTGCGTTCTTTTAACATGGCCTTTTCTTGTTCTTCTTTTGATTTATAGGTTTTTACACCTACAACACGGTTACCAGACATTGTTACCGTTGAATAGATAGGCTTACCGTTAGTAGGTTTTCCCTTAGAAGCATTAAGCGTAGATTGTACCATGGCCGGTGTTGCGCTCTCGATAGATTTTTTTAACTCTGGGAGATTGGAGTAATCTATCTCAACCACTGCAGAGTCTGTACTTTCAGTTGGTTGGACAGGTGTAGCCCCATACACAGATGATATAGCCAATATAGCTAATAGTGAACTGGTAATAATCGAACGTTTACATAGTTTCATTACATATACCTCTTTTTATAAGAAATCTCTAATACTATCAACAATCGTATTATAGCATGGTTCTCGAGTAGATGGATTTAAACATACTCTGATAGTATATAAATTTATAGAGGACTTTAGCATAATTATGTAGAATTACATTGTGTATTGTATTTATACAGAGAGCAAATGTGGTTAGGAGGCAATTATGAAACGTAGTAGTTTGGCATGGTATGTAGCGGTGGCTTGCCTTGGTGGTAGCCTTTGCGTCGGTCCTGTAGTACAGGCGGATTCTCCGACGACGGTGAAAGCAAGTAGCGTCGTTCCTACTACTGTTACAACTCAGGACGAGCAGGCAGCACTCAAGCAAAAGCAGCAGTACCAAGCTGACACAGAGACGATGGGCCTGTTATGGATGCGCACCTCTGCTGAGTACAGAGCGTTAGTCTATCAGGGGTACAACGTGGCGCTGAATATTGTTAAAATGGCTGTTTATGATCCATCACATCAGAGAAAGCCGTTAGCTATCGTTCTTGATGCAGATGAAACAGTGATAGACAATACAAAACTGATGGGTGAAAGCATCGCTAATGGTAATGGTAGATTCGATGGTCCTTGGTTGCGAGCAGCGGTCCATAAAGGCGAATCTCGCGCTATGCCTGGTGCTGTTGAATTCCTAAATGAAGTACATAAACAAGGTGTTGAAATATTCTATGTTTCAAACCGCTATGCACCTGTTAACTATGATGCAACAGTACAAAACTTTAAGGAACTAGGATTCCCATCTGTTGATAAAGACCATGTACTACTATTCGAAAAAGATTCTGACAAACAACCTCGCTTTGATATGATTGCTAAAAAATATGCTATTGTTCTATTCATGGGCGATAATGCTGGTGATTTCCCGATTGGCACAAAAGGCAAGACACTCGCTGAAAGAAATGGCATAATCGATGCTCATAAAGAAGACTTTGGTACTACCTTTGTAGTATTCCCGAACCCTGCTTACGGCTCTTGGGTAAGTGCATTAGCTAAAGGCTACCAAAACCTAAGCCCAGAAGAACAAAAACAAGTGAATAATCAATACCTACAACAATAAGGATGCCTTGCGTATACTTTATTAAAAACGATATAATAAAGTATACATGCGTCTATAGCTCAACCGGAGAGAGCGTCAGTTTCCTAAACTGTAGGTTGGGGGTTCGATTCCCTCTAGGCGCACCAGAAGGATAGAGCAGCAGTTTCGCCTTAATACTCGTGAGAATCTATTAAGGTAGGGCCTTATGCCGAAATCAAAGGACACAATTTATTGTGTCCTTTTCCTCTTTTGAGTATATTAAATTATTTTGTTATCAAGAAAATAATAGAGTAATTAAGGCTATATGATAAAAAATATAATAAATTAATGAATAAAAATTAGAAAGTGTTGACATATAAGTAATACTGATATAATATGTAATTAGATTTTACCATAGCGAAAGGTTACAGAATCTACTAAAATAAGACTTTATGTCGAAATCACTACTTTTAAGTAGTTATTAACAATAGTATATGTAAATTGAGTTAGTAGTACATATTACTAATGTTTTTGTGTGAAATTTTGAGCACGGGTCTTATGATCTGTGCTCTTTTTGTTTATTGATTTATTATAGCGAAAGGCTACAAAAGTGCTTAACTTCGTTGTTGAGGTTTTAGTACTCTGTAATTTTTCGCTATGATAAAACGCTTCACAGATTAAAGAGTTCATTAATGACGTTTTAGTACTCTGTAATTTTTCGCTATGATAAAACTAATTACAATGTAGAATCCTATTCCACAGAGTTTTAGTACTCTGTAATTTTTCGCTATGATAAAACACTCCAACCATGCGACTGACCCTATCAGTGGTTTTAGTACTCTGTAATTTTTCGCTATGATAAAACTATTCCAACAAGTGTTTTTGTTCAGGGATTGTTTTAGTACTCTGTAATTTTTCGCTATGATAAAACCAATTTCCAAAAAGGCTAGTACCACACATAGTTTTAGTACTCTGTAATTTTTCGCTATGATAAAACGATTTTCCATGATAGGGTCTCCTTTAGAATGTTTTAGTACTCTGTAATTTTTCGCTATGATAAAACGCGAAAACGTGCAGAACTTAATATGCCACCGTTTTAGTACTCTGTAATTTTTCGCTATGATAAAACTCAAGTACGATTAATGCTGGGTATTCGCCTGTTTTAGTACTCTGTAATTTTTCGCTATGATAAAACCTAAAGTTGCTGAGGAAGCGGTTCGCAGGGGTTTTAGTACTCTGTAATTTTTCGCTATGATAAAACGGATAGCAATATTAATTTAAGCCTTGAACAGTTTTAGTACTCTGTAATTTTTCGCTATGATAAAACTGCGGTTGGAAGTTCCTCATGTGCATTTACGTTTTAGTACTCTGTAATTTTTCGCTATGATAAAACACCATTTAACTTTAAACGCCCATCACAAGGGTTTTAGTACTCTGTAATTTTTCGCTATGATAAAACTTGTCTAAAAGCCTGCAAAAAAACACCTAGTTTTAATACTTTGTGATCGTTGCTGATGATAAATCTAGAGTAAAAAATAATGATTTTCTGATTGTTATGATTTTATGTATTAATACAATTAATGAATGTTAGGAGAGGGTATATATGGGATATATACTAGGATTAGATATCGGGGTTGCTTCTGTTGGTTATGCAATTATTGATGAAAATTATAATGTCCTAATTAGTGGGGTAAGACTATTTCGTGAGGGTACGGCAGAAGAGAATGTAGCACGCAGGGGATTTAGAAGTAGTCGTAGAAGTATGAGGCGGAGCCGCCATAGATTGGATCGACTAAAAGAAATTTTGTCGAGTGCGCTAGGTGTGAGTGGAAATCAATCTTATACAAATCTCTATGAAATTAGAGTTAGAGGACTTAGTAATAAGCTTTCGCCTGATGAATTGATTGCTGCAATCATTCAATTGGCTAAACATAGAGGTATATTCTATTTAAGTCCAGAAGATCTTGCAGCTGAGGACGGAAGCAACCAGAGTTCAGCAGATATTATTCGAACTAATGAGAATAAGCTTAAAGATGGAATATATCCATGCCATGTTCAATTAGAAAAGTTGAATAATATGGGAACAGTACGAGGCATTGAAAATAAGTTTACTCATGAATCATATCGTAGTGAATTAATTAAGCTCCTTGAAGTTCAATCATCATTTTATCCAAAATTAAAAGGGATAATGGATGAGGTTTTATGTATATATGATTCTAAACGTGAATATTATGAGGGACCTGGTAGTTATAAAAGTCCCACACCTTATGGGCGTTACCAATTAGATGAAAGTGGCAATGTCATTAAGATTAATTTGATTGATAAAATGCGTGGTACGTGTACGTATTTTCCTGATGAATTAAGAGCACCTAAATGGAGCTATAGTGCATGCTTATTTAATTTGTTAAATGATCTAAATAATTTAACGATTCAAGGTGTGAAGATAACTGAAGCTCAGAAACAAGAGTTGATTAGTGAGTATGTAAATAAAGGTAAAGCGGTAACGATTCCTGCTATTGCAAAAGTATGCGGTGTTAAAAAGGAAGATATTTTTGGCTTTAGAATAGATAAGTCGGAAAAACCAATTTTTACAAAATTTGAAGGTTACAATGAGTTATTAAAAATCGCAAAGTCTGTAAACGAAGAAGATGCAATTGAAGGTAAAAAACAGTTAGTAGATGATATATCTGAGATTCTAACTAAAGAAAAAAGTATAGATGTGTGTGAAAGAAAATTAGTAGATGATTTAAATTTATCTACTAGTTTAGCCAAAGAAATTGCAAAATCGGGGTGCTTTACTACATATCATTCTTTATCATTTAAGGCTATTAATTTAATTTTAGATGATTTATTGAAAACTAGTAAAAACCAAATGGAATTATTTATGGAGGCAAGTATAAAACCATATAATCATAAATTTTCTCAAAATTATAAGTTAAGTGCTAATTTATCTGATTGGATTGTATCACCTGTTGTTAAACGCTCTATTAATGAAACTATTAAGGTATTTAATGCATTGCGTAAATATCTTAAAAGCCAAAATGGTGATGATACTGAATTTAGTGATGTAGTAGTTGAATTAGCACGAGAAAAGAATAGTCAGGAGAAGAAAGATCTGATTAAGAAAATTCAGAAGGCCAATGAGGAAAAACGTTATAAAATTATGGAACTTGTTGAAAACAGGAAACTTATGAGTGCAGAGTTTGAACGTATTAGTTTACTGTTAGAGCAGGATTTTAAATGCGCATATTCTTTAGAGCCTATAGAGTTGTCTGATGTGTTTAAAGCAGGTCTTTTAGAAGTTGATCATATTATTCCATTATCTATATCTCTAAGTGATGCTCAGTCTAACAAAGTACTTGTCTATCAAGGAGAAAATCAAGCTAAAGGACAACGGTCACCATTCCAATATTTTAGTAGTGGCAAAGCAAAAATAACCTTTGAAAGATTTAAAGAATATGTTACTAAAAACTTGAATTTTAGTAATGCTAAAAAACGGAATTTATTATATCTTGGGAATCCCATTGAGGAGATGAAAGGTTTTATTGACCGTAACTTAGTAGATACACGTTATGCATCTCGTGAAACCTATAATTTATTAAAATCTTTTTTTGATTATCATAAGATAAATACCAAGGTTAAAGTTATAAACGGTTCTGCAACAAGTTATTTTAGAAAAAAAGCGTATCTATCAAAAAATAGAGAAGAAACATATGCCCATCATGCACAAGATGCTATGATTATTGCTGGTTTTGCTAATACGAAACTGATGAAATTTTTCTCGAAAATAGGTGCTTTTTCTGAAAGTTTGAATAATAAGGACTCTATTGTAGAGGTAGATGGCAATATTATAAATTCTGAAACGGGCGAGGTACTAGAACAAGAATTATTTAATAAATCCGAGAATGTATCTAACTATATTCAGTTTTTAAAACGTATTGAAAGTATAAAACCGTTATATTCTCATAAGGTGGATCGTAAACCTAATAGAGCTTTATATGATCAACAGATAAAAGCGACTCGAAGCTTTGTTGAAGATAATAAAGAGGTGACCTATATTATCACTAAATATAGTGATATTTATAATACAGGAACTGGTAATGCTGGAAGCAAACTAAAAAAAATGATTTTAGAGTCTCCTGATAAATTGTTAATGTATCATCATGATCCTAAAACTTTTGAGATTTTTCTAAAGATTGTAGAACAATATGGAGAAGAAAGTAATCCTTTTGCCGCTTATAAAGAAGATCATGGACCAATCTGTAAATATTCAAAAAAAGACAATGGTCCAATTATTGAGTCGGTTAAGTTCCGAGAAAAGCAGTTAGGGGCGCATCGTGTTAATGTAAAACAAGATGGACATAATAAATCGGTATTTTTGAAAATAAAAAGCTTACGTACTGATGTGTACCAAGATGGAGAAAATTACTTAGTGCTTAATGTGCCATATGATATGGTTAGCTTTGTTAATGGTAGATATATAATTGATCAAGACAAATATTATAAATCAAAACAGGTTCAAAAAATTTCTGAGTCTGCTACCTTTGTAACATCTTTATACCGAGGGGATTATATAACTTATGAAGAAAATGGCGAAACAGTAGAATGTATTTTTAAATGTATTAATAATGAGAAGACTCATAGAATAGAGATCTCTTATGTGAATCGGCCAACCGATAAACAGGTTATGAAGGCTATAAAGACCAGTATTAAAAACTTGACTAAATATAATGTTGATGTATTAGGTAATAAATATAAAGTTACGGATGAAAAATTAGAATTTGATGTTACGATTTAATGTTGCAGGGAGTGCACATTATGGGTTGGCGAACAATTATTATTGAACAGAGTCAGCAAGTTTCATTACATTTAGACAACTTAAAAATAAAAATGCTTGAAGGGGACTATTTAGTCCCCTTACAAGATATTAGTATAGTTATTTTTAATAACTATAAATTAAATGTTACAACGCAACTATTATGTAAGATGAGTCGCTATCAAATTTGTGTAATCATTTGTGAAAAGAATGGATTACCGTCTGTTGTTATGAATCCTATAGCAGGAAATTATGTAACATTTAAAAATCAAGAAATACAACTGAATATGAATCCATCTAGACCAGGTGATTTGTGGAAAGCAATTATTGAACGTAAGATAAATAATCAAATGTTTGTTTTAGATCATTATTCATTGTCATTAGATACAATTGAGATAATGGAATCTTTAAGAGATACAATTCAGCCGTTTGATACGGAAAATCATGAAGGTATTGCTGCAAAAGTTTATTTTAAAGCTTTATTTGGTATTGATTTTATACGTGATAGAGAAGAGGGGGATCCTATCAATAATGCTTTGAATTATGGATACTCTATTATTAGAGCCCTTATGGCAAGAGCATTAGCTGCTAAAGGACTTATATTATCAATAGGGATAAAACATCATAATATATATAATCACTTTAATCTCGTTGATGATTGCATGGAAATATATAGGCCCATCATAGATGATTGGGTCTATTCTTGTATTTATGTGTCTGAAGTTTTGTTTTCAAGAGATATAAAACTTAATTTAATTACTATGCTTTCTGAGCGTACAGTACGTCATCAAAATATATCTTACTCAATAGCAGATTCAATGAATAGATTTGCAGATAGTCTCGTTAGATGTATGACTGATGATAATGAAGTATTAGATTTACCATTATTAGATATATGATATTGGTGTGTGAAATGAATAGGTACAGAATGGTGAGAGTATTAATAATGTTTGATTTACCTATGGATGATACTGTTGCAGTTCGTCATTACACTCAGTTTAGGAAGTTTTTGATACGGCAAGGGTATTTTATGATTCAGTATTCTATTTATTGTAAGATTATGCCTAATCGGGATAGTATAAAGTCTCATATTGAATATATTAAGCGCTATTTACCGCCAGATGGAGCTGTATATGTTTTGCAAGTTACAGAGAAGCAGTATCAAGGTATGAAACTATTAACTGGAAAGAAACAAATTATCGAAGAGAAGTTAACGATTGATAAAACTATCATTTTCTAGGAGGCGTCTATGAATGGTGAATTGGTATTATCAGGATATAGACTTTTAGAACCAGTCCATATTAATTTACAGGCTATAACAATTGTAGTGCCACAAGATGATTTTAGGACTATGCCGGTTATATTTGATTTTATAGAACGATATTTTGATAAAAGGAGATTCTCCCAACAATACCCATTTAATACATTGAATCTTAATAATAGTGTATGTAGAGATGATGAGTTTGAAATTTTATATATTCCTTCAAGAGTAGATTCAACAGAGCTTTTTAAGATTGCAAAAAAGAGTTTATTGGGTAAGATAACTGAGAAAATCTATAAAGAAGTTTCAATATCTGAACGGGAAAAATGCTTTAATCAGTTGAATTCTGTAATACTTTTGCCAATTAATGAATTGTTATCTCGTTATAATTTAATATGCGAGAGTAATATGAATGATTTTTGGAGTTTTAGTAAGATTATAGATGTACTATCTAATGATATGGAAATATATGGTACGTTTGATGAACGATCGCAGTATGATTTGAAATATATGCTGGTAGATTTGTTTGCTGAACTAGATATAGGAAAGAAGAAGCTACTCCTATTAGATTTACCTGAACAAGGCTTATCAACAGAAGAATTTCACTCTTTGTTAGACTATCTTAATAAAAAATGTTCAAATATTGATAATGTTATAGTTTATACGCAATCTAGTGCTATTACTAATATATTTGAGAAGCCCTTATGCTATCATATAGTTAAAGATAATCAAATATGGGGAATGGATGATTACGATGAAATTGAAGTTTTATTGCTAGAGGATAGTGGATCTATAAATTTACTGGAGAAAGAGCGCCAATTTATACAAAGTTTGTTTAATCGTAGTCTATTTGAAACAGAGTATAAAGAAATTAGTGATTTATTTTTTTGTAAATAAGCTGGAATTATAAAATATAGTAAAGGCTCTGTCACAACAAATGGTTGATTTTGACGAGAAATAGCGTATAATAATAG
>OGGM01000976.1_pt1 | contig 13022 bp, 10 predicted proteins | sample 1571251 | NCBI WGS metagenome assembly OGGM01 (sample SAMEA2582076, study PRJEB24529) | metagenome | biome: Human gut stool | place: China | collected 2011 | reverse complement strand
TCTCATGATGAGGGTGACTATCCTACTATTTATCAATTCTTTGAACCACCTCTTTCTGGCAAGTTACACAGTGCTGGACGACTAGACGTCGATACGACAGGACTCGTGTTATTAACTGATGATGGTCAATGGTCACACCGTATTACCTCACCAAAGCATCAATGTGAGAAAACCTATTTAGTCACTTTAGCTGATCCCGTTGAAAACCATTATGCAGCTTCTTGTGAAGAAGGTATTTTATTGCGTGGCGAAAAAGAACCGACTAAACCTGCAAAACTTGAAGTGTTAGATGATTACAATGTAAACCTTACTATTTCTGAAGGACGCTATCACCAAGTAAAACGCATGTTTGCCGCGCTGGGTAATAAAGTCGTGGCACTCCATCGTTGGAAAATCGGTAACGTTGAATTAGATGAAAGCTTAGAAGAAGGCGAATTTCGTCCACTCACTCAGGAAGAAATTGACAATTTAGTGAAATAATATGAGCCAAAATATTAAACCTACCTTTATTTTTATCGCCACGCTCGGCATCCTCTCGATGCTACCGCCTTTGGGCGTGGATATGTATATTCCGTCCTTTTTAAATATCGCTGAAGACTTAAATATCAACTCCGAGCAAGTACAGCATACGCTGACATTCTTCGCTTATGGTATGGCGGCAGGGCAATTGTTCTGGGGGCCTTTTGGTGATAGCTTTGGTCGTAAACCTATTATTCTATTAGGGGTCATTATTGGTGCTATCACATCCATTATTTTAACGGGCATTCATTCTATTGGCAGTTTCACTGCGCTGCGTTTCGTTCAAGGTTTCTTTGGGGCTGCGCCTGTTGTGCTTTCAGGCGCTTTATTACGAGATTTATTTTGCAAAGATCAACTGTCTCGAATCATGTCCACCATCACGCTTGTCTTTATGATCGCACCGCTTGTTGCACCTATCATTGGCGGATATATCGTGAAATATTTCCACTGGCACATGATTTTTTATGTGATTGGTATCATGGGATTTCTTGCGGCATTGCTCGTCTTTTTCATTATTCCCGAGACCCATAAAAAAGAAAACCGTATTCCCCTGCGCCTAAATATCATTGCCCGTAATTTCATGACGCTTTCAAAACAAAAAGAAGTGTTAGGTTATATGGCGGCGGCTTCTTTTGGTTTTGGGGGGTTATTTGCTTTCGTCACTGCTGGTTCGATTGTTTATATTGGTATCTACGGCATTCCAGTCGATCAATTCGGCTATTTCTTTATGATCAATATTGCCATTATGACAACAGCCTCTTACCTTAATGGGAAGTTTGTACTGAAATTAGGTGCTGAAACCATGTTACGAATTGGTATTGCTGTACAATTTATTTCAGGAGTCTGGCTATTTTTAACCGCACTTTTTGATTTCGGTTTTTGGCCAATGGCTATTGGCGTGGCCTTTTTTGTTGGTCAAAATCCATTAATCTCATCCAATGCTACCGCCTCTATTCTCGAAAAATTCCCAACTATGGCGGGTACCGCAAATTCATTAATGGGGAGTGTTCGTTTTGGTGTCGGCGCTGTGATGGGTTCCCTTGTGGCGAGCTTTAAAATGGAAACCGCTGCGCCAATGCTCTATACAATGGCGGCTTGCGTGGTCATTTCAGTTCTCTCTTATTACTTCCTGACTTATCGAAATGAACGATAAAGTACGGTCAATTTTCAAGTCAATTTAAAACAATAAAGGCGGGATGTCCCGCCTTTTTATGTCCATCAACATTTATTTCCAAATTCGATGTTCTAATACTCGTTTTTTAATTTCAGGGTAGAGGTCAATTTTGAATTCTGGTTCTTTCCCTTCTTTTAATTGACGTTGATAGTCTTTCATTAACTTCCACACAATCGGGGAAAGTAAAACAATCGCGACTAAGTTAATAATTGCCATCACAGCCATCACGGTATCTGCAAAATTCCACACGACATTGCCTGATTTTACTGAACCAAAATAAACAAAGAATAAGACTGCCAAACGGAACGACCACACAAACCAAGGCTTATTTTTAATAAAGCGAATGTTACTTTCCGCGTAAGCATAGTTACCAATAATAGAGGAATAAGCAAAAAGTAATAAGATGAAAGCTAAGAAGTGTACTCCGAACTCCCCTACATGATAACGCAATGCATTTTGCGTTAAGGAAATACTTTTCAGCGTTTCACTGCCGTAATTATCTGAAAGCAGGATAATCACTGCCGTACAAGTACAGACAATCATGGTATCTACAAATACACCAAGCATTTGCACTAAACCTTGGCTTACTGGATGTTTGACATGTGCTGCAGCGGCCGCATTTGGGGCTGACCCCATCCCTGCTTCATTAGAGAATAATCCACGTTTTATCCCCATCATCATGGCTTTGGAGACTAAAGCTCCAAACATACCACCCGCAGCAGATTGGAAAGTAAAGGCACTTTTGTAAATATTGGCAATTACCGTTGGGATCATATCAATATGCATACCTAGGATAATTACCGCCATAATCAAATAAAAGAGTGCCATCATCGGTACTACGCTACTAGAAATGGTCGCAATACGTTTCACACCACCAAAAATAATGGCGGCAGTTAATACCACTAAAACCATACCAACATATTCACCTTGCCAATTCCAAGCATTTTTAGTCGCTTCTACGATTGAGTTTGCTTGTACTGAATTAAATGCAAAACCAAAGGTAAAAATAAGTGATACAGCAAATGCTACTGCTAAGCAACGTGATTTTAACCCTTGTGTAATATAGTAAGCAGGGCCACCACGGAAAGAGCCATCTTTATCTTGAATTTTGAATACCTGTGCTAAAGTAGATTCCGCAAAAGCACTCGACATGCCAATAAATGCCGTTACCCACATCCAAAATACGGCACCTTCACCACCAAGCGCAATAGCTGTTGCCACACCACTGATATTACCTACGCCAACTCGACTTGCAAGCCCAGTTGCAAAAGCTTGGAATGGCGTTAAAGAATTACCTTCTGCCGCACGTCCAAACCACATTTCACGTATACTTGCAGGGAAAAGGCGTAACTGTACTAGCCCTGTAGTAATGGTAAAAAATAGACCTACACCCAATAAAATAACAATGGTGATATTCCATAATGGCTCATCAAAATGTTCGATAACCCATGTTAAACCTTGCTCAATCCAGTTCCCAAATTCTGTCAACATAAAAACCTCGCTTAAAAAATCAATATTTTGATTGTAGAGAGACAAAATAAAAAATCCAGCTTTCTTAAAGAAAAACTGGATTCTTATCCTATAATATAAAAGTTATTCAAATTTTCACTGTATTTTTAGATTAAATCTATTCACGTTAAAAATAACGCTGCAGCACCACGCACTCCACCAGAATCACCATGTTTTGCTTTTTTGATTGGTGGCACTTTGGCACTACGCATTAAATGAGGTGGCAATGCTTTTGGTAACGCTTCATAGAGATAATCAAAATTCGATAACCCCCCACCTAGCACAATCATATGTGGATCAAACGCAGTGATAATGTTACCGATAGAAATAGCCGCTAACTCCACAAAAATGCGAACAAAATCAACCGCACTTTCCTCTTTCGCATAAAAACGATCGATAATGTCTTTGGCTGATAATTCTTCCCCTTTTAAATCACGGTACAACATTTCAAAACCGCGACCTGAAATATAAGTGTCTAAACAAGCATGATTACCACAACCACATTGATAAATAGGTGCTTTATCCCAACCCAATAATTTTAAGGCATGATAATTTAATTGAAGATGACCTAACTCTCCCGCCATTCCCACTTGTCCTGAGTGAATTTTGCCGTTAATCACAAAGCCACCACCAAAACCAGTGCCTAAAATCAGCCCTAATACGGAAGGATATTGGGTATTTTCTTCATCCCAAGCTTCAGAAAGCGCAAAGCAATTTGCATCATTTTCAGCTCGCACTTCACGCCCGAGTATTTTCTCAAGATCAGTTAAAATAGGCTTATTATCTGCAACACGAATATTCGTCACTTCAGCAAGCCCAGTTGCTAAATTAACAAATCCTGGCAACCCAAGACCTACCGTGCCTTTTTCACCAAAGTGGGCATCCGCACGTTCGACTAAAGTTTTAATCGCCTGTAACCAATCTTGATAATCTGTCTGTGGCGTTGGCACGCGCTCGGTATAAAGTTTTTCTAATTTTTCATTAAAAGCAGCTAATTCAATCTTTGTGCCACCAATATCAATACCATAATACATATTGTCTCCTTAAAAGAGCGGTCAAATTTGTTGGAATATATAGGCTGTATTTTCCTTGAAATCAAAATGAAAATCCATGATAAAAATCATATTTTGTACAAGCAATAAAAAAGACCGGCTTTATCACTAAAACCGGTCTTTGATGCTATTTATTGTTAAACAAGCCTTTCTTCTGTAAGAAACCAAAAATAATCAAATGAACAATCCACGCCGAAATTATCGCCACAAATAAATCGATTGGATAATGCATTCCAAGGCGTACGCGGCTAATCAACATTAATACGCCCCAAATGGTCATGGCACCAATCAGTAATTCCGCTTTAAAAGAACGATTACCTAATAATTGGCTAAACCCGACGGCTAACATTAGCCAAGTGGCGGCAAAAATAGAATGTCCAGATGGGAAAGAATAACCCGTTTCATCTTCATAATGCGCTTTTAACCAGGCTGGTGTATCCGCTTGTGTAGAATAAAATTTATCCACTAATTTTGCACGCTCTGAACGATCTTGATGATAAAAAGCATCTGTCATACTTTCTGTTTTTTCCGCTAAATAGACGGTAAAAGGACGTGGCTCGGCAAAAACCGTTTTTAAACCTGTTTTAATTACCTGTGTAGATAATACCGACAGGCCCATCACAATCACGCCCATAATCCACTGTTTACGGTTTTCAAAAAGAAAACGGAAAAGTAAAGCAAACACACCACAGGTAATTAAAGCATAAGGTACGCTACCCGTTTCGGTTAAAAGATAAAGCCAATAATCCCATTCCATTAATTGGTTGTTTCCATGCCAATGATAAGCAAAACCCCAAACAAAAAATGGTACAAGACAAAGGAATAACGTATATAATGACAGCCTTTTAAACATTGTTGCCTCTTGATAATAAAAATAAAGTGCACATTTTAGCAGAATAAAGTTGAAAAAGGATACGTTATGTCAAAAATCCAACTGGTTGCTCAAGCCAATTTACCTACCGAATATGGCATATTTAAAATGGTCGGATTTGAATTTCCCGATACAAAAAAAGAACACGTTGCATTAGTAATGGGTGATATTTCAAACCAAGATGAGCCTGTACTCGCCCGCATTCATTCGGAATGCTTAACGGGTGATGCATTGCACAGTTTAAAATGCGATTGTGGTTTCCAGCTTGCAGCCGCATTACGTCAAATTAGCGAGGCGGGTCGTGGTGTGTTGATCTATCATCGTGAAGAAGGACGAGGTATTGGTCTAATTAATAAAATTCGTGCTTATTCGTTACAAGATCAAGGCATGGACACCATTGAAGCCAATCTTGCATTAGGTTTTAAAGCTGATGAACGTAACTTTAATGTCTGTGCCGATATGTTTGAATTATTAGGTGTGAACCAAGTTCGCTTGATGACAAACAACCCGCAAAAAGTAGAAACCATGAAAAAAGCGGGAATTAATATCGTAGAACGTGTGCCATTGAATGTAGGTGAAAACCGTTACAATACGAAATATCTTGATACTAAAGCGAAAAAAATGGGCCATTATATTGTGCACAATAATGAAGAACATTTAATGACTTGCCCACATTGCCAAGAAGAAGTGATTTAATAAAAAAGCCATACAACTGTATGGCTTTTCTTTTATCAAAACAATTATTGATTAACGCCCCAATGACGAGTGTCTTTATCAAATTTCATGCCTGAATGAGATCCTTCTGAACCATTAAAATAAACGTCTTTATTTGCACAAGCTGAAATCACTAATGCACCGATAACAATAAGAATTAATTTTTTCATTGTGTTTACCTTTTTAAAACTAACTTGTCCAAATTGTATCACAACTTTTGTTGGCTTTACCTGCTTAAATTAGTCCTTTTCTTGCAAAATTTATCTTTGACTTCTACAATACCGCTTCATTTTTAACCTTGTAGTTCGCAAACCTCCTACATAAAAAAACTAGGTATCCTATGAATATTTCAAATCCTAATCTCAACCGTAAAGCCCTTGTGATCTTCTCGGGTGGACAAGATTCCACAACCTGTTTAATTCAAGCTATTGCCGAATATGGCGTAGAAAATGTCGAAACCGTCACCTTTCAATACGGCCAACGCCATGGCATTGAATTAGAAAAAGCCCGTTGGATCGCCAAAGATCTCGGCGTAAAACAAACGTTGATTGATACGTCCGTCATCAAATCTATCACCCACAATGCCTTAATGGATGCAAACGCTGACATTGAGCAAAAAGACGGTGAATTACCTAATACCTTTGTGGATGGCCGCAATGAACTCTTCTTATTGTATGCGGCGATTTATGCAAAAGGACAAGGTATTAATGACATCATCACAGGCGTATGTGAAACGGATTTCAGCGGCTATCCCGATTGTCGCGATGTGTTTATTAAATCCATGAATGTCACCCTTAATTTAGCCATGGATTATCCGTTCAATTTAAAAACACCGCTAATGTATCTTACCAAAGCCCAAACCTGGGCATTAGCTGATGAATTAGGTGCGTTAGATTATGTTCGTCAGCATACCCACACTTGTTATGAAGGTGTTGAAGGTGGCTGTGGAGAATGCCCGAGCTGTAAATTGAGAGATAAAGGCTTGCAGGAATATTTAGCAACCAAAGCAAAAGCTTAGTATCGAGATAACTCAACTATAACAGATTAAATAGATTCAAATGAACCCCAAGTGCGGTCAAAATTCACGTCAAATTTTGACCGCACTCTTACTTAATATAGTATCCTTATCTTTTCTCATCTTTGATTTTATAAACGCGTCATTTTTTGATAAAATCACGCTAATTTTTTATAAATAAGTAACTAATTTTAAAAATGACTACAAATTATTCCGCTCAAGAAATTACGGTTCTGAAAGATCTTGAACCGGTGCAAATTCGCCCCGGCATGTACACGGACACTACCCGTCCAAATCACCTTGCACAAGAAGTTATCGATAACAGTGTGGATGAAGCCCTTGCGGGTTTTGCTACCAAAGTTGAAGTAATTTTACACGCTGATCAATCACTTGAAGTCATTGATAATGGCCGCGGGATGCCGGTGGATATTCACCCAACTGAAGGGGTTTCGGGTGTCGAAGTGATCTTAACAAAACTGCATGCTGGCGGTAAGTTCTCGAATAAAAACTATGAATTTGCCGGTGGTCTACATGGGGTGGGGATTTCTGTCGTGAATGCCCTTTCTGAACGCGTTGATATTCAAGTTAAACGTAACGGTGAAGTGTATAAAATTGCCTTTGAAAATGGCGTAAAAGTAGAAGAATTAGAAGTCATTGGGACTTGTGGTAGACGTACGACTGGCACCACAGTTCACTTCAAACCGAATCCAAAATATTTTGATAGCAAGAATTTTTCTGTTAGTCGTTTACGCCACTTATTACGTGCCAAAGCCGTGCTTTGTTCTGGCTTAGAAATTAAATTTGTCGATAAAGTGAATAACACCGAAGATGTGTGGTGCTATCAAGATGGTTTATCCGATTACTTAACTGAAGCGATAAATGGTTTTGAAACCTTGCCTGAAAAACCTTTTGTCGGTGAATTTAAAGGCTCCACAGAAGCAGTAAGCTGGGCATTGTTATGGTTACCCGAAGGTGGCGAACTTATTGCAGAAAGCTATGTAAACTTGATTCCAACAGTACAAGGCGGAACACACGTAAATGGCCTTCGCCAAGGCTTGCTCAATGCCATGACTGAATATTGTGAATTCCGCAATAAATTACCACGTGGTGTGAAATTAACCGCAGACGATATTTGGGATCGCTGTGCTTACATTCTTTCACTGAAAATGCAGGATGCTCAATTTGCCGGCCAAACCAAAGAACGCTTATCTTCCCGTCAAAGTGCAGTCTTTGTTGCGGGTGTTTTAAAAGACGCCTTCAGTTTATGGTTAAACCAGAACGTACAAGATGCGGATCGCTTAGCTGAAATGGCCATTAGCTCTGCACAACGTCGTTTAAATGCCGCTAAAAAAGTCGTTCGTAAAAAATTAGTGAGTGGCCCTGCTTTACCAGGGAAATTAGCCGATTGTGCATCACAAAATTTAGAAAAAACCGAATTATTCTTAGTAGAAGGTGACTCTGCGGGTGGATCGGCCAAACAGGCGCGTGATCGTGAATATCAAGCTATTTTGCCGTTACGCGGAAAAATCTTAAATACTTGGGAAGTCGCCAGTGATCAAGTGCTTGCCTCAACAGAAATTCATGATATTGCAGTGGCGCTTGGTATCGATCCTGATAATGAAGACTTATCTCAACTCCGTTATGGTAAAGTCTGTATTTTAGCCGATGCGGACTCTGATGGTTTGCATATTGCCACCCTACTTTGTGCACTCTTTTTACGTCATTTCCCTAAATTGGTTCAAGATGGGCATGTTTATGTGGCAATGCCACCACTCTATCGCATCGACTTAGGTAAAGAAGTCTTTTACGCCTTAGATGAAAACGAAAAAGAAGCGATTTTAGAACGCTTAAAAGGTAAAAAAGGTACTTTAAACGTACAACGCTTCAAAGGTTTGGGTGAAATGGATCCGTCACAATTACGTGAAACTACCATGGATCCGAATACACGTCGTTTAGTTCAATTAACCTATGAGCTAGGCGAAGATCAAGGGGCAGAAACATTAGAATTAATGGATATGTTACTCGCCAAAAAACGAGCGGAAGATCGCAAAAATTGGTTACAAACCAATGGCGACCAAGTGGATTTAGCTGTTTAATTATTTGAGGTCAATCATGAACGAACAACGTCGAGATTTTTTTAAAAACAGTGCGCTAGGCCTAGCAACAATTACATTAGGTGCAGGTTTAAGCCTCATTCCTTCTGCTCAAGCAGAGGAAAAGTCCTCTAATACGGCAACCACTGCGGTTGAAAATTTACCAGAAATTGAAGCTGAACTGACGCTTGCGCCCAATGTGCCAAAACCGATTAAACGTAATCACCCTGCAAAAGTCGTGGTAAAACTGACCGCACTTGAGCAAATTATGGATTTAATGGATGGTGTGCAATTTAAATTCTGGACATTAAACGGTAGCGTGCCTGCGCCGTTTATTCGTGTACGCGAAGGCGATATGGTGGAAGTGCAACTTTCCAACTCAGCGAGTTCAATGATGCCACACAGTATCGATTTTCACGCTGCCGCTGTGCCAATGGGTGGTGCTATCGCAAGTGAAACCCCGCCAACGCGTACATCCACCTTCCAATTTAGAGCGTTACGTTCAGGGATTTATTTATACCACTGCGGCAGCCAACCTGTGGATATTCACCTTGCCAAAGGGATGTATGGTTTAGTTTTAGTTGAGCCGAAAGAAGGCCTGCCAAAAGTGGATCGCGAATTTTACATTATGCAAAGTGAATTCTATACCAAAGGTGAATTTGGCGATCCGGGCTTACAACCGTTCAGCATGAAAAAAGCTATTGATGAGCGCCCAGAATATGTGTTGTTCAACGGCAAAGTCGGCGCAACTATGGATGAAAATGCCTTAAAAGCAAAAACTGGCGAAACAATTCGCCTATTTGTAGGAAATGCGGGGCCGAATTTATGCTCTTCTTTCCACTTAATCGGTGCGGTATTTGACAATGTGTATGTGGAAGGCGGTACACTTGTTAATCACAACGTCCAAACCACATTGATTCCATCCGGTAGTGCCACTATGGTGGAAACGAGAATTGATGTGCCGGGTACTTATGTCTTTATGGATCATTCCATTTTCCGCGCTGTAAATAAAGGCACAATGGGACATATTGTGGTTGAAGGCGAAAAAAATCCGAATATTTATTCTGGCAAATTAAAAGACGAAGCCTTTAAAGAAGCCAATCCACAAAAACCTCAACCCGTTCCTTATGAAATAGACAGTCATAAAGGAATAGATATGGGACATTCTCCTCACGAACATTCAGATGAGAATTCTGGTGCAACCAGAAAATAGATTAGAAGAATATGAGCAATATTAACTACGAAGGCATCGAGCAGATGCCACTTCGCACCTTTACAGAAAAGGCTTACCTTAATTATTCAATGTACGTCATTATGGATCGTGCATTGCCTTTTATTGGAGATGGCTTAAAGCCTGTTCAACGTCGTATTGTCTATGCGATGTCTGAACTGGGTTTAAATGCCGCGGCAAAATTTAAAAAATCCGCGCGTACCGTCGGTGATGTGTTGGGTAAATTCCATCCACACGGCGACTTAGCCTGTTATGAAGCCATGGTATTAATGGCTCAGCCCTTTTCTTACCGTTATCCTTTAGTGGATGGCCAAGGAAACTGGGGGGCGCCAGATGATCCTAAATCATTCGCGGCAATGCGTTATACAGAATCTCGCTTGTCCAAAATCTCTGAAATTCTATTATCTGAATTAGGTCAAGGCACTGTTGATTTCCAACCGAACTTTGATGGCACCTTAGAAGAACCACAATATTTGCCTGCTCGTTTACCTCATATTCTCTTAAATGGCACAACAGGGATTGCTGTCGGGATGGCAACAGATATTCCACCACACAATATTAATGAAGTGGCGGATGCAGCTGTCCTGTTATTAGATAATCCAAAAGCGGGATTAGATGATGTGCTCAATATCATTCAAGGCCCTGATTTCCCAACTGAAGCGGAAATTATTTCTCCTAAAGATGATATTCGAAAAATGTATGAAACCGGTCGTGGATCCATCAAAATGCGTGCAACATGGCATAAAGAAGACGGTGAAATCATCATTAGCGCACTTCCTCATCAATCTTCACCATCAAAAATCATTGCACAAATTGCTGAGCAAATGACCGCGAAAAAATTACCAATGGTGGAAGATATTCGTGATGAAGCGGATTACGAAAATCCTGTGCGTATCGTGCTTGTACCACGTTCAAATCGCGTTGACACGGATGCCTTAATGGCGCATTTATTTGCGACGACTGATCTTGAAAAAAGCTATCGTGTGAATATGAATATGATCGGGCTTGATCATAAACCAGCCGTGAAAGGCTTACTTCAAGTTCTTACCGAATGGCTGACATTCCGTCGTACTACTGTGACACGTCGCTTACAACATCGTTTAGATAAAGTACTTGCTCGTTTACATATTTTAGATGGTTTGATGATTGCCTTCCTCAATATTGATGAAGTGATTGAAATTATTCGTACTGAAGACGAACCTAAACAAGTTTTAATGACTCGCTTTAACTTAAGTGATGAACAGGCAGAAGCCATTTTAAACTTACGTTTACGCCATTTAGCAAAATTAGAAGAACATCAATTACAAGCTGAAAAAGATAAACTCGAAGAAGAGCGGTTAAATTTAGAGTTAATTTTAGGATCTGAGCGTCGCTTAAATACTTTGATCAAAAAAGAAATTCAAGAAGACGCGAAAAAATACGCCAGCCCTAGAATGTCTCAATTAGTTGAACGTGAAGAAGCGAAAGCGATTTCTGAAAGTGAAATGACACCAGCAGAACCGGTTACTGTCATCTTATCTGAAATGGGCTGGGTACGCTGTGCGAAAGGTCATGATATTGATCCGGAAGGATTAAGCTATAAAGCAGGCGATAAATATCTAGCGCACGCTTGTGGTAAAAGCAATCAACCGGTGATCTTTATTGATAGCACTGGTCGTAGCTACGCTTTAGATCCGTTAAGCTTGCCTTCTGCGCGTTCACAAGGTGAACCGCTCACCGGTAAACTTACATTACCGGCAGGTGCGACGATTGAACAGGTTATTATGGAACCTGAAAAACAAGAATTATTGATGGCATCAGATGCAGGATATGGTTTTATTTGCAAATTTGAAGATTTAATTGCACGTAATAAAGCAGGAAAAGCCTTGATTTCTTTGCCAGAAAATGCGAAAGTCTTGAAACCTGAGACACTTTCCGAGTCGACCTCACTTCTTGTGTCCCTCACTTCAGCGGGTCGAATGCTGATTTTTCCGGTACGGGATTTACCGGCATTATCAAAAGGGAAAGGCAACAAAATCATCAGTATTCCAGCAGCGAATGCAAAAGCGCGGTCAGAATTATTGGTGAAATTGTTCTTAATTTCAGAGCAAGCTAGCCTTGAGTTCCATTCCGGTAAACGAAAAATCACATTAAAACCGGAAGATCTGCAAAAATTCCGTGCGGAACGCGGCAGAAAAGGCTCCCAATTACCACGTGGATTACATAGCAATGTTGATATTGTGGTAGTTGAACCTGAACACAACTCATAAGAATTCTCGAAACCAAACTAAATAGGAGGATATTTCGTGAATATTGTTTTTGATACCTATCAAACACTTGCTTTAGCAAGTTTTGTATTATTACTCGGTTTTTTTCTAGTAAAACGCATCCGGGTTTTACAAACATTCAATATCCCTGAGCCTGTTGTTGGTGGCTTTATTGTGGCTATTGCATTAACCATTTTATACAAAGTAAACGGCACCTCATTTACCTTTGAGAAAAGCTTACAAACATCTATGATGTTAGTATTCTTCTCCTCTATCGGTTTAAGTGCAAACTTTGCTCGCTTAATTAAAGGCGGAAAACCATTAGTTATCTTCCTACTTGTCGCTGCCCTTCTCATTGTTTTCCAAAATGTCATCGGTATTTTAGGTACTCAATTATTAGGTATTGATCCTGCTTACGGTTTACTTGCAGGTTCTGTTACCTTAACGGGTGGTCATGGTACAGGTGCAGCTTGGGCTGAAACATTCACCAAAGAATTTAACCTACCTGCTGCAACAGAAATTGCGATGGCATGTGCCACATTCGGTTTAGTCTTCGGTGGTATCTTAGGTGGTCCAGTATCTCGTTATTTATTAAATC
>OGGM01000972.1_pt1 | contig 13077 bp, 17 predicted proteins | sample 1571251 | NCBI WGS metagenome assembly OGGM01 (sample SAMEA2582076, study PRJEB24529) | metagenome | biome: Human gut stool | place: China | collected 2011 | reverse complement strand
GAAGCCTGTCAAATCTGCAATAGCATATATGCCGAATGTAGAATACGAATTGCCGTATGAAGGTGCAAAGGAAATGCTATTGGTAGATGATGTTGACAACAAAGAATATTTAACCGGCTTATTTAATTCAATGTATGATGAGTTACCTGGACCAAAATCAAAGAACAAGAAATAATAAAATCTTATTTTATCTAGGTAATACCATTTAACGATAACCTTATGCGATCGTTAAAAAGTTTATAGAACAGACAAGACTATCTGGCATAATTAGTGTTCACTCGTTTCATGTTGAGGCCGTACCACTACTTGTCCGAGCTGAGGCATCAGCGAAGTAGAAGTAGATGCTCCGCCCATGGGACAAGGTGAGACCGAAGGTCGAGAAGGTGCCCTGGGGTATAGGACTCGTAGAATGAGGAGGGAAACCGACGAAATGATACGGTAAGTCCGAGCCGCTGAGTGCTTGGCTCTGCTCTTCCGATCTGAGACAGTCGAAAAGTAGAAGGGGATGGTATTGGTATCAATCAATGAGTAATAAAGTAACAGCATGATTCGAAACATTTTCTTGTAATTTGCGGAGGAACATCAATATGGATGGAATAACAAAAGATTCTATAAAAACGGCTAAACTAATGAAACAATTATGGCCCCAATTGACCGATAAAGAAGCTATTGATGAAGTAAAAAGATATACGAATGGCAAAAATACTGCAATCTTTACTGAAGTTGAAGGTGACACAATTGTAGGTCTAGCACTATGTTCACTCAGATTTGATTATGTTGAAGGTTGTAAATATAGTCCTGTTGGATTCTTAGAAGGGATTATTGTCGACGAGGAATATCGTTTAAAGGATATTGCTAAAAATCTCTGTACAAAATGTGAGGAATGGGCGAAAAATAAAGGATGTAAGGAATTTGCAAGTGACTGTACTTTAACGAATACGGATTCTATAAGATTTCATCTCAATATTGGATTTCAGGAGGCAAATAGAATTATTCATTTTAAGAAGAAATTATAATTTCAGAACGTGGTCAAAATTTATGTATCTTTAGAAAGTGTGAAAGAATGGACGGACTACGAATTACTTTTCATTAGTTAAGAATATAGTAATGTTGTAAAGTTAATCGAGGAGTTATTGATGGATTTTAGTAGTAAGATAGCCATAAATAAAGGTTGGTCAGATGATAAAAAATATTGTGTGACAGATCAAAAACAGCAAAAATATTTCTTGCGTGTTTCTGATAAGGAGAAGTTAGATTCTAAAAAATTTGAATTTGATATGATGGAGAAAGTAGCTTCTCTTGGAGTTCCGATGTGTAAACCGATTAACATAGAACTATGCGATGACGAAGTACATTCTTTACATGAATGGATAGATGGGAAAGATGCTCGAGAAACCATTTTAACTGTTTCAAAAGAACAACAATACATTTACGGAGTAGAAGCAGGAAGAATCCTTCAAAAAATTCATTCACTCCCTGTTACAGAAGTTCGTGAAGATTGGGAGGTCTTTTATAATCGAAAAATTGATGACAAAATCTCCAAATACAAAGAATGTCCCGTTCAATATAAAAATGGTCAGATCTTTATTGATTTTTTAAATGCAAATCGTGAATTGTTAAAAGATAGACCTCAGGTTTTCCAACATGGAGATTATCACATCGGGAATTTCATGATTGGTGAAGATCATAAAATTTATGTCATTGACTTTGATCGATTTGATCTGGGAGATCCTTGGGAGGAATTCAATCGTATTGTATGGTCTGCTCAAGTTTCTCCCTCTTTTGCGTCTGGTATGATAGATGGATATTTTGATCATAAGGTTCCGGATTTATTTTGGAAGCTTCTCGCTATCTATATTCTAAATAACATAGTTGGTGCTCTGTCATGGGCTGTACCTTACGGAGCTGAAGAAATATCAGTAATGCAACATCAAGCTAAGGAAATTTTAGAATGGTATGATGATATGAAGCAAATCATTCCTAGTTGGTATTTGAACAAGAAGAAGACTGAATAATGTAAACGTTGGAATATCATTTTTAGAAAATATGACACGATTATTTGCCCAAATTTAAACACATCTGACTATCTTTAATATGGGTGATTTTAATCAATACAAGTTAAACTGGTATAGTAAGGAGTTTAAACATGAAATTCCATGAATTTGGTGATAAGAATTTGCCTTCTATCTTGCTGATACATGGCGGTGGCAGTTCTTGGTGGAATTATCTTCGTCAAGCACGGATTTTGTCAGAAGACTACCGTGTTATTCTACCCACTTTGAATGGCCACGGTGAAGAATATCAACTCGATTATGTTTCTACGGAAGATTCTGCTTTGGAGATCCTAGACTATGTCAAAGCAAACTGTGGTGGGAAGGTGTTTGTGATCGGTGGTGTTTCACTGGGTGGTCAAATTGCCATGGAACTTTTGTCCTTAGACAGCGAGATAGCTGAGAAGGCCATCATAGATGGAAGCCTCTGTATTCCTCAACCAAGGTTGGCTAAAATCAGCATTTTTCTAGTAGCTCTATTTGGTAAATTGATGTTCAGTAAATTCTCTTGCAAACTTCAATTAAGCATGATGGACAAACTCTATCCTAAACTGGCTTATCCAGAGGAAATAAAAGCATATTATTTAGAGGATCTGCCAAAGATGTCTGTCAAAACATTAGTGACCATTTACAAAACCTATATGGGGCGTTACAAGCTGAAGGACACGATTTCTGCTAGTAAGGCCCAGGTACTGTATATCTTTGGTGAAAAAGAACTGAACTGTGTGAAAGCATCAGCGAAATTATTTCAGCAGCTACATCCAAATACGATCCTGTATGAAGCAAAGGGGTATAACCATGGCTATTTATCAGCTTACCTGCCTCAAGAGTGGATTGATTTGGTTGAGCCATTTTTAAAGAGTGATCTATTGGAAATCTGATATGCTGTAAGGAGGATTCTTATGCTAGGAGCAATAGTAGGAGACATTGTAGGTTCTGTTTACGAATGGAGCAATATTAAAACGAAAGACTTTCCATTATTTCGTGAGGATTGTTTTTTCACGGACGATACGGTTATGACATGTGCTGTTGCTGAAGCCATCATGAACGGTGGTCAGAAGGATGACTTTATTGATGCCATGAAGAAATATGGCAGAATGTATCCCGATGCTGGGTACGGGCCTAGGTTTAATACATGGATTCAAAGCAATGATTGCTCCCCTTATAATAGCTTTGGCAATGGCTCAGCCATGCGTGTTTCTCCTTGTGCTTGGGTCATGGATTGTAGTTTCTGTGCCAGAACAGGAGCCTGGCCGTCCAGAAGAGCTCTTGCACGTCTTTCTGCAGAAGTAACTCATAACCATCCAGAGGGTGTCAAAGGAGCTATGGCGACGTCTGATGCTATCTTTCTGTGTCGCTATTACTTTGGAGGCTATAGTGGCGACTATGAGCAACCAATCAATGATCATCCTACAGAATGTAAGAGACGCATCAGGGAATACATAGAGGAAGAGTACGGATATAACCTTTCTCAATCACTCGATGACATTCGTCCTAACTATCATTTCAATGAAACCTGTCAGGATACAGTTCCTCAAGCTATCATTGCCTTTCTAGAAAGTACAGATTTTGAAGATGCGATTAGAAATGCCATCTCTCTTGGTGGGGATAGTGATACTCTTGCTGCCATTACCGGGAGTATAGCAGAAGCAGCTTATGGCATACCTGATTGGATTAAAGATAAGGCCTATACCTATCTTGATGAGCCCTTAAAGGATGTCCTCAGACGCTGGGAGCAAGAAGTTTCAATAACATAACAGAGATTAGATAAAGACAACCAAAAACACTAAAGCGACGAGATAAGTAATAATCTCGTCGCTTTTTGCTTAATAGTTAATGTTGCTATGGATTTATTCAGGCACCTGGTTAGATTTTTGCTGATTCAAGAGGAGGATACAAGTCATTACTGAGATACAGGATACAAGAATCAGATACCAAAGATTTTCAAGACCCAAGCCATGATCTAGCATCAAGCAGTATCCCCAAGAAGCGGGGAAAAGACGCCCTATTCGTTTAAGAAAATCAGGTAGTAAGTTGCTAGGAAACATGATTCCTGAGAGCATAATTGAGGGTAAAAAGACAAGTTGCGCTATCATGGTAAGCTTTGCTTGATTTTTTACAGTAAGGCCCAGTATGCTTCCGATACTTAACGATACGAAAATGTAGATAGCCAGTGCGAGAAAGAATAGGGGAAGTTGACTAGGTAGACTTGCCTTAAATAAAATTGGAGCAAGTAGTACGATCGCCATGCAGGTCATTATCAAATGAACAAAGGCAGAGAGAACCATGGTCACCAGTCCTAAGTGAATAGGCACACCATTTGCTTTATAAATCTTTTTTATGTCGCTTCCGTATGTTTCAATCAAGGAAGGCGGTAAGCCGAGAAAGGCCCCCATGGAAACACTCATGACAATCATTGACTGTATGAGTGTACTACCCATTTCAGGCATAACGGAAGTAAAAATACCACCCATGAGAAGAAAGAAAATAAGCGGTACAATATAGTAAGTAACCAAGAGAGACTTACTTCGTATGTCCAATTTCCACTGTAATGCTAGGCTATATAAGAATCCTTTCATTCCGATCCCCTCCTTGCCATTTCGATGAAATGCTGCTTCAGTGTGCCACGATCCACCTTAATATCCAGTATTTGGATATGTTTCTGTTTGCATTCTTCCAATAATGAAATCAAAGTGTCCTCGATCGTATCTGTTTCAAAAGATTTCTCTCCGTCCTGGGTCTTTAAATGGATGAAATATTTTCTTCCCAACCTGTCTGTCAGTTCTGAAGGAGTACCACAAAAGACAATCTTTCCACTATTCAAAATAGCAATGCGGTCACATAAGGTTTCAACTTCGGCCATATCGTGGCTTGCCAAAACAATTGTCTTGCCCTGTGATTTGAGCTTTCGGATTTGTTCATGGAGGGATAGTCTTCCTTCAACATCAAGTCCCGCTGTCGGTTCATCGAGAAAAATAATATCCGGATTACTGATAAGTGCAAGAGCAAGATGTAATCTTCTTTTTTGACCGGTGGATAATTCTATGTATTGCGACTCCTTCATTTCTTTTATGCCAAGGGCCTTTAGCATAGCATCATCAATGTATGTATGATTCCATTTTGCAAAGAGCTTTATGGCTTCCATTGATTTGATGTGGGCGGGTAGAGAGGAGGACTGTAGTTGAATTCCAGTTTTCCCGTTTACAACGATAGTGCCTTCGTCATATTTTCTCAGACCTTCGATACATTCAAGCATTGTTGTTTTACCAGCTCCGTTCACTCCGAGCAAAGCAAAGATTTCTCCTTGTTTGATTTGAAAATCGAGACCTCTAAGAACCATATTGCTACCATAACTTTTCTTTAATCCAGAAACCTCTATTGCGTCTTTCATGGTTCTACCTCCTCAAGGGGATTGGTTCCAAGTCTTGAAAAATAGACTTGTAAAGCAGGTCCTAAATAATCATTAACGATTTTTTGCTTTTCTTCCCAAGCGTTTGTAGCGATGCCGATATTCCCGACCTCCATCAACTTCGGAAGCATGCTCATATCACCATTTGTAAACTCCATAATCAAGCTCCAGTATTCTTGCACAACCTGTTGGCATTGTTCGCTTTCGGCTGGTACGTTTTCTTTTTGAAGCTCTACGATTTGATCACTTAGGCGGTTCAATCTGTCCATAAAGTCAAGTCCGCTTTTCTTGTCAAATCGACTGCGTATCTGGTCGAGCGTATCATCATCAAAGCGCTTAATGAGAGAGTAGGAGTCATTCTTCATCTGTAGATTGACGATGATGTCTGCATACTTCTTAAAATTGACCGTCTGTATTTGTAAAACTTCTGCCTTTAACTGCTCTATTGCGACTAAAGAATCCTTAAGTTGTTCAATATTTTTACGAAGAATATCTGCTTGCTCTGTAAGAGCCTTAGCAACATCATCAGGTGTTTTCAAAGAGATCAAACGCCCCTTTATATCCTTGAGAGAAAAGCCTAATGATTTTAATGATAGAATCTGATGGAGTAGCACTATATCTTTATCAGTATAAAGCCTGCGACCTCCCTCACTTTCTGCCGATGGGGAAAGTAGCCCCTCTTTATCGTAATATTGTAGAGTACGGATGGTAATGCCCATTTTCTTAGCAAGTTCCCCCACTGTCATAAATCCTTCCGGAATTGCTCTATATTTAGCCATCATTACCCACCTCCTCATACCTATTATACATCGTTACGTAAGGTCATGAACAAGGATTTTTAATAAAATTTAAACTGTAAATCTTTTAGCATTAATGAAGAATCTCATAAAAAATATAGACTTGATGAATTGGTGAGCTTGTTTTCTATTTCAAAAGGTTATTTGGTCCAATAATAAATATCTGATATGTGAGTGGAAACGTGTTATAATTGAGGATGAGACAAGAGGAGGTAAGCTGGTGAAATTTTTAGCAATCAATCCTATTTAGTAAAAAGAATGCTTGAATCTCTATCCTCACGTGTTGAGTATATTAGTTTGCTAAAAAACTATCTTCTATCTAAATATTGAAAGGATTAATGATGTATCTATTAGAATTTTACCAAAACAATTATTCAAAAGATTTAGTCGTGTTTGATTCTTTAGAAGAGGGAAGAGCCTTTGTAGCGCAAATCCCGGGATATACTTTAGAAAAAGAAGATAGTTTTGATGTGGAGTATTTTAATCCAAAAAATCTACCGGATTATATGGAGATTGTCTTCAATGGAAATATTGTCCCTTTATCTAGATTTTCGTTTAATTCTGAGGAAAATGTGGACATTATTTGGAAAGAAATTTCGAATCTATCCGTTAAAAACGATAAAATGATCGAAGGAGCTACAAAAGTAGATGCATATGTCGTGAATAACGATGAAGTGAAAGCTTATGTCGAAGCACGAGAAGCAAACTTCCGCAAGGCAAAAATATTCCTAGAAAACAAAGGGTATGAAGTTGACAGAAGCTTTTTCGGAAGTGAAGACGGCGAAGCGATTCTCTACAGAAAATGCGGCACCGAAGATTGGCACTTCTTATGCCACTTAGACCCGCTGTTTGTAGAGATTGAAGATGTCGAAGAATATGTGAAAGAAGCGATGGAAGATATTCAATAGTCAAACAAAGTTCTTTGTGAGTTTATGCCACTGCTTGAGTAGACGGATTGAGCAGTAAAGAGAAACATCTAGCACTATCTAGCTTCTTAAGGAGAAATATCTATCATAAAAATGGAAATCAGGAAAACCTATCTTGTAAAATAAGATTATCGCATTAATTCCTCAAGATATGATTAAACGGATTCCATTTTTTGTTAGAAAACATGCTATTACACATACTGTTAAGAGAGTATCGCTCGAGTATCCGGAGTTGTATGCAGTAGCTGAACAAGAAGGCCAACTTCCTGAAAAGGAAGCTCAAGAATTGCAACAAATTCTTACAGATATTTTCCAAGAGAAAATGAACAAGCATAAGATTAAATAAGCTTTGAGATTTAATAAGATATAGGAGTTGAGTATGGCTATTGATGGCGTTAAAATCATTGACAGTGATCAAGGTTATGACATTTACAATGAAGTAGTCGGTCGCTATAGAGACGGTGAACAGGTAGCGAACATTATAAAGGATATCCTCGATGAGGAGAAAGATTACTGTCAAACAGACTTTTTCACAGAAATTTATTGGACTGCTCTTGCTTATTCACTGTGGAAGATTGGTCATCTGACAGGCGATATCAGAGATAAAACCTTAGAGCTTATCAAAAAAGGTCCTGATCCATTTTGGTTGGAAATAGATTCAAAGGCTTTGAAGCAAAGGCAAAAGGTCTTGGATAAACTTGCTATCCATTTGCAAACTGAAAATCCTAGACCTCTAAAGGTCACTAAAGCCAAAACTAAACGTAAACCTTATTTTGAAGAAGGAGATCTCCTTACTGTTAAGTTCCAAGATGAGTATGGTCTTGTCTTTGTATCTATGGTTGAGCAGAGTCCTAGAAAGCTTGGGTATCATTTGGCTTGCACACGCCTCTTACAAACCCAAAAGCCCTCCATCGATGATTTTTTGACCAGTCAAATCTCCTGTAAGATGGACAATACAAAGTTTGCTCTCGTTACAGACTGCTGGTTCAATCACAAAGATTTAGGGCAATTATTAGAAAATATTGAAAAAATTGGACAGGTGAAACTTAGACCTTTTAGTCTTTGGATGTTGGCACCTGCCCAAAATTTAGAAGATATTTATGAAGAAATCACTAGAGATAAAGGTTCCTCTGGCCTTAGATTCATCGAAACCTATAAACTTGTCGAAGATATTTTTCCAGTTTAACGCTTATGTAATAAAAGGGGAAATGGTCAATCATTCCCATTGACTATGCTGGGCCCTGACACCATAACTATCTAGGGAACCATCTGAATTGAACTTGGCTTCAATCCGGTATCTTTTCCAGAGGTCGTAATCTGCTGTTTGGATGGTTAGGATAAAGTTGGTATCTTTATCAGAGACGTTATAATCAGCTGGATTGACTTCAAAGATATCGATTAATTTTCGTGTTTGAAAATCTTGGAGCTTGAGATTTGCTAGCTTGACATGATTGATGGAAATTTTTTCTAGTTGCTTGCTATCCTTAGGTGTTCTGTAATAGGTGATGACGCAGTTTTTGAGTTGATCAGTATCTCTTCCCGTAGGAGTAAGGCTCATAAAGCCACAGGACTGATCATCCCGCTTGATTTCAAGAAGCTGACCGTAGTAGAAGTGGTCGTTTTTGGGATTGGTGATGGAACTCTCTGCGCCTTTATCTCCAAAGGTATAGCCTTGGTCTAAAAGCTCGGAAGCCTTGGTTTCACCGATGATGACAGTGGTATCTTGAATGGTTACTGGAACTGGTTGAGCTGGAAGCCCACTCATCATCATGCAGAACATAAAAACATAACTTGTTAAAAAAGTTGTCCCGATAACAGCGTTGGTTGATGCATAGACATGACTGTTATGAAAGTTTTTGCTTATAGCCAGTACAACAAATTTACCAATACTTTTTAAAACCATACTAACAAGTACGATGAAAAATTGTTTTTTCAAACATTCATAAATGGCTTGAGGAAAGCTATTACTATGATAGTAGAGGACAGCCAATACGAGTAGATTTACGATTAAATAGATCAGCAAGAACCAATGAATCTCTTTAAGGGCATTAGCATCAGTGATTTCTTCATAGTCAACGTGAATTCTTCCTTGAACAGCATGGCCAAGTTTGTAAATCCATTTGGGAATGTCTTTGCCTTTTTTAACCGCAACTACAAGTCTGATATAGAGGTAGATAGTAAAGGATAAGGATAGAAAGAAAAGAGCATAAAAACCCAAAACAATACTAGTGAACATTACTATTTCCCTTTATTTAACATTCAATAAAACAATTTCTTAGCTCCATTATAGCATTTTCTATAGAAATAGAGCTAGAAATATCAGTATTATCCTACAAGATTCAAAGGAGAAAAATCATGGGAATGATTGCCAATTATCAATATTTACCAGACAATGAATTAGAACAAATAAAAGCTCTTTCTAACCAAGAAGATGACTTGTTAGACTTTGCTGAGGACTCCGCTGACACTCATGATATCATAATAGATATCGACAAAATGTGGGATGCTCTTCTCTTTGTCATGACAGGATTTAGTAGTTCAGAATTTTTGGATGACAATCCCTTGAGAGAAGCTGTTTTAGGGGTGACTCCTCTAGAGGATGTATCTGAATATATCGCCTATACTGAAAAATCGAGAATTGCGGCTATCAGTCAAGCTTTAGAAGAATTTGATATGGACAAGGCTTTGAAAGACTTTAGTATGGAAGCATGCAAGAAAGCCGACTTGTATCCTGATATTTGGGATTATCTTGAGGAAGAGGAAGAAATCAAGGATGATATTTTAACCTGCTTTGTCAAAATGAAAGACTTTTACAAGGAAATCTTAAACCACAAGGGGAATGTCTTAGTGACTATTTGTTAAGGTTCTTATATTCCATTAGAAAGGTAGTCCCATGAATCCATTTCTAGAAAAGTATATTACTTTAAAAAAGCAATACCTGGAACAAGATGGAAATTCTTCCAGTGTTGCGGAACTCTATGATTTGGCTGATGAATTAGCTAAGTCTGATGATTTAGAAGCTAAGAAAGTCTTAGTTGATCTCTATGAGCAATTGGGTCTCTACACCAGTGCCTATAGCTTATTTACCGAAATTTTAGATAAACCAGACCGAAAACAATTAAAGAAACTGAGCTGTTTACAAGAAATGAGTCAGAGTCATGGCGATCGTTTTGCCCTTCCTCGTCCTCTAAGAAAAGAAGAGAAGAAGCAAAGACAGGACTTGTTAAAAAACTTGCCTCATTTTCTCTATCATCCAGATCCCTTAGCTACAGGTTCATTTGTTGAAGGAGAAGCCAAGCTTTGTCCATCTTGTGGGAAAGAAAGTAATGTTTATTATACTCTTAGACCCTATAGTATTGAAGAGATAGTACATCTCTGCCCAACTTGTATTGCAAACGGTCAAGCAGCTAAGAAATTCGATGCGGAATTTATCCAAGATGCCGAGTGGCAAGGTGAATTGGATCCAGAAAAGAATCAGCTGCTTTTTTGTCAGACCCCAGGCTACTCTAGTTGGCAGGGAGAATATTGGCTTTCTTGTTGCCAAGATTATTGTGCTTACCTGGGTACAGTTGGAACTCGAGAATTGAAGGATATGGGAATCGTTGAGCAAGTCTTGGCAGACTATGAAGCGCGTGAAGAATATAAAGATGTAGAAGACTACTTGGTTAAAGACGGGCCTATCTGTGGTTATTTGTTTAGATGTCTCCATTGTCAAAAATACCAGATCTGGGTTGATGCAGATTAAATCAAAATGTGATTCGCTATGAAAATTAAAGAGAAGACTATGAAAGAACTAGAATTATTCGAAGCTGCCTCCAAAGATTTATTTGATACTATGCAGGGATTTAAAGACAATCTATCTGCTCAATTTCCCCTATTAGATAGTGATAACTGGCAGTATGATAAGGGATCGATAAAAGTTTGTAAGGCTGATGAGTCAGGATTCAAAAAAAGATGTAGAGTCGGAATCAGCTACAACTTGAAAGTCTCCCTATTAAACGAAGCTGCCGAGCAAATCTGGTTACTGTTTAAAGACTGGTTCAATACTAGCAGATTGGGTCAAGTTGAAAGAAATCCTAATAATGAGGATTTGGGAAGATACGTCTTCTCAGCAAGTTCTCCTCTTGGAGATCAGGTAGATTGTTCCATTTATTTGCCTAATGAGTGGAATATCCCTCAGATTAGCTTTTCAGGCTATCTAACAGCTCGTTATAGGGCTTGTGATCTTGATAAATAGCAAGAATAAGATGGAGGTTTTTAGAGATGAGAAAGATTAATTGGGACAAGATAAAGACTCGCTTAGATGCCTTGCTAGTCATTGACGAATATCTGACAGATCCGAGTGAGGATTGGCTCAGACTCGTGATTAAGACTGAGGAAGACTATGGAGTCCGCTATCTTATTGATAATGGATCTGGTGATTCTTTAGATGTGATTTTGACTGATAAAATGATCCTTATAAAAGGCTTTGATCATGAAAGTAGTTTAAGCCAGTTTGGTGCTGACGAGTGGAATCAAGATATCATCGATAGTTTTTATAAAGGACTGGATGAAAAGTATGTCTCACTTTATTCAGAAGAACAAAAAGATGAAACAACCTTCTTTATCTGGTATGGCGGTCACGCGCATCAACAGACTTACCAAGATCAGGATGGCGGAGAATGGTTGCTATCTTACCTCTTTGATAGCTTTGAGAGATTTCATGAGTTTGTAACTGACTATTATGAAATTACCGTAGATGAAGCCTTGTTAAGTAAACTATACAATCATGGATATCTTTCAGAAGTAGAATTGGAGCAATTAATTCATAATTCCTAGATTAGATAAAAAATCAGGCTTATTCTTATTTGGATAGGCCCTTAAAGCGATGGGATAAGTACATCTCAGTAAACTAATATGTACAGTGAGAAAGGATTTCCCTATGGGATTTTTCGATAGATTTAAAAAGAGAGATGATAGTTATAAAAGAGAAAAAGTTATAGAGGTTATCACAAATATTTTAAAAGATATTCATTTAAAAAATTATGAAGATATAAAGAATTATGTTGACGAATTTGAGATTGACGATTTAAATGAATTCTTTGGATATGTTGAAAAAACACTTGAATTAAATGATTTTGACACGATTGATGAATATGGAGTGGCATGTAATTTCCATCCACCTTATGAGTATTCTCAATTGGAAATTTATGATTATAATGACCATTCTGGGTTTGCCGTTGACTATGAGATGACTTCTAATTCAGAATTAGTGGATATGACCCTTCAATTAGAATTTTTATATACCAAAGATGGCTATAAGGTGAGATTTCTTAATATTGATTCAGATTAGTGAGGAGCCCCCATGTTAAAATCGAATAAGCTGATTATTTTTTTAATTTCCCTACCTTTTCTGATGGTTATTATTTTCTATTTGCGCAATGGGCATCCTGGATATAGTGATGATAGTAATTTCATCAGAAATCATGAGGCTGCTATTAAGAGTGAGATCATCACACAATTAGCCCAGGAAAAGCAGGACATAGAATCTGTTACGCTCTTACCAAATACTGCTAGAGGGGAGTATGATAACGGTGGTGATGTGAGTGGACATTACCATATCTATTTTACAGCTTACGTCAACAATAACCGAGAGCGAACGATAAGAGTAGAACTATTTTTCCCGGATGCCAGCATTCCCCCTTTCACCTTGTTTCCTCCCAATCCTTATAAAGACAAGGGCAAAAAGATGTCCAATTGGTTGATGGGGAATATTGAAGTATCGGAATAAATCTCTAAATAGAAATATGGAAGAAGTAACGATGAATAGAATAGTAGATGATCAGATCACTCTTATTCCTTATTATAGGAATGATGACATCTCCCTTCTTTGGTATCAGGATAGTGAGGTTTGC
>OGGM01000971.1_pt1 | contig 13098 bp, 9 predicted proteins | sample 1571251 | NCBI WGS metagenome assembly OGGM01 (sample SAMEA2582076, study PRJEB24529) | metagenome | biome: Human gut stool | place: China | collected 2011 | reverse complement strand
GAGGTGTTACATGGATATTCGTGGCTTTGAAGTAGTTTCTGCTTTTGAAGAACAAAATATCAATTTACCAACACGTAAAACCACAGAAAGTGCAGGCTATGATATTGAATGTGCTGAAGCTGTTACATTAGAACCAAATCAAGTGGTTCTTGTGCCGACAGGCCTTAAGGCTTTCATGGCATACGACGAATACCTCGCCATTCATATCCGTTCTAGCATGGCTATCAAACGTAAACTAGCTCTTGTGAATAGCACAGGCATTATCGACAGCGATTACTATAATAATGAGGAGAATGAAGGTCATATCATGATTGCTCTCCTAAACTTTGGCAACGAACCTGTTACCCTAGAAAAAGGTGAACGCGTTGCACAAGGCATCTTCTCTAAATACCTTATCACCAACGATGACGACGCAACAGGCGTACGTACAGGTGGTATCGGTAGCACTGGGACTATGTAAATAAAATTAATATATATTTATTATAAATAAAGTCACTCAAGATATTTTTCTTGAGTGACTTCAATTGTTTATAAAGGTGGTTATATTTTTGAATAAGTTAAAATACTTAAGATTTTTTTTTACTATTCTATTTGCTATTATTATTTGTTTTTTTGTTAATTTTTTATATAAGTATTTGAATGGTGAAAGTCTATTAGATGATGCTGTTTTTATTTCATTAATTGCTGGTGCCATAGGAGGTATTGGTACTATACTCGCAGCATTAATTACTATAGAAAACTTAAAAGAAGATAGAATATATAATAAACAAATAAGAGAGGAAGATCTAACAAGAGAATTCACTAATAAATTAAAGACATTAATTTCACTTTATATTACTGATATATCGAGTTATTATTATGCACATTATTTAAAGCATAGAAGTAATACATCTGATTCTAAAGATATTAAAATTGATAGAACTATAGCCGTTAGGGCATATTATGATATAAAGTTTTTACTTAATAATAAGAGTAATATAGAAGATATTATAGATAATCTTGAGTGTATTCATAGATTAGATCCATTAGAAACTACTAAGCAGGAATTTTCTGATTTAATAAAACAATTACAAAATAATATAAATGATTATTGTAATTAATATATTATTTAATAAAGTAGATTAGTAATAAATTTATTTTCTATAAGTACGTTTTATATGACTGTAATAAAATAAGTCTTTTATAATAAAAAAGATACGAGTTGATTTGAACTGCACCCCAAAAATTGGACACAATTTTTGGAGGTGCATTTTTTGTACGCCGAATAGGCATGCAATAATAATGTTCGAAGTGACATCACAGTGGTGTCACCCCAATATTTATTATAGTCATTTTATGTGTGTAAAAATTTTCTTATATCATTGTATATAATTATATACGAAACTAATTAAAGAAAATTAATTACTATATGTAATAATGAAAACAGGATGAAGTGGTGGTATAATTAGCTATATAATCCGTAAACATGATTAAATTTATGTATATAGAATATATGGGGAAAGGGTTATTATGTATTCTAATGAAAAAAGAAAGACTCTTTATAAAGGAGAATTTGATATAGCTGCTCATAATGATAGATTAAATAGATTTAATGGTCATCAGGGACATGGTTATGCTGCAGAGCAAGGAAATGATTTATACGATAGACTTGTAGGTCATGATGCTCAAATTTTAGGTGATGATAATGCTAAAAATGGAGCTGATAGGTTAGTTGATGGAAAGCTAATACAAACAAAATATTGTCAGACTGCTAGAGCTTCTATTGATGCAGGTTTTAAAAATGGTGTATATCGATATATTGATAGCAATGGTAATCCAATGCAATTAGAGGTACCGAGTGATCAATATGATGAGGCAGTCAAGGTTATGGCTAAAAAGATTCAAGAGGGTAAAGTTCCTAACTATGATGACCCGAAGAAAGCTAGTGATTTGGTAAGAAAAGGAAATATTACCTTAAGTCAAGCTACTAATCTTGCTAAAGCAGGAACTATTGAATCTTTGACATTTGATGCAGTTAATGGTGCTGTCATAGGCACTAGTGCAGCTGGTATATCAGCTACAATAATGTTTGCTAGAGCTATATGGAATGGTGAGGATATTAATAGTGCTCTTGATATTGCTGTTTTTTCTGGTTTACAAGCAGGTGGAATTGCATTTATAACATCCTTAATATCCGCTCAATTAACTAAAACTACCCTTAATACAATTCTTTTAAATCCATCAGTTGAATTAGTTAAAGTATTGCCTACTTCCTTAAGAAACAACTTATTAACTACAATGAGAAGTGGCGCTCCCATATTTGGTGCTGCTGCAAGTAATAATCTAGCAAAGTTATTACGTGGTAATCTAATAGTTTCTGCTGTATCAACGCTTGTACTGGCAAGTAATGATATATTGAATTATGTTAATGGAAAAATATCAGGAAAACAACTGTTTAAAGAGATGACTACAATTGCTTCAGGTGTTCTTGGTGCAACTGGTGGTGCTACAGGTAGTACTACACTTTTGACTTCAATGGGTTTAACTCTAGGTCCTGTTGGAGCAGCAATTACAGCTATTGTCGGAGGTATTGTTGGGGGAAGTGTAAGCACATCGGTATCCAGAGGTCTTTTAAATGGCTTTATTGAAGATGATGCTGTAAAGTTAACACAGATTATAAATGATAGATTTTCAGTACTTGCTCATGAATACTTACTTAATGAAGATGAAATAGAATTATGTATTGAAGCTCTTAAAGCTTGTCTTGTGCGTGGTAAATTACTTGATATGTTTGCATCTAGCAATAAAGATAATTATGCTGATTCACTTATTTTACAATGCATTAATTCAATTATAGTGTGGAGAACTACAATTAGAATACCTGGTCAGTTAAGGTTTACCGAAGGGATTGGTAGAGTTATTAATGGTTTGGAAAATAATACATTTAATATTTCAAATTATAAGAAAATTGATTCACAAGTTATTGCTAGAAAATTACTTAATAGAGATATTTCTGATTTTGCGGCCAAAAAAGCGTGGTATATTACAAAACAATTTGATTCTATTGGTAAACAAAGTGAGATATTGCTACAAAATATGAAAGATGATGAATGTAATCATTTGAATAATATGGGAATAATAACGACTAGATTGACTGAATGTAAAAAGGATTTTGAAGAAAACCTTACGTTAATAGATATGCAGCTATCAAAGCATACTTCGGATTAAATAAAATATTAAATGTAACTTTTAACATTTTATTAGTGGGGGAGTATATGAATGAACTAAACATAGTGAACTCAGATTTAGTAACAATTAATGATAAAAATTATTTTAATAGGCAGATTGATTTACTTATAGAAAAGTATAAAGGTAATCGACAACAAATAAATAAGTTAGTATTTGAAAGTGTTGCTTGTTTGACAGAAGCTGATAGGAAACAAAATATATTAAATAATAAGAGTCAATTTGGAAGTCTAATTGGCATTTTTACTGGTAGTAATCGTAAGCTTCAAAAGGCTATTGAACAAAATCATGCTAATGCACAATATCTTGCTCAACAAATATTAAAACAGATGGCTGAGCAAAACTTATTAGCATTTGATTTATTAGCAACTGTAAATAATAAATTAAACTATCATGTAGCGAGTTTAAATGGTGAGATAGAAAAAATATATATAGGATTAAATAAGTTCTTTAAATTATATCAAAATCAGATGATACAGACTGAAGTTCGATTAAATAAATTGGAAAGAAATGTCAATTTATTAACTTGGTCAAACTCTATTGAGTATCAAATGTTTAATGAAAAAACTTATTTGGAATTAGATTATTTATCTAAGATAGTTTGTATCACCAAAGATTTTTTTGAAATAACAAAGGGAAACTGGGAAATACAGGATTTGTTCTTGCTAAAGAGTTTGTTACTTAGAATGGGATTAGATCCTGATCATTATATTAATTTATGGGATACGATTATTAGTATTAATGAATCGGAAGAATTAAAAGATAAATTGATTGGTTCTAATTATTTAATTTGTGATGATGTTGTTGATAACAATCTAATTTTTATTGAAGCTATTTATAAACTTGATAAGTTAAATTTTGATGCACGATATACTCTTATTGCCTGTAACGATATTTTATCTATGAATAATATTTCAGTTAATGAGAATATCTTGATTAATGCTCTTTCAAAATCTTTCATCGAAAATAATTATGATATTAGACTAGATACTGATATTAAGATTTTTGAATTAATTCTTGAGTTACTATTTAATTTAAAGGAAGGCAATCAGTATCTAAGAAAAAACTACAAAGTAATAGAAAAAGCTCAGTCTTGTTTGGAATATTTTTCTCCAGGAGTAGAGTTGTATCATAAAGGAAAATATGAAGAGGCTTTTAATATATTTAAAGCGAACTATGAAGCTGGTGATTTATCAGAAATATTTTATTTAGCATCGTGTTATTTATATGGGCGTGGAATTAATTGCAACTATAGGGCCTGTCTAGATCTTATTAATGAAGCTTTGGAGAACGATTATGATGATGTCTATTTTTTACTGGGAAAGTTATATGATGAAGGGTTAGGTTGTAAACAAGATAAAAATAAAGGGATTTATTATTATGAAAATGCAATTGAAAAAGCCAGTAGCGTATATGTGAAAGGTATGTCTTTAAATAACTTAGCATTAAAATATGAAACTGGTGATAATGTTGATATTGATATTTCTAAAGCGATTGAATTATATGAAGAAGGTATTAATTGTGGAAATGGTTTATGTGCATATAATTTAGGAAAAATTCACTTTAAAGGTTTAAATGGTGAAATAAATTATAATCTTGCATTTTATCTTTATTCTATTGGTGGGGAATACAATGAGCCTCATTCATTAAATATGTTGGGATATTTTTATGAAAAAGGTTTAAGTGGGAGTGTCTCATACGAAAAAGCAATAGAATATTATAAATCATCGTATAAAAATGGATTAGGTGAAGCTGCATATAATTATTCTAGATTTTTTGAAACCGGTATAGGAGTAGAAGAAAATTTTGAAACAGCATTTGAGGTTTTAAAAAAAGCAATTGATTATAATGTAGAGTTAGCGATTTATAAACTTGGAGATTGGTATTTTAATAAGTATTCTAATGATCAAGAGAAAAGAATAATAATTGGTGATTATATGCGTAGTAAGCAACTTTTTTCAAAACTATCTACTTTGAATGGTATTAAAAAGGTTGAGTTTGAAACAAGGGGCTCAGGAACATTAGATGAGCCTTTAATATAGAATTTTGAAATTATAGTTAATTATTTATTACGGCTACTTTTGCTATATATTATGGGGAGAAAATATGAATGAATTAAATGTTATTAATAATGATGTTGTTACAGTAGAGGATAAAAATTTCTTTAATGATCAAATAGATTTAATTATTAATCAACATAAGAATAATCGACAAACAATTAATCGCCTTGTTTTTGATAGTATGGCTTTATTAACAGATGCAGATAGCGCCAGTGATACGTTAGCACGAAAAGGGTTCTTTAAACGTTTAATAGGATCATTTACCGGATCCAATAGAAAACTTGAAGCAATTATTAATCAGAATCGTAGTAAAGCACAGTATTTGGCACAACAGACTTTACAGAAATTAGCTGAACAGAATTTATTATCTTTTGATTTGATTGCTAGTGTAAATAATAAATTGAATTTTCATGTAGAACAATTAAATGGTGAAATTGAAAATATTTATAATGGTTTACATAAATTTATAACCATGTATAAAGGGCACTTAGTGCAAATTGAGTCAAGACTAGATATATTGGAGCGAAATGTTAATTTATTGACTTGGACTACATCTATAGAGTATCAAACCTTTGAAGGAACACCATATAATGAATTAGATGAATTAACTAAGATGATTTGTCTTGCTCGTGATTTTTATGAAATAACTAAAGGTGTCTGGAGAACTAGTGATTTATTATTATTAAAGACAACTATTAGTTCTTTAAACCTATTACCTAATGACCAGATAAACTATATGGATACATTAATTTCTATACATGATAATCCTATTATTAAGACTAAGTTATTAGGTGGTTCTGAAATAGGTATAAAAGAAGATTTTAGTGAATCTTTATTGGCGATGGATATTTTAAGAAAATTAAATTTACTAGAATCTGATGAAAAATATCAAATTGATTTATGTAAAAAATATATATCTGAAGAAGTTGATGATCTTTCTGTGAGAAACGATTTATTAAAAACATATTTCGTGGATACAAAAGGTATAAATGGAAATCAAAATATTAATCGATATGATTTTTTATTAGATTTATTGTATAACTTAAAATCAGCAGAAGATCAATTATTATTAGTAGATCATAGTACTGCTGATAAATATACAATATACATAAATCAAGAAAATCAAAGAGAATCTGTACGTTTGTACGAGGATGGAAAGAAAGCATTAGATGAAAAAGATTATGATAGTGCTTATAAATTTTTCCAACAAAGCGTTGATTTGGGGAATATAGATGCAATCTATGAATTAAGTGAGTGCTATTATTGGGGAAGAGGTATCGATATTAATTATGATAAAGCAATATCTCTAATTAGGCTTGGTATAGATAAGGAAAATAATAATTGCTTGTTTTTAATGGGGCGAGCTTTTGATGTTGGTAATGGAGTTGATAAAGATATAGATAAAGCGAAAACTTACTATAGAAAAGCTATAGATGAGTGTTCTGATAAGAAAGTTATTGGTAAAGCACAAGGTAATTTAGCAAATATTCTTTGGAATGAAAGTCCTTTATCTGAAGATAAATTGGAAATTGTTTTATTGTATGAATCATCAATGAACAATGGTAGTGTTATATCTATGGAGAATTTGGGTAACAATTATTATGATGGATATAATATTAAATCTGATTATGAAAAAGCATATTACTATTTACGGCAAGCTGCGCAACATAACAGTACAACTGTATATACTAGATTAGGTTATATGTGTGAGTTTGGACAGGGGATTAAAAAAGACTATGAAATGGCAAAATATTGGTATGAAAAGGGAATTGAATTTAACGATAGTGTCTGTTTTAATAATTTAGGAGGTTTATATAAAAATGGGAAAGGCGTAGAACAAGATTATAAAAGAGCATTTGAATTATATGAGAAATCTGCCAAATTAGAATCAGATTATGGTATGTATAATTTGGCATTTCTATACGAAAATGGTTATGGTGTTGATAGGGATATGACTAAGGCAATAGATTTATATAAACGAGCTGCTGAATTAGGTAATCAGTTGGCTATTGATGCGGTAAAACGTTTAAATATATAAGAGTCTTGGGAGTAGTGATTCTATGTGTTATAAGATAATAGATAATAAGTTAGTTTACCATAATAACATATTGAAAGAAGATGATAAATATCCATTTGATAAGTATATAATATGTGAAAAAATTGGAAGTGGTAAAAATGGTGATATATTTTTACTTGAGCATAAATTTTTAAAAGTCAAACATGTTTTAAAAATTTATAAAGATGATGTTGTTAATGAAAAAGCTCTTGCAGAAGTTAGAAAAACTATTCCACGATCACTCCCCATTAGGACTCCAATTTATTTTGCTGCAGGGAAGCTAGATAAACCGCTTAATAACATTTATGTAATAATGACTTTTGTGAAGGACTCTATTACCTTAGAAAAGTGGATAAAAAAAAGAAATAAATTTAAAGCTCTACTTAAAAATAATTATAATGATGATAGATATAATTTTAGCTTATTACAAAATACTCTAAATTTATCATTTCGTATTATTTTAGATTATTCTTATATAAATAAAAGTAATATTACACATGGTGATATGCATTCTAAAAATTTATTAGTATGTGATTCTTTAAGTAAATCAGTTGATAAATTCAACATTGGAAGTAGTAAATGTTACAGAAAAAATTTTCCTCCAGTAAGTGCCATTGGTAGTTTAAATGTTAAAGATATAATATTTACATTAATTGATTTTGGATCAAGTCAAGTACATAATACTACTAAAAACTATGGAATACAGAAGGATATGTATAATTTACAAAACATTATAAATAAGTTGTTAAGACCATATATTGGAAAAATTTGTAACTACATTGAATTTGATTATAATACACCTTTAGAACTTGGGTGTGATTTGTTAAGAATAACCTTATTTATAAATCTTATCATCGGATATATCTACTCTGGGACTACGATAAAAAATGTGTCTGATGAAAGTTTTATTGATATATCAAAACTTATAAGTGATGCTTTACCATATTGTAACTATGACTCAAGTATATATGATTATCATTATATGGAATGCTTAGATTTATATGTGGGAGAATACTATAAATCTCATATAAACTGGAAATTATTGTGGGAATATTTAAAATCTAATTATAAATCTGCGTTGTTATTTAAAACATGGTGTATATTTTATGAGGATCAAAAGTATTTCTTTAGAAAGATAGAGATTTAAATAATTTTATTATTCTTAACACAATCATTTAATCATATCTATATGATAATTTAGGCAGTGTAAAATATTGTGGGTAGCTGGTGCTATAAGAAATAGAACTATTATAAAAGAAATAGAAATAATATCATAGACTGAACTGCACCCCAAAAATTGTGTCTAATTTTTGGGGTGCAGTTCAGAAAAAAGTTTTTTAGAAAGATGGGAATAAATTTTGATCAAGAGTAAACTATAATAAAATATCAATTTAAATAATATTAATTATGATAGCCTAAAATAGTTAATCTTTGCATTTTTTTAAATATTGTTTATATTACTTGATGAGTTGAAGTAGCATATTAGTAGAGCCATATGGAACTAGCAATACAGTAAAATGTGTGTTGCTAGTTCTAACTTTCAAAAAGTCAAAATATTTTAAAAATAATTATTGACACACACGGATACGTGTATTATAATTACATCATCAGGTGAAAGAAATCACCAACATGTAGAACAGAAAGACTTAGATTCTAACAGCAATCCTGTCACATACATAACTTGATTAAGATGAGTATAGAATCTAGTATAATTTCATAGTTATCGTTCATAAACGATTCATAAGGTTAGACACCAGCAGCAATTCTTCGATTAAATAACCAGAAAAAGTAGTTATGGAGACCCTTTGGTCTAGAGTATCGTGTCTAGTTATCCTTAGCCTCAGTGAGGTTAGTAATTGTCTTGAACTTTGTATTGTAACCGCTCACGGTTGTCTTGTTTATTTTGTTTTCAAAATTTACGTTGTGATAATCCGCAGCGGTTTTTTATATGCCAAGGAGATATGAACTATGAATACATTTATGAACGCTTTAACAAACAATGAAAAATCCTATACTGCTAATGATGGTACTGCGTATCGTACAAGTGGCAGTACGCTAGTAGACCTTAATTTCTCTGTGCCTGCATTGCGTCAGGTCGCAGTTAATTTTTATGGTAAAAGTAAACATGACCGCTATTTCTATGGTGCACATCGCTCTATGGATGCAGTGGATGCATTGCGCTTATTCATTACATCCTATGATGAAGACCCTCTGTATACCATGAAATGGCTTATGTATGCCCGCCATATTAAGCTAGGTCTTGGCGAGCGCGATGTATTTCGTATGATGCTTACTAAAATTGGTGACTTGCATCCAGAGATGGCATTGCAGTTCATTATTGGCACTGAGTTGTGGAACTATGGTCGTTGGGATGATGTGTTACGCATCTTCTTTGATACGACGAGTGGTATCTTACATGATGGACTAGGTGAGCTAATCGCTAATCAGTTTAGACGTGATGTAATGGGGTGTGGGCTCGGCGATTCTATTAGCTTGTTAGCGAAATGGATGCCATCCAATAATACATCTTCAAAACAAAAACGTTCTGAGGCGGCTATTTTACAATCCTTGTTACATCTAAATGCACGAGAATACCGTAAAACTCTGTCTCGCTTGCGCGAACATCTAGCGGTGGTAGATCGCAAAGCTTCTCTCAACCAATGGAACGATATTAATTATAATCATGTGCCATCAAAGGCGAATCTTAAATATCGTAATGCTTTCTTAAAACATGATGAAGAACGCCGTCAGGCGTATCTTACATCATTAGAAAAGGGTGATGATTCTGTTAAGATTAATGCCAATTCTATGTTCTTATATGATATTGTACAAGCCTATATAGACAATAATAGTTGCTGGAGGAATGTTTTAAAACCGCATGATGAAACATTAGAGCAATTATGGAATGCGCAGGAGGTACCTAAGGATTATGACGATATCTTAGTTATACGCGACGGGTCTGGATCTATGGGGCAACAACTATCTGGTAATAGTTCCGTTACCGCACTTAGCGTAGCAGATTCGATTGCATTGTATTGTGCACAGCATAATAAGAATGAATCCTTTAAAAATCGATTCATTACCTTTAGCAATCGCCCTCAGATGGTAGACATTTCGATGTGTGAAACTTTGCGAGATAAGCTTAGACGATTGCATCACTTTGACGATTACAGCAATACGGATATAGAGGCAACATTTGACTTAATTCTAGATACAGCTGTAAAAAATCATCTGCGTCAAGAGGAATTACCTTCAGCGTGCCTCATTATTTCTGATATGCAGTTTGATCAGGCTACAAAGCATGAGGATAACACGACCGTTATTGAATCATGTCGTCAGAAATTTGAAGCCCTTGGGTATACTATGCCACGGCTCATTTTCTGGAATGTATCGGTCTATGCACATAATACAATTCCTGTACAAATGCATCCAAGTGGTGTTGTTCTCGTATCTGGATTCTCTAAATCCATCGTAGATATGGTGGTATCTAGAGAACTCGATCCTGAAACGGCACTTAAAGCTGAATTAGATGCTAAATGTAGTATTGTAGATACAGCATTACAAGGCTATGTAAAGGTAGCGTAACATTTATATAATCTCATTAAAATAGGTTCCTATTGGTCACAATATGACTAGTAGGAACCTTCTTTTGGTGTAATTAATTTGTGCTATAATGAGTTGTAGGTTTTATACTATAACAATCATTTTATATATACGAGGAATTAAGTATGGCAATTAGCAAAGAAGTACAAAAATCTAGCGAAATGAAGTTTGATGGTAAACTAATTAAGGTTTCCTATGATATCGCAGATGTAAATGGAAATGATGCGTGGCGTGAGGTGGTGCACCATCCAGGGGCAACTGCTATCGTTGTTGTTACAGAAGATAATAAAATCGTAATGGAACGCCAATTCCGTTACGCTTTACAACAGCCTTTGCTTGAAATTCCTGCAGGTAAACTAGATTCAAATGAAGAGCCTATTAATTGCGCTAAACGTGAATTAGCAGAAGAAACTGGTTACCGCGCTAAAGAATGGGTTTCCTTAGGGACCATTGCCACAAGTCCTGGATTTTGTAATGAAGTACTACATCTATACTTAGCAAAAGACCTCACCATGGGTGAAACTCATTGGGATCCAGATGAATACGTAGAACTTGAATACTATACATTGCCTGAATTATTAGAGGCTATTAAGGCAGAACAAATTAAGGATAGTAAATCACTGGCTGCACTTATGCTTGCTATGCCATATCTTAAATAGGACTTTATTAAAAAAATAATATATAGTATAATGAACACATAAAGAGAGCCAAATAACGTGCTGTTAGCGTTAGGCTCATCTAAAATACGGAAATATGATGATGCCTAACGTGTTGAGGTGGTAGGATACCTCATACGTTAGGCGTTTTTATTCCCTAACTCACGTTATTTGGCTCTTAATGGTAGTATAGCATGTAATATTCTAGCTGAATATTACAATAGGAGTTATTATGTATAAAAGAATCATTATATTAGTTATGGATTCTGTTGGCATTGGTCATGCCCCAGATGCGGCAAAATTTAATGATGAAGGATCTAATACATTAGGACATATCGAAGCAACTGCAGGTTTGATTCATTGTCCCACATTGCGTTCTCTAGGGTTGGCAAATATTGCGGATATTAAGACTGATGAAACACCTGTTATGGGTGCTTATGGGAAAATGGAGGAAGTCAGTACTGGAAAGGATACAACTAGTGGTCATTGGGAAATGATGGGCCATCCTGTTACGGTTCCGTTCCCTACATTTTACGATGGATTCCCTAAAGAATTGATGGATACTTTCACTAAAGAAACTGGTTATGGTTATCTTGGTAATGAGGTGGCATCTGGTACTGAAATCATCGAGCGTCTCGGCGTAGAGCACATAAAAACGGGGAAACCTATTGTGTATACCTCTGCGGATTCTGTGTTCCAAATTGCGGCTCACGAGGATGTGATCCCTTTAGAGAATCTGTATCGGATGTGCGAAATTACACGCAATAAGGTATGCGTGGGTGATTATTATGTAGGTCGTATCATAGCTCGTCCGTTTGTAGGAAAACCAGGTCATTTTGTGCGCACGTCCAATCGCCATGACTATAGCCGTATGCCTGAACAACGCATGGTGCAACAGGAATTACAAGCTGCTCAAATTCCTACGGTGGCAGTCGGCAAAATTGGTGATATCTATGCTCATGTCGGATGGGATGAAAGCTATCCAACCAAATCGAATGCTCACGGCATGAACGTGGTGCCTTACTTATTAGGTTCCTCCTTTGAAAGTGGCCTCATGATGGTAAACCTTGTAGAGTTTGATAGTCTATATGGTCATCGCCGTAACGTAGAAGGTTATAAACGTGCCATCGAAGATTTTGATTACCAATTAAGTGGATTATTACCATTATTGAAAGATGATGATTTGCTTATCATTACAGCCGACCATGGTAATGATCCTACATGGCATGGCACAGACCATACGCGTGAACACGTTCCATTACTTGCCTATAGTCCAAGTATGAAAGGGTCTATCGATTTAGGTTTACGCCATAGTTTTGGTGATATAGGACAAACCGTATTGGCGAACTTTGGACTTTCACCATATGCAGTAGGCACATCATTTTTAAAAGATATTATGAAATAGTCGTATTGTGTAATATAATCCTTGCGTCACAATATCTTGTATGATATAATCATTCAGGTATAAGAAACGATTTTTAAGGAGGTGACTCAATTG
>OGGM01000968.1_pt1 | contig 13142 bp, 9 predicted proteins | sample 1571251 | NCBI WGS metagenome assembly OGGM01 (sample SAMEA2582076, study PRJEB24529) | metagenome | biome: Human gut stool | place: China | collected 2011 | reverse complement strand
AAGAAACCGAGTCAAATTAATTTTTGGCTCGGTTTTTTTATTTTAAAATAAAATTGATTTAAGTACAAAAAATTGAGCAGGGGTCATATAGAAATTGATTTTTATTTAAATTATAATTATAAATGGTGTTTATAACAACAAAAGTAAATTGATCTGAAATGATAAAAAGGAGGACAGAAGCGGGGAATTTAGGGAATAAGAGAAAGATTTACTTAGACTTTTTAGAGGGAGAGATTTTATGAAGAAAATTATTAATAAGTTTCTAGCAATTACAATGGCGCTTTTAACTGCATTAGCTGTGATACCATTTTACGGGGTGAGTGTATCGCATGCTACTAAGGTGAATAATTCAAGCAATAAAAGTGCAGATAATGATGTAAAATATTTTTCAACTACAATGTATAACTTTAATAAAGGTTTATTTAATAATGCAACAGATGAGGGTAAAGGCAAATCAGAAAACAATTTCTATTTTGTAAATGAAAATACAGACTCATGGGCACAGGGAACAGGAGCGCTAAATAGAGCCAATACCTCTTTTGCATATACTTATAATGTTCTTGTACAAGGCATAGTTAAAAATAGATTAACTAATGATGGGAAATTACAATTCAACTATAAAAATGCAGGAGTTTTCGAATCGCCAGAAAAACAAATAAGCGGAAGAGAAGTCTATCAAAATGTGCAATTCCCATTTGTAAAAGATGCGAATGGATATTATGAGTTTAACAGTTCAAAAAATCACGTTCATGTTGATAAAAGTAAGAAAAATGGACAAACTTTAACTTTAGAATCTGGGAAACAAACAGTAGGAAGTGTATCATCATTCTTCCCATTTAATGCTGATGGAAATTATAGCCCAGATTATCACTTCGGTATGAATATGAGTATACCTTTTTATATCAATGAAAATGGTAAAGACGAAAATAACAATCCTATAAAATTTGAATTCTCTGGTGATGATGACGTTTGGGTATTTATCAACGGGAAATTAGTTCTTGACTTAGGTGGTATACATGGTGCTATCGACGGTAGTATAGATTTTTCAACAGGAGAAGTTAAGTACGGATTTAATAAAACGAATAATGTAAAAGTTATAAAAGCTGGACAAACAACACAAACAGATGCAGCATCAACAACATTACAAAAGCTAGGTATCGATATGGCAGAACTTGCAAAAGGTGAAAATAACCTACAAATATTCTACCTAGAACGTGGGGCTGGTGAATCAAACTGCAAAATAAAATTCAACTTACAACAAAGAGACTCATTAGAAGTTAACAAAACATTAGGATCTACAACTCCTCACACTGACAACAACTTCGAGTTCCAACTTTTAAAACAAAATCAAAACGGACAATACGAACCAGTTGGAAACAAAGCGTATACATTATATACAGCAAATAACTCAATCGAATCAAATAATTATAAAACAGACAAAAATGGTAAATTCTATCTTAAAGCTGGTCAACGTGTAAACTTTACATCAAACCAAATCGGTAAATATAAAGTTGTCGAGCTGACTGGTGGATATGAAAAAACATGGTCTGGAAGAAAAGAATCAATAGCGACAGGAAATATATCTGACAATAAAAATGCTTATGAAATACAAATAAGCGAAAATGACACAAAAACAGCAACTAGATACACTGTAAACTGCATAAACTCTGCAGATGTTACACTAAACGACGACACTATAGTACTAGACTATGGAAAAACAGTTAGACATAATGTTAGAACAAACGACAACACAAGTTCACAAAATGCGAGTGTTTACGGAATAGGTTCTGGAGATTTAGCGAAAAATGTTGAAAGTGCAAATGGATATTCAAAATTAGATACAGATGTCGATTTACACAACGGCAAAATTAAAATAGACGAAGATGGTGTTGTTGAATATACGCCAACAAGATTTATGAACAGCGTTGATAAGGCGAATTATGTTGTTTCTTATCAAGTTGGAAACGGAAATAAACAAGACACTAGATATGCTTATGGTACTGTAAATGTACTTCCTGCGACTTCTGTTTATTATGAAGATGACTTTGGAACTGAGGATAATACTGATTCGACTGTTGGGATAGTTTGGACAGGAAATTGGAAGAAAGATGGAACTAGCCAAGGTGGAAACCAAGGTTCAGAAAATAGTAAGTATGGTTGGGATGAATCATATAAGGGAGATGCTGGATATAGTAATGGTTCTGCGCATTATACAGATGAAAGAATGGCATCAGCTACATTTAGATTTACTGGAACTGAGGTAGATGTATATAGTAGAACAAATGGTAATGTTGGTAAAATAATTGCTAGACTTAAAAAAGTTGAGAAAAATTCAGATGGAAAAGAAACTATAAAGAATTTACTAACAAGATCTATTGATAATTTATCTGTATCAGGAGATTATTATCAAATACCAACATTAAACTTTGGTGATTTAGAATATGGTACGTATGAAGTTTCAATACAAGTAGTGCCTGTTGTTTCGGGAGAAAAAAGAGGTCTATATTATTTAGATGGTATTCGTGTATATAATCCATTAGGAAATGTTGATGCAAATTCAGTTGCGGGAAAAGCGTATAGTGAAGCAGGTGAATCGAACGCTCAATATATATCAGTTAGAAAAGATTTATTAGACAGTACAAAAGTTAATGATTTAGAAGCAAGCATAAACGGCTCTTTATTTATCGATAAATCAGAAAACAAAGTTGGAGATAAAACAGAGGATATAGGGACATATAAAGATTATGGTCCAAAAAATGAAGTATATGTTAAAGAAAATCAAGGTGCCGCATTCAAAATAAAAGAATACGATGCAGACAACAACAAGGTGTTTATAGGATTAAAATCACCACAAGGAAAAGATGTAAAAGTAAAAGTTACTAGCGGAGAACATATACAATATATAAACTTAAGTTCTGCAGCAGATTTATATTATGAAATTACGCCAAATGAAGATGGAAATGTTGTAATTGAAAATATGACAGATAATTTATTATCTATAACAAAAGTTAGAATAACTTCTAAAAATGCTACGACTATTAAAAATTCATTAATAAGTACGCCAGAATTAATGTCTTATGTTGAAAAATTTGATTCATTATCTGTGAAACAAGACAACAATAAAGACGATAGTATTGGTAAAGATGATATAGATATTGAAAATCCTGAAGATAAAAATGATGAGGCAGTTAAACCTGTTTCAATTTGGCAAAAAATTATGGAAAGTATTAAAATTTGGTTTGGAAAATAATTAATAGAGGAGATATAATGAAGAAACAATATAGTAAACCGGGAATAATTATTGAAGATTTTAAAATATCACAACATATAGCGAGTTGTGGAGCACCACATGAAAGTCAATGGGGAAGTCCATTATCAGGGTCGCCAGCTAGTTGTGCATGGCTAGATCCATTTAATGATAGGATTTTTACAAGTACTAGTGTGGGTCTTGGTGGCAATCCATGTTCTGATTTACAATACAAAGAAGAAAACGGAAAATTCGATATATATTGCTATAATAATCCAGAAGGCGGACTTGCTGTTTTCGGATCTTAAAATAAATACTTTTTTAGTATATATGGTCATGCAAAATAGCATGACCATATTGATATATGAGGGGAAAAATGGAGAAAAATAGATATTATGTGAGTATAGCCGATATATCAATAGGAATAAAGACTGATTTTGATGTTTTAATTGGGCAAGAAGGTGAACAATTTTTTTGTAGAGAAAGTATTCCTACTAATATAAAAAATGATATATCCTTTAATATACAAAAAACAAATAATCCATTAATAATGGGAAAAAAAATATTTGATGAGGATGAATTTTTTATTTATGAAACCGAATTTGGATTTACCCGTCAATTTACTTCGATTATAAGTAAAAAACCTTATGCTTGGCTTACACCATACAATGAATATAATTATAATTTGAGTTATTTGTCAGGAAGAGAAGAAGATTTTAAGTATTCCAAGAATATTTTAGAAGGTATAAATATCGAAAGCATACTAAATAAATTTAATGGATTTATACTTCACAGTTCATTTATAAATTGGCAAAATAACGGAATCCTATTTTCCGCACCATCTGGCACAGGAAAATCGACACAAGCTGATTTATGGAACAAGCATGAAAATGCGGAAATTATAAACGGCGACAGGGCAGGAGTTAGGAATGTCGACGGTGTTTGGAGTGCGTATGGGCTGCCCGTTGCTGGTTCATCGGGGATTTATAAAAACAAAAAAGCACAAATTTCGCATATAATCGTTTTAAGACAAGGCACGGAAAACAAATTAACACGATTGTCACCGAGGGATGCATTTATAAAAATTTATAGCGAGACGACGGTCCACACTTGGGATGATGAGTTCCAAAACAACATACTAAATATGATTTCAGATTTGGTACAAAATGTGCCCGTGTATTTATACGAGTGTTTGCCAGATGAGAGCGCTGTCGAATTTTTAAAAGAGCAGATAATAAAAGATAATAAATTATAAAATTAAAATAGAAAAATTATAAAGAGGTAACAAAATAAGACTAAAAAATACTTATTTATACAATTTACAAAGAGGGAAAAAATGAAACAAAGACTAATAGAACCGAGATTGACAGAATTTCTTCACAGAAAGGCATCTATTACAAGCACACCAATAAGTGGAACATTCGAATTATCGCCATTATGCAACATGGATTGCAAAATGTGTTATATAAAAATGTCGAAAGAAAAACAAGAAAGCATCGCAAGGCTGAGAACAAAGGACGAGTGGCTTGAACTTGCTAAAGATGCGAAGGATAGGGGAATGTTATTTTTACTTTTGACTGGTGGGGAGCCGTTTTTAGTGAAGGATTTTAAAGAACTTTATATCGAACTACACAAAATGGGGTTCTGTTTGTCGATAAATTCGAACGGGACGATGATTAATGAAGATGTGATAAAGTGGCTAAAACATTATCCTCCGACAAGAATCAACATAACGCTTTATGGGGCGAGTGATGAGACTTATGCAAGGCTTTGTGATAATCCAAAGGGGTTTACACAAGTTAAAGCCGCACTTGGTTTATTAAAGGAGAATAACATACAAGTTAAGCTAAATTGCAGCGTTACGCCTTGTAATAAGGATGATTTGAGAAAAATGATGAAATTTGCACAAGATAACGACTTAATAATCCAAGCGACTTCATACATGTTCCCTCCATTGAGGAAGGATTCGACTCAAATCGGTCAAAATAACAGATTTTCGCCAAATGACGCATCGCTTTACGGAGCATATATAAGTGCATATAGCAACGGATTTGACAACTTTAAAGCATACGTAGAATCTGGCCAAATTGAATTATATGACACAGACGACGACTGCGGTGTAGTTGAAGGAGATTCAATGCGTTGTCGCGCAGGGATTACAAGTTTTTGGATGACATGGGAAGGAAAGATGTTGCCTTGTGGAATGATTCCAGACGAGGGAAAAGATCCATGGGAAGTCGGATTTGATTCTGCATGGGAAAATGCGAAAAATATCGTAAAAGATATAAAATTGCCAGTTGAATGTGCAGGCTGTGGCAAAAAAGAAAGATGCAAAGCTTGTGCAGCAATGGTTTATACGGAAACGGGAAGTTATGACAAAGTTCCACGATATAGATGCGAGATGACGAATTTTTATCAAGATGCATGTCAAAAAGTATTGTGTGAATTGGAAGATGAAATGATACAAATTTAAAAGGCGAATTTTAAGATTTATATAAAATGGAGTGATTAGAGTGAACAAAAAAAAGAAGATAATAGGAGTTGCAGCGGTGCTTGCTATATGCTTGGCAATAGCAATACCAGTCGGAAGAGGGAAATTTAATTTTGATGATAAGTTTAAAATAGCGGAGAATTTTAAGGCAAATAGTTCAAAAAATGATGCTGAAAACGGCGAATCAGGTGACACTAATAATATAGATGGAAATATAGGTTCAGATTCAAGCAAAGATAGTGTTTCAGATGGAAAGAATCAAGATAGCAATAGCCCAAACGGAAATAATGATTCTGGTTCAAATATCAAGAATAATGGAATAGGTCAAGATAATGTCGGAGGAAATTCCAACAGTGGCAACCAAAATACAGGCGGAGTTTCAGGCGATGGTAGTATAACAGATTTCGACAATACAGGCGAAACTATAAAAGATAATTACGAGGTGAACGATGCGGATATCAAAATCCAACACATCAACTCATATTCGGGGATATTTATCGAGGATGGTTCTGATGTTGAGGTCGACAATGTCGCAGCAATACAAGTAAAAAATACATCAAAGAAGGCGTTGGAATTCGCCCAAATTCAAATTTATAACGGAGACAAAAAGCTCGTGTTTGATGTGTCATCACTTCCTGCAAATTCGTCAGCAATAATAATGGAAAAAAACAAAGCCCCATTAGACAAAAGCAAAAGCATAACTTATGGCGGAACAACAGGAGGCTACACAAATAAATTAGAAAAAGATGCGACAATCAAATACCAAAAAGTCGACAACAACGGCATAAAAGTTACAAATAAATCCAACAAAAATATACCTTGTGTGCGTATTTTCTACAAATATAAATCAAGCGAGGGATACTACATCGGCGGAATAACTTACACTGCCAAAATCAACAACCTAAAAGCTAAAGAAAGTCAAACAATCTATCCATCTCACTTCGACTCAGACGGCGGCGAGATAATGATGATAAAGACTTACACAACAGCGCAATAAAGTGCTTTATGGAGGAAATATGGAATTTAAAAAAGAATTTATACTAAGAGAAATCGTTGGAGAGGCGGTCCTTATTCCAACAGGCGCAACAGCAGCACAATTCAACGGGCTGATGTCAGTAAACGAATTGGGCAAATTTATATGGGAAAACTACGAAAAAGCATCAAACGAAGACGAACTGCTAAAATTTGTTTTGGACGAATACGAAGTCGACGAGGACGTTGCCAAAACAGACTTGGACGAGTTTTTGGCTGTGCTTAGGGAAAATGAGATTATATAGAAGTAAATTGTTAGAGCTGGACTTTGTTTTGCAGGGTTTGGCTCTTTTTTTATTACAAAAGCAGGAAAAAAGTTCGTTATTATACGTATATAGTTAAAAAAATCTTTTTAATTACCTAAAATAAAGATATTTCATAAAATAATAAGAAAAAATACCAAAAATATGGAAAATTAAACCAAAAGAGTATATAATAAAAAAATAAAGGGTGAAAGGAATTATTAATTTTTGGTGAAAACCAAGATTGTTTTTTAAATGAGTAGGGGTAAATTTATTATATATATCAAATTAATTTTATAAAAGGAATTTGTCTTAATTTATCGAATTTATTTGATATAAGCTTTTTTTCAAAGTGGGTTTTAATACATTAATTTGTATATAGAACTAATATATTTTCAACTTGTCTATAAGATATCTTAAAATTGTGGGGGAATTTGATATACAGTCAAGTATCATTTCAATAAATTTTCTATCTGTTTCCATCCAACTAGATTAGATTTTATTCTACAATTTAAGAAAATATGGACAAGTCACAGTTATGGGTGTTTTGAACATTTATGGCGGTGAGTTGAAATTGTGTAAAAATTAAAAAAATTATATAAATCAACTTAAGGTTTTATACAAGTGAGAGGGGGACATTTCAATGAATAAAAAGAAGGTTGGCATAATAGTAGTTGTGTGCATAGCAGTAATAGGTATTGGGTTTTATATTAATAAAAGTAAAAAGGAAGAGGCTAGGAATAAAGTAAAAGAAGATTATAACTTATCTGAAGAAGAAATGAACAAATTAACAGATGAAGAAGTGGACAAGCTAACAAACAATAAAACAAAGGTAGAATCAAAAGAAGTTAAAAAATCTACAAAAGACTCAGCAGAAGTAGACAAAATAGCAGGATTTAATTATGAAGATCAAAAGAAGGTAGGAGGACTTAAACTACCATATAGCGTAGAAAAAACAGATTTAGTTATTGAAAATATAGGTCAATACACTGGCCAATTTATTGAAGATGGAAGCGATAAACCTGTAGCAAATGTATTATCATTATTAGTAAAAAACAATTCAGACAAAGTAGTTCAATATGGAGAAATTAACATCAAAGTAAACGGAAACAAAAATGCAGTATTCAAAGTTACAAATTTACCACCAAAAACATCAACCTTAGTTATGGAGTCTACAGGAAAGATCGAATTTAACAAAGATGATAAGTACAAATATGTTGATTCAATACAAGCAAAACTAGACAATATGTCACTTATGAAAGACAAGGTACAAATTACAAAACAAGAAGACGGAGTAATAGGTATTAAAAACGTATCAGGCAAGGATTTAGGAACTGTATATGTTTACTATAAATACTTCCAAGAAGGGGGAGCTTATTTAGGTGGTATTACATATAGGGTTAAATTTGAAAATGTTAAAGCCGGTGCGAGTGTTGAGGAAAAGACAAGCCATTTTTCTAAGAATTCTAGTGAGATATTGATGGTGGATGCTTTTTAATAATTAGTTGATAGGTATTGTAGCTTTTATGCTATTTACTTATATAAAAGGGTATATTTGTCTATCTTATAAAATTTATAAGGGGGGATTAATTTAATTCTATTTATGGATAGACACTAATATATAGATATTTAAGTTTGTTAATTTTAAATATCTATAAAAATACTTATATAAGGAGGGAAACTAAATTGAAAAAGGTAATAAATAAATTTATAGCATTTTTGGTTACTTTTGTCATGACAATAGCTCTTATTCCATTGAGTACTATTTCTTCTTTAGCAGCAGGAATAGATGAATTTGCTACCAAAGGTACAAATGATGTACAAGAATATACTTTTTCTAAAGTTAATAGCCTTAGTTCAGGTCAAGAGTATGTGATTGTATATAATTATAATAATGAGTACTATGCGCTTGCATGGGATGGAAGTCAATATAGTGCTATAAAAGGTACAGTAAATAACGGTAAATTTACTGTAAGCGCAGAACAATCTGATATATTATGGTCTGTTGGAAATAATAGCTTTACTAATAAGGATAAAGTTTTAAAGGGAAATGGTAATAGTCAACTTCCAACTGGTAATAGTTATAATGAACAAAATTTATATGTAATTAATTCAAATCAAATTGGATATACAGATGAAAAGTGGGATTTTAGTCATGGTTATCCTTCTAAGGAAGAGTATAACTATTATCTAAGTTATGATGGCCAAAATTGGAAAACATCTGAAGATACTAATAGTAACTTTACTTTTTATAAAGTAAGTTATGAAGGTGAAGCAGAAGATACACTTAAGCCAGATAGCATTTTAGGATCAGATGATACAGTACAAGGTGGAGATTATCCTGAATATCCAAACCAAGGTTCTGTGCGTGTTAATAAAAATGCAACAAGTGAAGATTTTAATGGAACAGGTGTTGCAAAAGTAGAACTTGGAGTTACTGGAGTTCCAGTTAAAAAAGGTGTAGATGTCGTTTTAGTTTTAGATATATCAGGAAGTATGAAGAGGACAAAACTAACAAATCTAAAAAAATCGGCTAAAGACTTTGTGGATATATTATTAGGTGATAATGCCGATGGTTCAAAATCAAGCAATCGTTTGGGATTAGTTACATTCTCGCAAGATGATAATAGTAGATGTAAAATTCAATACGCACTGAAAAACGCATATGGAAAAACTAAAATGAAAAATACTATTGATGGACTTACTGCAAATGGTGGTACGGATTATGATAGTGCCTTCTCAAATGCATCAGAAGTATTAAAAGATGCATCTGCATCTAGGGATAAATATGTAGTATTTATGACAGATGGAGGACCATCTGGATTTACAAATATAAATGGAACACGATATCATTATACAAGTACAATGTACAGTAACGATGCTAAAAAAATAGCTAATGTACCTTATTTAAAGGGTGCAGAAGATATTAAAACATCAGGAGTAAAAGTTTATTCAATAGGATTAGGTTTAAATAGCCCTGGAAATAGCTATACAGAAGCGCAAGCAAAAAAAATTGTAGCAAATCTTTCATCAAATACTGAAACAAATAAAGATTATTATGTATCTGTAGATGATGATGATGCTCAAGGTACTAAATTAAATAAAGCATTTACTAATATAGCAAGTGCTATTAAAAAAGCGGGACAAAATGCCGTTGTAACAGACGTAGTTGGTAGTGCATTTGATTTACAAACGTCAAAAACATTACCTAATGATAAGGGAACATTATCAGAATCACCAAACATAGAAGTTAAGTTATATGATCTATACACTTTAGCAGATTTTAATAAAGGAACTATAACTGATAGAAACCAAATAGGTACTAGAAAACCAGGAAATCCTACAGTAGTTGAAACTGTTACATTTAATAGTGACGGAACAGCAACATCATCATTAAAATCTGGAAATATATTAACTAAACAAGGTAACACTACAACAATTTCTGCTGAAAAATTTACTTATACAAGAGTAGATAAATCTGATGGATCAAATACAGAGACTTTTTCATGGAATCTAGGAGATATAACAGAGCAAGAAGCTACAATAAGTTATTATGCATATTTAAGAGGATCTATGGAAGGTAATCGTGGTAATGGAGTTTATGATACCAATGAATCAGCAGTATTAAATTATGATAACTATTTAGGAAATAAAGCACATAAAGATTTTACAAAACCTAAAATGCCTTGGGGTTCAGCTGTTGTTAACTATGAATTTTACTTAGTTAATGAAAAAGGGCAACCTGTTAACTCAAGAGGGGAAGTAGTACCATTTGCTGAACGTGTTACTATAGGAAAACCACAACAAAAAGAATTTAACTGGAATAATAAAACTGAAGTTACTGCTAGTATTGTGGCAAATAAACTTGTTCCAGAAGGATATGAATTGTATATAAATGATACTGTATATACAGCTAATGCAACTAGTAAGGGTAAAGGTAGTTGCACAATAACAGAAACTGTTCCAACAGGTTCTTTAGGAGCAGGGAATAATGGAAGTAGTACAAAAGTTTATGATAATGATGAAGGATATACAAATTCTTCTGTAGCATTTGGTGTAAAAAATAAAACTAAATTAATTCCAGATAGCATAGTAATTGACTATGGTAAATCTATAGATATAGATGTAATGAAGAATGATAGAGTTTTAAATGCAACTTTAGATTCTGTTGCACCTATTAAAGCTATTAGTTTAGATCCAAAAACTTTAGGAGAAGCATTTACAGATGAAATAATAGATAAGGAAAACTTTAAGAAAACTATATCTACAGAACAAGCTAATGTAAAAGTTAAAGATAAATCAGTTGTAACATATACACCAACTAAATACATGGATTCTGTTGATCAATTTTATTATGCAGCAAAAGATGAAACATCTGATGGTAAAGAGGGAACAATAACTTCTTATAGATATCAAACTGTAAAAGTTATACCTGCTACTACAGTATACTATGAAGATAATTTTGGTAATACTACTGATAATAATACAACTAATGGTATAGTATACAGCGGATCTTGGGCAGAAGTGGATGAAACTGATGGAACAACATCAGAAGATAAACAAGATAATAAAGATGTATCTGATAAAGATGGACATCCATATGGCAGTGATGATTCATACAAAAATGATACAAAACTTAGTAATGGTTCTGCTAAAGTAACTACTGGTAATGGTACAGCTAGTGCATCAGCAACATTTACTTTTAAAGGAACTGGATTTGATTTAATAAGTAGAACTAACAATAGTACAGGATTAATACAATACAAGATATATAAAGGAGATAAAGCAGAAGGAACTCCTATATTAACAAAAAATCTTAATACAGTATATAAAGATGAAGGTGGAGATCTTTATCAAATTCCTGTCATAAATTGGAGTACAGAGACTTATGGTACTTATACAGTAAAAATTACAGTAAGTAGAAATGCGATTTTCTATCTTGATGCAATACGTATATATAATCCTGTTGGATTTAACGATGAAACTGCAAATAATCAATATAAAAAGGATAATGAAGCTAATCCAGTTATAAAGGAAGTACGTAATTTATTAATTGAATCAGGAAAACTAAGTACAGATGAAACAAAAGGTGCAGTATTTGTTGAAACAAAAGATACAACTAGTAGTATAGTTGATTATATTAATAAAGGACCAAATAATGAAGTTTACTTAAAACCAGGTCAATCAGTTGCGTTTAATATAAGAAGTACAGAAAAACCTGCATCTGTTCAAATAGGGGCAAAGGCTCCAAATGGAAGTTCAAGTATAAAAATTGGTAGTGGTTTAGATGACAAGCAAATATCTCTTACTTCTGCAACAGATATGTATTATAACGTATCTTCTGCTATAAATTGGACTGTTAATGATGATAATTCAGTGTATGGTACAGTAATTATCACTAATAATGGTAAAAATGACACTATAGCTTCAATAACAAATTTAAAATTAACTTATAACAATTCTGATAGTGATTATTACGTATATGTAAATCAAAGTATTGCTGACGAAGCAAGTAAAGTTGCGACTAAAAGAATGAGTGTTTTATTAGATAATACTGATAATAGTACTGAAAAAGATACTAATTCAAATGAACAAGATAAAGAATCTAACAAAGACAATAGTAAAGAAGAAACTACTAAAAATAACCCAATTAAAGATTTCTTTAATAATTTCTTTAATAAATGGTTTAAGTAACAGAATTGAGGTGATTAGATGAAAAAAGAATATAAACAACCTTTAATTTATATAGAAAGTTTGGTAGTATCTGATTTTATAGCAGGACCATGCTCTATAGATGTTGGATTTAGTGAAACAACTTGTAAATTAAGTGTTCAACCAGACCCAGATTTTGATCCAATTACTTATTTTGCAGTAGGATTTTGTGAGCAAGATCCTCGTCCATCTGCAGGAAATGATGGAGAATGTTATCATGGAACAACAGATCCAAATGCATATTTTGGTTCTTAAAAAATAAAATAATAATTGAACTTTATATAGGTGTTGTAATTTTACAACACCTATTGTAGCTTTATAAGATAAAGGAAGAAATATGATAATAAGAATTGCTAATTTAAATTTAGAATTAAATGGACAAGAAAAATGGTTCCAAAATGAATATATAAAAAAATTT
>OGGM01000967.1_pt1 | contig 13146 bp, 10 predicted proteins | sample 1571251 | NCBI WGS metagenome assembly OGGM01 (sample SAMEA2582076, study PRJEB24529) | metagenome | biome: Human gut stool | place: China | collected 2011 | reverse complement strand
TGCCGTTGTCCAAGATGTTCAGTGATGAATTCACGCTGGCAAAGAACTGTTTTCCAAAGCTGGTCAGTTCCGTTCCGCGTGGGCCTTTTTCAAATAAGACGACGCCGAGTTCCTTTTCCAGCTGCGAAATGGCATGACTCAGACTGGGCTGTGTGATACATAGTAATTCTGCTGTTTTGGTGTAGTGCTTGATCTGGGCTAATTTGACGAAATATCTGAGGTGGGAAAGATTCATAGCGGACCTCCTGTCATATTTTTCACGGTGTACTATTACATTTAGTTACATATAGCTTTATTTTACCATTTATCATAGCTTTGGTCTATGGAAACATGAAAATTATTGATTTGTTAAATAATTCACGATACGGTACCATAGAGCCATGGAAGGACGAAGGCCCCGGAAGGGAGCCGTAGTCCCGCCGTTACTGTTCATTTTTACACTTACTTATGAAAAGGAAGCGTTTATTCGTGCATATTTCAGGAACTACCCGGCTGTTAGGCCTTATTGGGACGCCAGTCGGTCATTCTAAATCTCCGCAGATGTATAATTACTGCTTTCAGAAATTCAATCAGGATTTCGCTTACTTTGCTTTTGACGTTACGACAGAAAACACGGAAAAAGCTATCAATGCGCTGAAACTTTTAAATTTCCGCGGTGCCAATGTCACGATGCCGTTGAAAAATGCAGTTATCCCGTTTCTCGACAAACTTTCGCCAGCAGCTAAAGCTATCGGGGCGGTCAACACCATCGTCAACGATGACGGTGTCCTGACCGGACATATTACCGATGGAGCTGGATACACGTTGAACTTGAAGGCTGGCGGCGTTTCGGTAAAAGATAAAAAGATTACCTTAGTCGGTGCCGGCGGCGTCGCTTCGGCCATTATGATCCAATGCGCTTTGGAAGGTGTCCGTGAAATCGCCGTATTCAATTTGAAAGATGCTTTCTGGCCGCGGGCTGAAGCCAATTTAGAGGCCATCCGCCAGGCTGTTCCCAGTATCAAAATCACCTTGAATGATTTAGCCGATACAGAATTGCTCAAAAAGGAAATTGCTGAAAGCGATATCCTTTCCAATGCGACCCGCCTCGGCATGGCTCCGCTGGAAGATAAGAGCATCATCGATGGCCTCGATGTCCTTCGTCCGGACCTCATCGTAACTGATGTCGTTTATATGCCGGCTGAAACGAAGCTGCTCAAACAGGCAAAAGAGGCAGGCTGCCGTACTTTTGAAGGCCTGGGCATGCTTCTTTACCAGGGCGCTGAAGCCTACCGCTTGTATACCGGCGAAACGATGCCTGTCGATGAAATCAAAGAGTTGCTTTATAAATAAGTTTTATACATAGGAAACTATGAAATTTATATACATATAATATTAAGGAGTGTATCTATTATGTCTAAAAAATCCCCGATTACTGTAAGCTCTTGGACCCTTGGTGACCAGTGCACTTTTGAAGAACGCGTCAGCGCTGCTAAAGAAGCCGGTTTTGAAGGTATCGGCCTCCGTGCTGAAACGTATGTCGATGCCTTGGCTGAAGGCCTTCATGATGAAGATATCCTGGCTATCCTCAAAAAATATGACATGAAGGTTACAGAAGTCGAATACATCACCATGTGGGCAGAAGACCATCGTTCATATGAACAGAAATATAAAGAACAAATCTGCTTCCATATGTGCGACCTCTTCGGCGTACAGCATATCAACATCGGCTTGATGGAAAAATATTCTGTTGAACATACGGCACAGAAGCTGAAAGAACTCTGCCAGCGTGCTGGTAAATACATTATCGGCGTAGAACCGATGCCGTACTCGGGTATTCCCGATGTAAAGACCGGCTGGGCTGTCGTCAAAGGCTGCGGCTGCGATAATGCAAAACTTATTCTTGACAGCTGGCACTGGATCCGCGCTAATCAGTCCTATGATCCGTCTTATCTGGCTGATATCCCGTCTGATAAAATCATTTCCATCCAGATCAACGACGTTCAGCAGCATCCCTATGCACCGACGATCCTTCGCGACGAATCCATGCACGACCGCATGGTTCCGGGCACAGGTTACGGTGATACAGCAGGCTTCGTAAAGATGATCCGCGATAAAGGTATTGAACCGAAAGTCTGCGGCGTCGAAGTCATCAGCGATGTCATCATTGCCAAAGGCGTTAAAGAAGCAGCCAAAGAAAACTTTGAAGGCACAAAGAAAGTCTTGGAACAGGTTTGGCCTGAAATCCTCGGTTAATCAATAAATAGGTCGTATTGAAAGGAGTCTTATCATGGAAGCAAGAATTGATGGTCACACACAGTTATTCGGTTTATTCGGTTCCCCGGTCGGTCATTCCGGCTCGCCCGTTATGTATAATTACACCTTTGCCCGCCTCGGCATCAACGCCGCTTACCTCGCTTTCGATGTACAGATCGATCAACTCCCTGCTGTTATCCAGGCAGTCCGCACATTGAACTTCGGCGGCTTCAACGTTACCATGCCCTGCAAGACGGCAATTGCCCAGTATCTCGATGAACTGTCTCCGGCAGCTAAGCTGATCGGGGCTGTCAATACGGTTGTCGTAAAAGACGGTAAATTGATCGGTAACAACACCGATGGCGTCGGCTTTGTCCACAATCTCCGCGAAAATGGCGTCGACATTACGGGCAAGAAAATCGTCCTTCTCGGTGCTGGCGGTGCGGCTACGGCTATTGCTTGCCAGGCTGCTTTGGATGGCGCTGCTGAAATCGCTATTTTCAACCGCAAAGACGAATTTTTCGCCAATGCTGAACATACTGTAGAAAAAATTACGGCTGCTGACCTCAAGTGCAAAGTTTCTGTTACGGACCTCGCTGACGATGCTGCTTTGAAAGCTGCTATTGCCCAGGCTGATATCCTGGTCAATGCTACGAAAGTCGGCATGAAACCCCTCGATGGCCAGAGCCTGATTAAAAAAGAATACCTCCGTCCGGAACTCGTCGTAGCCGATACGGTATATAACCCGAAAGAAACACAGATGATCAAAGACGCACAGGAAGCTGGCTGCAAAGCCGCTGTTGGCGGTATCGGCATGCTTCTCTGGCAGGGCGTTGCTGCTTTCAAACTCTTCACTGGCAAAGATATGCCTCATGAAGAAGTTTTTGAAAAATTCTTCGCTTAACTTTTATTCGCACATAGAGTAAGGAGATATAAACATGAAATTCAATGCTATGTTCCAACCGATTCAGATCGGTTCCGTTACGATTCCGAACCGCTTTGCTGTTCCACCCATGGGCAATAACTTCGCCAATACCGACGGCACACTGAGCGACCGCTCCGCAGCTTACTATGCAGCTCGTGCTAAAGGCGGTTTCGGTTTGATCACCATCGAATCTACTGTTGTTTATAGTGAAGCGAAAGGCGGCCCGAGAAAGCCGTGCCTCTTTTCCGATGATACCGTAGACAGCTTCCGCAAAGTTGCCGACGCTATCCATGCTAACGGAGCGATTGCATCCATTCAGTTGCAGCATGCAGGTCCAGAAGGTAATTCGGCTCTCACGGGCTTCCCCTTGAAAGCAGCCAGCGCCATTGCTCCTTCTTCAGGTCGTGAAGTACCTGTTGCTATTTCCCGCGAAGAAATCTACAAATTGATTGAATGTTACGGTGATGCCGCTGCCCGCGCTCAGCGTGCCGGTATCGATATGGTCGAAGTACACTGTGCACACGGCTACTTGGTCAGCACTTTCATTTCGTCCCGTACCAATAACCGTGTCGATGAATTTGGTGGCTGCTTTGAAAACCGCATGCGCCTGCCGCGCCTGATCATTGAAAATATCCGCAAAAAGACGGGCGGCAAGATGCCGATTCTCTGCCGTATCAATGCCAGCGATGACATCGAAGGCGGCCAGACCGTCCAGGATGCGGCAACCGTAGCTGCTTACCTCGTCGAAGAATGTGGCATTGATGCTCTGCATGTCAGCCGTGCCGTCCATGTCCATGATGAATTCATGTGGGCTCCCGGTGCCGTCCATGGCGGTTTCAGTGCACCCCTCGTCGAAGAAATCAAACGGGCTGTCAACGTCCCGGTCATTACGGTCGGCCGTTATACAGAACCGCAGTACGCTGAACTCATGGTCCGTGAAGGCCGTGCTGATATCATCGCTTTTGGTCGTCAGAGCCTGGCTGATCCGGAAATGCCGAATAAAGCTAAAAACGGCAAGCTTGACAGCATGACACCGTGCATCGGCTGCCTCCTCGGCTGCGTGCCGTACATGTTCCGCGGCGACCCCATTACTTGCGCGCTGAACCCGGAATGTGGCCGTGAAGCGGAAGTAACGCCGGCTGCCAAAGCGAAAAAAGTCGTCGTCGTTGGCGGCGGTCCTGGCGGTCTCTATGCAGCCCGCATCTGCGCACAGCGTGGTCATCAGGTTACGTTGCTGGAAAAGAGCAACGTCCTCGGCGGCAACTTCCATTTAGCCGCTTATCCGGCTGATAAGGGCGACCTCACGTCGGCTGTCCGCAGCTATATCGTCCGTGCTGAAGAAGCTGGCGTTACCATCAAGATGAATACGGAAGCTACCGTAGACCTCTTGAAAGAAATGGCTCCTGATGCCGTTATCTTTGCGACTGGTTCGATTCCTCTCATCTTGAACATCCCTGGCTTGGCTGATTCTGGTTATGTCACAGCTCAGGATATGCTCGACGGCAAGTATGAAATCGGCGAAAAAGCCCTCGTTGTCGGCGGTGGGATGGTCGGCTGCGAAGCGGCTGAATTCCTTTGCGAACGGGATCACAAAGTAACGGTCATTGAAATGAAAGATACCTTAGCGGCAGATGTTTCCAAAGAAAACCGCGTCTTCATCTTTGATGACTTCAAACGTCACGGCGTACAGCTCGTACCGGGCGCCAAAGTTACAGAATTCTTCAAAGATGGCGTCAGCTATGAACTGGCTGATGGAACAAAAGGCGAACTGAGAGGCTTCGACAGCATTGTCCTGGCTATGGGGTCCCGCAGCTATAACCCGCTTAATGAAGAAGTTTCCAAGTTTGTACCGCAGACTTTCGTCATCGGCGAAGCTTTCAAGGCGCCGGGCAGCGCGCTGACGGCTACGACAGATGCTTTCAATGCGGCTTTAGAAATTTAATAGATCCATTATTGTCTGTGACTACGTCTCCCGGGTCCATGATTCGGGAGACGTAGTGGCAACAGGAGGAATTTAACGTGGAAGAGACAAAGACAAGTAAAAAACTTTATCTTACAGCTATCGTACTGTATCTGAATTATTTGATCCTCGGCGTTGCGGCATCCATCCTCGGTCATTATAAACAGGCCCTGGCCCAGCAATGGGGGTCCGTCCAGCTGGCTGGCGGCATGTATGATGCCAGCGGTGTTGTCTGGGTATCGGCTTCTTTAGGCCTGGGCTGCCTTATCGGCAGTTTCTTTTCCGGCCCTTTATCGGACCGCTTCGGCCGCCGTATCATTTCGTTCTTTGGCAGCGTTTTTTATGCCATCTTTTTCTTAGGTGTAGCCGTTGCCGACAATCTGACCGTTGCTTATATTGCCGGCCTCATCGGCGGCATCGGTAATGCTTTCCTCAATGGCGGCGTTATGCCGGCAGCTATGGAAATCTTTGTCGGCCGCAGTGCTTTTGCCAGCATCATGACAAAATTGTTCATCGCTATTGGCCAGTTCATCCTGCCCTTCATGATCATGTTCGTTGCGGCTACACAGATGCCTCATACGACATTATTCTATTTCTTCCCGGTTGTCTGCGCTGTCATCGCCGTCTTGACGTTGATCATGCCTTTCCCGAAACAGAGTGGTGTTGCCGAAAAAGGAGATGCTCAGCCGTCTTTCATGGAAAGCTTGAAGAGCCTGAAATTTACGGCCAGCAGCATTGCCCTCATCATTATGGGCTTCACGACGACGGCGACTTTCCAGATTTGGGTCAATTGCAATCAGGAATATGGGAAATGGGTCGGCATGTCCAATCCGTCGGTCATTCAGTCTTACTATTCGATTGGTGTCATCATCGCTGTACTGCTCACAGCAGTCATTGCTGATAAGGTTATCAAATCAATCCGGCTCGTCTTCTGGTATCCTCTCATCGCCTTCATCATGTTCGCTATCCTGGCCGTTGTACACAATCCGACATTGACCATCATCGGTGGTTTTGTCATCGGCTTCTCGGCAGCTGGCGGTGTTTTGCAGCTGGTTACGGCTACAGTCAGTGACTTGTTCCCCCAGGTCAAAGGGACCATCATCAGTATCGTTATGATTTTGTCCAGTATCGGTACATGGGTCGGCGTATCGGCAGCCGGTTCTATTGCCACGGCTGGCGGTGCTGATGGCCCGGTCTACGTCATCATCTTTGATGCAGCCATTACTTTGCTGAGCGTCTTGTTGGCCCTGTTCGTCAATCTTTCGGCCAAGAAAAGACAGGCATAAATATATTATCTGCTATCAGATGGTACTTTTCACCATCTGATAGCAAGATTATTTTTTTGCCTGAGTATGTGAATTATAGAACAAAGCATAGGACGATGTAATATTCATAGATAAAATCTATTAAGGGAGGTATTCCTGTGAATGATAAAAAAACAATACCTAACCAGTCGGTACACGCTGGAAAGCCGACGCGGAAACGCTGGTTCATGCTGAGCCTTATCTTCATCTTAACGGCGATTAATTATTTAGACCGGACGAACATGGCCGTTGCAGCGCCCAGCATGAGTGCTGAACTGGGATTCAGTGCCGCTACGATGGGGATGCTGCTGTCGGCCTTTGCCTGGGCTTATGCGCTGATGCAGGTACCAGGCGGCTGCTTCTTAGAACGGTTTGGTCCGCGCATTACGTATACGATTTCTCTTTTCTTCTGGTCCTTATTTACCATGATTATGGGGTTGGGACATAGTTTTCTATCCCTTTTTGGTATCCGTATGGCTATCGGAGCGGCTGAATCACCGGCCTTTCCCACGAACAGCCGCGTCGTTGCCGCCTGGTTTCCGGACCGCGAACGGGCAACGGCAACGTCTATCTATACGGCTGCTGAATTTGTGGGACTGGCCTTTTTGACACCTGTCCTGTTTTGGATCCTCGACACCTTTGGTTGGCGGGAAATCTTCTACATCACTGGTTTTGTAGGAATCGGCGTCAGCGTCATCTGGTATCTTCTCTACCGGGACCCTAAAGATTGTAAGGGCGTCAACCAGGCAGAACTCGACTATATCCGCGAAGGCGGCGGCCAGGCTGAAAATGCCGGGACTTCCAAGAAGATTACCATGGCCCAGCTGCGGGAACTCTTCCGTCATCGCCAGCTCATCGGCATCTATATCAGTCAGTTTGCTAATACGAGTACGATGTATTTCTTCCTGACCTGGTTCCCGACGTATTTAATCATGGCCAAGAACCTGCCCATGTTAAAGGCTGGTATTTATGCAGTCATCCCTTATATCGGCGCTCTTTGCGGCGTCCTTCTCGGCGGCCGTTGGTCCGACCATATGCTGAAAAAAGGCGCTTCTTTATCGAAAGCCCGTAAACTGCCGATTGCCTGCGGCCTCATTTGTTCTATGTCGATCATGGCTGCCAACTATTTCGATTCCCTGGATGTCATCATTGCCATCATGGCCTTTTCTTTCTTTGGACAGGGCATGGCGGCTATAATCTGGAGTACTGTTGGCGATGTCGCTCCGCAAGATTCTCTCGGACTGGCCGGCGGTGTTTTCAGCTTTGCTGGCAATCTGGCCGGTATTGTGACACCCATTGTCATTGGCCTTATCGTCCATTTGACCGGTTCTTTTGTAGGAGCCATGGTTTTTATCAGTGCTGTCGCCGCTGTTGGTGTATTGTCCCTGATATTTATTGTCGGCGATATTCATCGTATTCAGTCTGTTAAATGAAAAGAAGACTGCAAACGGCAAACTTAATACTCAAAAAGGCGCTGTCTTCATGGGACAGCGCCTTTTGCTATATCTTTATAGGAGAGACCATTAATAGCTCTTAGTGAAGGGCTTGTAATATTTTTTGCAGTGTCGTGACTTCCAGCTGGCCCGGAGCAGAGGCTTTTTTAGCCGAGCCGAAGGTCAGAGCAGAGCCGAAGATTTCCCCGCTGATGCGGCTGATGGCGCCGAGTTTTCCCATGGACATGGTGATGAGCGGTTCGTCGGGATACTTGGATTTGACGGCTTCCGTTGCTGACAAGAGGGTCAGGACGTCTTTAGCCGAGTTCGGCATGCAGGCCAGTTTGGCTACGTCGGCACCGAGTTTCTTCATGCCCATGAGGCGGCCAGTGATTTCATCGAAAGACGGTGTCTTGTCGAAGTCGTGGTTGCTCATGATGACCGTGACGCCGTGTTCTTTCGCAACGGCCAGGACTTTTTCGATGCTGGCGCGGTCGCGGAAGTATTCGACGTCGACGGCATCGATTTTACCGCTTTTGATAGCGTAGTCGATGAGGTCGAAATAGTAGCTTTCAGGGACTTCTGTTTCGCCGCCTTCTTCTTTGGTGCGGAACGTGAACAGGATAGCACCGTTCGGCAATTCCTGGCGGACGGTTGCCAAGGCTTCGCCGACAGCGTCGAGGGACGTGACGTCTTTTAAGAAGTCGATGCGCAGTTCGACGACGTCGTAGATTTTATCCTGGAGATAACGGCATTCCTGGACGAGTTCAGAAAGAGTGCGGCCGACGATGGGGACGCAGATTTTAGGGATTCCATTGTTTAAAGCGACATTACCGATTGTTACCATGGTTGAGCATAGCCTCCTTGGATTAGAATAAGACGTCTTTGATGAAGTCGACAGGCATTTCTTTGCCAGTCCAGAGTTTGAACGCAGCAGCGCCCTGATAGAGCATCATGCCGAGGCCGTTGAAGTTTTTGCAGCCTACTTCGTCGCACCATTTCATGAGTTTCGTCTGGCGCGGAGCGTAGACCGTATCCATGACGACCAAGTCCGGGCGGAGATAGGATTTATCGGGGATGGCTACGACGTCTTCCAACGGCTTCATGCCGCACGACGTGCTGTCGATGTAGATATCGGCGCTGTCCAGCTCTTCTTTCAATTTGGCATGGTCTTCGAGGGGATAGATGTTGACGATGCAATCCGTGCGTTCGCGCAGTTTCTTGACCGTTTCTTCGCCGTGGGCGTAGAATTCGTCGGCGCGGTTGAAAATCGTCAGTTCGCGGACGCCGTCGAGGGCTGCCTGTACTTCAATGGCCGTAGCGGCACCGCCGGCCCCGATGACGACCATTTTTTTGCCAATGTATTCGACACCTTCGTCTTTGAGAGCCTGCATGGCCCCGATACCATCGGTAATCGTACCGGTCAGGACGCCGTTGTCGTTGACAACGGTATTGCAGGCACCGATGATCTGGGATGCCGGCGACAATTTATCGAGATACTGTGTAATCGGCCCTTTGTTGGGCATGGAGACGTTCCAGCCGCGGACTTTCATAGCGCGCAGGCCTTTGACCGTATCTTCCAGCGTCGAATTGTCGACTTCAAAGCAGACGTAGACGTAATCGAGGCCTAATTTCTTGAAGGCTTCGTTGTGCATGGTCGGAGACATACTGTGGCGGATTGGATAGGCAATGAGACCGATTAATTCCGTATGCCCTGTAACGCGTTCTGTAACTGCAATTTTACCCATAATACATCCTCCTAGTGATAAATACAGATAATCTGAATTTTAGTGTAGCAAATAATTTAAAGAAATACAATGAAACCCGTATCATCGTTAATAAAAAAATATCCGTTTGTATTTTGCCATAACCAACGTGGGATATTGGTTATGGCAGAAATACAGACGGAAGTCATTAGTCGTCGAAACCGCCGATCATATCGATGGTAGCGACGATGTTGCGGCCCAATTCCGTGCCGTGGATGATCTGGCCCGTCTTGCGGCTGTTGCCGAGGTTGCAGAAGGGAATGCCCTGTTCTTCGGCATAGGTCTTGAAGGGGTCGTCAGCAGGGATATCCGGGACGAGGCCCATGCAGATGAAACCATAGTCGAAGGGATATTCGGCAGATTCACCGTTGTGGGATGCGATGAATTTGTCCGGGCAGACTTTCTGCAGTGCCGTGCCTAGATGCATGTCGATGGGATGGGTTGCCAGGAGTTCCTTGAACGTCGATTTGGAAACGATGTCCGCGTCTTTCCCGAAGGACGGCATCATTTCAATCATGGCGACGTCGGCTTTGCGCAGTGTGAAGAATTCCATGACGTCCAGGCCGACAGCGCCGCAGCCGATGATGACGACTTTTTTGCCTTCGGCGTTGGCTTCATAGTAAGGGATGTTATCCATGAAGCCGTAAATGGAACGGATGTGGGAACCTTCGACATCGGTCAGTTCGCGCAAGCCTTCAATAGGCGGCAGCATCGGTTTGGAACCTGTGGCGGCATAGAGAATGTCCGGCTTGAGTTCAGCCAGCATTTCTTTGGTAGCCGTCGTGTTCAATTTGATGGTCAGATTTGGCAGCTGGGCAGCCCGGTGTTCGAGATAAGCCGGGAAGTCTTCGATGCGGCTCTTTTCCGGGAAGCGGGCGATTTTGCGGGCCAGGCCGCCGACTTCGCCTTCCCGTTCGATGAGGGTGACGCGGCAGCCGACTTCAGCGGCCGTGCAGGCTGCTTCCAGGCCCGATGTACCGCCGCCGATGACGACGACGTGGATATCGCGCGTGACTTTCTGCTTTTTATAGGCTTCGCCGCCACAGACAGCCGGATTGACGGTGCAGCGGATCGGCTGGGATTTGGCGATGCGGTGATCGGCACAGCCGATGTTGCAGGAAATACACTTGCGGATATCGCAGGTACGACCGCTCTGTGCTTTGCGGGCCCAATCGGGATCGGCGATGAGGCCGCGGCCGATGGCGATGAAGTCTGTCTTGCCTTCGGCGATGATCTGGTCGGCTACCTGGGGATTGCGGATATTGCCGGAAATGATGACCGGTTTGTTGAATTTCTTCTTTACCGCTTCCGACAGGTAGGCGCGCCAGGCGTCAGGCAGGTCGCATTTATCAATCTGGTACTGGATGGAGTCGTTGACGGCGGCGGAAACGTTGATGATATCGACTTCCGGTTCGATGTATTCCAAGAGTTTCAGCGTATCGTCCAAGGTGTTTCCGCCTTTGATGAATTCGTCTGCCGAAATGCGGAAAGAAATGGGCACCCAAGGGCCGACGGCCTTGCGGACGGCTTCGACGACGAGGCGGGCGAAGCGGGCCCGGTTTTCGTGAGAGCCGCCGAATTCGTCAGTCCGTTTGTTGTAGTACGGTGATAAGAACTGGTCCAGGAGGTACGAATGGCCCCCGTGGATTTCGACCATATCGAAGCCGGCCTGGACGGCGCGTTGGGCAGCTTCGGCATATTTCTGGACAATGTTGAGGATTTCGCATTTTTCCAGCGGACGCGGTGCCGGATTGCCTTCTTTGGAAGGAACCGACGATGCCGAGACGGCCTGAAGACCGTTCAGTCTTTCTGGATAAGCGGAAGCGCCGGCGTGGTTGAGCTGGATAGAAGCCAGGGCGCCGTACTGATGGATGCATTCCGTCAATTCGTAGAGACCTGGGATGAACTGCTTGTTGTCGATGCGCAGCTGTTTGGTGCCGTTCGTGGCCAGGGGATAGTCGATACAGGCGTTTTCGACGATAATCAGGGCTGTGCCGCCGCGGGCGCGGAGGCCGTAGTAGTTTTTCATATCTTCTGAAACTTCACCGGTAAAGGTGGCCAGGTTTGAACCCATCGGCGGCATGATGACGCGGTTGCGGAAAGTCGTGCGTTTGACAGTGAACGGTTCAAAAATGTGCGGATAGTGCTGACTCATAAAGGGAGTTCCTCCTTATCATACTATAAGAAATATAGAAATAGATTTTTCTGTGAAATATCGAACTATGTTTTTGGTACGCCTTTATTATACGGAGAGAAATCTAATAGCACAATTTCTTAAAATAAGAAAAAACAGTTCAAAAAAACTATTAAAAATGATACAATAATCTTGAAAATTGCCTTGGGATGATAGATTCATTTCCAGAGACCAGCTTGTCGAGATTTATGTAAAACGCATAATATAGCATAAGACCAGTAAAAGGGGATTGTTCGTTAAACGAATAGTTTTATTGCTATAAAAGGTGTGAATTGATAGCTATTTTTGCAGAAATACGAACTAAAAAACTATTAATTTAGGGCTCTTTATCACAATCTATGATAAATACGTATGTGAAAGGAGAAGACCATGAATTTAAAGCAACTTCAATACTTCTTGAAACTGGCTGAGACCGAACACTATCGAAAAGCGGCCGAAGCCCTGTACATTACCGAACCGAGTTTGAACCGGGCTATCCGGGATATGGAAAAAGAGCTGGGCATCCAGCTCTTTGAAAAACGGGGGCGCAATATCTATTTGAATAAGTATGGCCATCTGTTCCTGCCCTATGTCAAACGGTCGCTGCAGGAACTCGGCCGCGGTGTCGACTTGATGAAAGCCTATACGCGGCCGGACCAGGGGAAAATTACGCTGGGCTTCATTTATACTATGGGCTATACGATGGTCCCGGAGATGATTACCCAGTTCCAGGCTGCCGAAGGCAATGGCGGCATTACCTTCGACTTCCACCAGGGAACGACAGCAGCGCTCATCAAGGAATTGAAAGAAGAAGAAATCGATGTTGCCCTCTGTTCTTCTGTCGAAAATGAACCGGATGTTGTCTTCTATCCGATTGCCGAAGAAAATTTGGTCGTCGCCGTCCCCAAGGGGCATCCCCTGAGCAATCGCGGTTCCGTATCCCTGAAGGAACTGGAACCCTATCCATTCATCGCATTCGGCAAAAACAGTGGTCTCAGTGACATTATCCAAGGTCTCTTAGAACAGGCTGACGTCCATTTAAAAGTTGCCTGCCACGTAGAAGAAGACAACGCCATGGCCGGCTTCGTAGCAGCTGGCTATGGCGTTGCGATAGTACCTGATTTTTATACGTTACAATATTATGACCTCGACCGGATACCGATTGCCGATCCTATTGAACAGCGATACCTCTTCCTGGCCATGTTACGGCAGGCCCAGGTCTTACCGGTTGTAGAACGATTCCGTAATTTCCTCTTATCCCGCTGGCAGCGAGGGACTTTGTGAAATGGGCCGATTCTTTGTAAACTTGATACTCAAAACGGGGCTGTCGCGATGCGACAGCCCCGTTTG
>OGGM01000954.1_pt1 | contig 13423 bp, 8 predicted proteins | sample 1571251 | NCBI WGS metagenome assembly OGGM01 (sample SAMEA2582076, study PRJEB24529) | metagenome | biome: Human gut stool | place: China | collected 2011 | reverse complement strand
GCTACTAGATTCCCTGGTTGATAACGGAACGAGCCTGGGCGTGGCGTGGGGTTCAACCATGACTGAGATTTCTCGTCATCTGCCGCGCCGCCCTCTGAAGGGTGTAACGGTCGTGCAGCTGAACGGTGCCGGTAACGCGCACCATTCGGGTATTCCGTACCTGGGTTCGCTGCTGGGGCAGCTGGTGAATGCCTATGATGCGCAGGTTATCCATTTTCCGGTTCCCGCGTTCTTTGACTATGCGGAGACGAAGACCGCCATGTGGCGTGAGCGTAGCGTGCAGAAGAATCTGCATGCCCAGCAGAACGTTGACCTCGCTATTTTTGGTGTGGGCGCTTTTGGTGGTCCTATTCCTTCTCACGTGTATTCGGGTGGCTATTTTGAGGCGCAGGAGCAGCGTCAGTTGCGTGAGCTGGGTGTTGTGGGGGATATGTGCACGGTTCTTCTGCGTGAGGATGGCTCGTGGGCTGATTTGGAGCTGAATAAGCGTGCGTCCGGTCCGACTCCGAAGGAGCTGGCTCGTATTCCGCGCCGTATTTGCGTTGCCTCCGGTACTCACCGTGTGCGTGCTTTGCGTGGTGCGTTGCGTACGGGTGCGATTACCGATTTGGTTCTTGATGATGCGTTGGCAAAGGCGCTCATGGAGAAGTAGCTGAAATTATCACCGCGTGCATGAGGCGCTGCGGGCATGTGATGCCGCGGGCATGAGGTTCGCGGGTATGAAGGTCCGTGGTTATGGGCGAAAAGGGCACTTTGATTCTGAAAGGGTCGCGCTGAGAGCTTGCCTGCTGAAGCTCTCAAGTGCCGCCTGAACAATGTTTCAAGGTGCCCTTGAGTGTCGTCAAAAACTGCTTTCTGACCCTACAATGTGAAACGTTTGCGCATGTGAAAGCGCATATTAGTGCACTCCATTGAAGGTGTGCGCCACTCACCGTTAGAAAGAACCAACCATGACCCCCACCTATAACGCCCAGGCGAATCCGCACCTGGGCGCACCCGGCATTACCACCATGCACGGTGATGCCCAGTCTTCCGACGCTACCCCTCTTGCCGGCCCCGGCGCAGGCAATTGGAAGATTACCGGCACGAAGCTCGGCGGTGCCTGCCCGACGATCCTTGCTGGACGCGACGGCTTCATTCAGGTGCTCTGCACCCAGGTCTTCGCCCACGGTGAGTTCATCACCCCGAAGCTCTCCATCCTTGATCCGCATACCGGTCGTGAACTTTCGCACCTGGACATTCCGAAGGGTGCACTGCTTGGCGGCGTGTACGCTTACCTTGACGCGCAGGACCGCATGGTTCTGGTGGATGGCTCTCAGTGCCTGCTGCGCCTCTCCCACTCTGCTGACGGACGCAGCATCCGAGTTGATGAGCGTATTGACCTGAGTCGTATGCTCGCCCAGAGCGCCAATGACGCTGTGGTTGGTTTGGTTCCCGACTGGTCAGGTCGCATTTGGGTTGCGACGAAGAACGGCTACATTGCGGTGATTGATTCTGCCCGCGGCACGATTCGTTCGATGCGCCTGAATAAGGCGTCGATTGCGGGTGAACGTATCGATAACTCGATTTCGGCGTGCCCGCAGGGGGTGAGCGTGGTGACCTCTCACGCTATTTATATGCTGAACGCTACCGCAACCGGCGCGCCCACCCTCAAGTGGTGGCATGCGTACGATCGAGGTAGCGCCCGCAAGCCCGGTAAGCTCGCGTGGGGTTCCGGCGCCTCCCCGACGTTCTTTGGTCCGAACGGTTCGGATTATGTGATGCTGACCGATAACTCTGATATTCAGGAGTCGGTCATTGTGTATCGCACCGATAACGGCGCGAAGGTCGGTAGCGCCGGCCTGTTTACTGCCGGTACCTCTGGCACTGAGAACTCCATGATCGGTGTGGGTAACACGATGGTCGGTGCAAGCACCTACGGCTACCCCTACCCGAAGTACCCGGAGGGTGCCGGGCCGTCGGTTCCTGCGAACGCGCTTTTTGCTCCCGGTATGGAGCGTTGGGATATTACCGACCGCGGTCTGCGTAAGATGTGGGACCGCAAGGACGTGTACTCTTCGGCTGTTCCTCGCTATTCCGCCGCTGACGGCTTGATTTACACCTGTGAGCGTCGCCGCGGCCCGGCTGGTTTGGCGAATGGCGCCTACGCGTGGGCTGTTGCGCTGGACATGGAAACCGGTAAGACGATGCACGAGCAGCGCCTGCCTCAGCATGTGAGCCTGCTGCTCGGCGGTGGTGACACCCTGCAGATGGTGGGCACGATTGACCGTTACGGCACCTGGTGGCAGGGCACGATTAGCGGCGTGTACCGTATCGCGAAGGCTTAGAGGAGTAGAAAATGACTAAGAATAATCTGATGAACGCTTCTCGCCGTACCGCGTTGAAGGTTGCGGGCGCTTCGGCTGCCCTGGTGGCTGGCGGCGTGAGTGCTGCGGAGGCGGCAACTCGTTCGGGCGGTAAGCGCGCTCGCGTGACCCCGGTGACCCAGCGTCCCGTTGGACAGCGCGGGCAGCACGGCGGCGCGGCGAGCTCTGCGCTGGTGCAGGTGCCGATGCGCTATAACGAGTCGTGCATCCGCCTGGAGTTGAAGGCAGCCTCTGGTGTGCAGGCTGTGTCTGTGCAGAGCCAGCCGGCGCGTACTGTTGCTTTCCGGAATCTGCCGATTCGCCTGAGCATTATTAATGAGGGTAATTCGACGTTGCCGGTGGGTACTCGCCTGATGGTGCGTGCTCGCGCGCAGGATCCGAAGACCGGTTTGTTGTTGAATCCTGCGGTGACGCTTCGTGTGACCTCGGGTCAGGCGGTGTTGCCGTCGGGTAGCCTGGGTGCTTCGGCTCTGGTGGCTCCTGTGGATGCTCTGAATCTTGATGCGGTGCGTCGTAGTGAGCAGACCGGCCAGGCTGGTGCCGGTAGCGAGAATGTTCTGGAGTTGCGTACTGCTATTCCTCGCGGTCATCGCCTGGATGTTCAGCTGAATTATCAGGTGGCTTCGGGTGTTGCCGGGTCTGCGTTGAAGCAGGTTCATGTGAGTGCTGTGCTGGATATGGCGGCGGCTGGTTTGTCCTCTTCGTTCTACGAGGTGCAGAGCTCGGCTGTGGTTGCTTCGCTGAACTAGCAGTTGGTCTAGCCCTGTGAAGGAGAGGCACGGCGAGGGAACGACTCCACTGCCTGTGCTTTTATACCTCTATATATAGGCGCCTGTTCAAAAAGGCATGGTGAAAGGTCGGGGTCGTTCGTGGGAACGGCCCCGACCTTTGCATTGATTGGCTTATTGAGATGGTCGGCAGCTGATTTTCTTATGCGGTTTCGGTCCTGTCGTGTTCGCCGAATACCACCTGCACAGCGTGGTGCAGTGCTTCGCGCACCATGGCGATGGCGGGGTTGGCGGCGGACTCTCGGCGTACGGCGGTAAAGATTTTGCGGGAGGGTTTGCCGGGTAGCTCCACGACGCGTAGTCCCTCGGTGGTGGAGAGGGAGGAGAGGATGAAGCCGGGCACGATGGTGACGGCGAATCCTGCCTTGACGAGGTTGGAGTTCGTGATCATGTCGTTGGCGCTGTAGCGGATGACCGGCTCGAATCCTGCGGTGCGGCACTGGTTGAGTGCCCAGCTGCGGGAGGTGTTCTGCTCCATTTCGAGGACCCAGGGCAGTGCGTGCGCCTCCTCGATCGAGGTGATGGTGGAAGTGCTGGGCACGATGAGGCTGAGCGGGTCTTCGGTGAGTAGCTCGGAGTGCAGTTCGGGGTATTCGGGGATGTGGTGGTGCGGGTAGGCTTCGGAGAGCACCATGTCGTATTCGCGGCTTCGGGTCAGGGAGGTGCCGGTTTCAGGGTCGATTTGCAGTACCTGCAGAGTGAGCGAGGGGGCGTGCTCGGCAAGGTAGGTGAGCGCGGCCGGTAGCAGGGCGAAGGCCGCGGACTGGAAGATGGCGAGGCGGACCATGCCTGCCGGTTCGCCGGTGAGGTTGGCGACGGAGGTTTGCATGCGGTCGAGTTCGCGCAGGATGCATCGGGCGCTGTCGACGATGATGAGTCCGGCGCTGGTGAGCTGTACGCGCCTGCCGATGCGCTGTAGCAAGGGGGTGCCGGTTTCTTTTTCGAGGGTGGCAATCTGTTGGGAGACGGCGGAGGGTGTGAGGCTGAGTGCTTCGGCTGCGGCGATGATGGTGCCGCGTTCTTGGATTTCGAGGAGCATTTGCATGCGTCGAATGTCGTAGATGGACATATTTTCCTCCCTGGTGCGCTCGGTTGTTCGGGTGGGCTACGCTCCCGAGCTCTGCCGTGGTGCGTCTCTCATCGTGGACTCTTGTCTATGGTACCGCGCGGGGTTTCGGCTGGCTCTTTTTGAGACGCCTGAAGTGGGGCGGTGACATGTTGGCTTGTGTAGCGAGTATTTTCGCGCTGATGTGATGGTTCTTGGGGGTGAAGATGCTTCTGGGAACGGTTTTGAGGTGTTCGTTTGTTACGAAATGGGTTCGATATTTGCGCTCTGAAAGTGCTAGCCTGAGAGGGATGGATAGCGATGTCGCTACAAACTTCACCTTGTCTCTTCGAGCAGGAGGTTCGGAGGGGGCGCGGGGCGAAAACCTCACCGCACGATCATTAAGAAAATCTAAATGAATTTTGGAAAAAACATTCAGTTTTTCTAATGAGGTATTTATTACCCTTTTGTGGTGAAATAGAGACATCGCCAAACGTGGTGTGCACCGCACACAGTAAGATAGTTAGGAGTCAAGGATGACCCATCCTTTCGCATCTGAGCACTACCAGAAGATGGCTCTGGAAGCTCGTCAGCTTGTTCGTCAGTGGGTAAATGAGTCCCAGTCGATTAAGCCCACCTTCGCGGCTGAGCAGCTCGCCGGTGTTCTGAAGGACCCCAATGGTCTTCCCTTCACCGTCGGCTTTGTTGATGGCGTTATTCGCCCCGAGGACGACAACGTCTCCGGCCGCAACCTTGCTCGTATTTCCGGCCTGGCACCTTCCTTCCTGCCCTGGTACATGAAGTCTGCTGTTGGCTTCGGTGGCAAGCTGGCTGGTAAGGTCGCATGGCCCACCGTTCCCGTTGCACGCCGCGTGCTGCGCGAGATGGTCGGTCACCTGATCGTCGACGCTTCCGAGGAGAAGCTGGGCGACGCAATTGCAGAGCTGACCAAGACCGGTAACCGCCTGAACGTCAACCTGCTCGGTGAGGCAGTTCTGGGTGACAAGGAAGCAGAGCACCGCCTGGCTGAGACCAAGCGCCTGCTGGCACGTGACGACGTTGACTACGTCTCCATTAAGGTGTCCGCTGTTTCCGGTCCCCACCAGCACTGGGCATTCGACGAGGTTGTTGAGACCGCTGTTCGCCGCCTGACCCCGCTGTACGAGCTGGCTGCATCCACCTCCCCCAAGAAGTTCATCAACCTGGACATGGAGGAGTACAAGGACCTGGACCTCACCATCGAGGTGTTCCCCAAGACCCTGGACCAGCCGCACCTGAAGGACCTGGAAGCCGGTATCGTGCTCCAGGCATACCTGCCCGACACCCTGGCTGCAATGCAGCACCTGCAGGAATGGTCCGCAAAGCGCGTTGCTGCTGGCGGCGCAGGCATCAAGGTCCGCCTGGTTAAGGGTGCAAACCTCTCCATGGAAATCGTGGAAGCTGTTATGCACGGCTGGCCGCTGACCACCTGGGACACCAAGCAGGCTGCTGACACCAACTACAAGCGCGTTCTGGACTACGCACTGCGCCCCGAGCACGTGAAGAGCCTCCGCCTCGGTATTGCAGGCCACAACCTCTTCGATGTTGCTTTCGCACTGCTGCTGTCCGAGGACCGCGGTGTTAAGGATCGCGTCGAGTTCGAGATGCTGATTGGTATGGCTGAGCAGCAGGCAGAGATCATCCGCCGCCGCGTTGGCCACCTGCTGCTGTACGTGCCCGTCGTGAACCCCAAGGAATTCGACGTTGCAATCGCATACCTGATCCGTCGTCTCGAGGAGAACGCTTCCTCCGAGAACTTCATGTCCGGTATCTTCGACCTGGCAACCGACGAGTCCATCTTCAAGCGCGAAGAGGATCGCTTCATGCGTGCACTGAACTCCGTCACCGACGAGGTTCCCGCATCCAAGCGCACCCAGAACCGCCTGACCGAGAACGAGGACAACGTCTTCGTACCGGCTGGCCGCTTCGAGAACACCCCCGACACTGACCCCGCACTGGCCGGTAACCGTGAGTGGGGCCGCGCAATCCTCGAGCGCTCCAAGACCACCAAGCTGGGCATCGACACCCTCAAGGCTAACGAGCTGACCAGCGAGGCTGAGGCTGAGAAGCTGATCAAGGAAACCGAAGAAGCTGGCAAGGCATGGGGCAAGCTCTCCGGCCACGAGCGTGCAGAGATTCTGCGCAAGGTCGGTAAGGCAATCGCACTGCGCCGCGGTGACCTGCTGGAGGTTATGGCAGCTGAGGCTGGCAAGACCCTGGAGCAGGGCGACACCGAGGTCTCCGAGGCAATCGACTTCGCATACTACTACGCAATGCTGGCTGAGGACCTCGAGAAGATCGACGGCGCAAAGCCCAAGTCTGTTGACCTGACCCTGGTTGTTCCCCCGTGGAACTTCCCGACCGCTATCCCCGCCGGTGGTGTTCTGGCTGGTCTGGCTGCAGGTTCTGCTGTCATCTTCAAGCCCGCAACCATCACCGCTCGCACCGGTGCCCTGATCGCAGAGATTATGTGGGATGCAGGCGTTCCCAAGGAAGTTCTGAAGCTCGTCAAGGTTGTTGACCGCGCTGCAGGCAAGCTGCTCATCTCGCACCCCGAGGTTGACCGCCTGATCCTGACCGGTGGCTACGAGACCGCTGAGCTCTTCCGCTCCTGGCGTGATGACCTGCCCCTGTTCGGTGAGACCTCGGGTAAGAACTCCATCATCGTCACCCCGAACGCTGACATCGACCTCGCCGTCAAGGACGTCGTCTACTCGGCATTCGGTCACGCAGGTCAGAAGTGCTCCGCTGGCTCGACCGTCATCCTGGTTGGCTCCGTGGCACAGTCCGAGCGTTTCCGCCGTCAGCTGCTTGACTCCGTCAGCTCTCTGCACGTGGCACACCCGCAGGACATTGAGTCCGAGATGGGCCCCGTTGTTCAGAAGCCGGAAGAGAAGCTGCTGCGCGGTCTGACCACCCTCGGCCCGGGCGAGCGCTGGCTCGTTCAGCCCAAGGAACTGGACGAGACCGGTCGCCTGTGGAGCCCCGGTGTTCGCGAAGGCGTCAAGCCCGGTTCCGAGTACCACATGACCGAGTACTTCGGCCCCATCTTGGGCATCATGACCGCTGAGACCCTGGAAGAGGCAATCGAGCTGCAGAACGCACCCGATTACGGCCTGACCGCAGGTCTGCACTCGCTGGATGCTGACGAGCTCGAGCTGTGGCTCTCCAAGGTCCAGGCAGGTAACCTGTACGTCAACCGTGCAATTACCGGTGCAATCGTTCAGCGTCAGCCCTTCGGTGGTTGGAAGAAGTCCACCGTTGGCTCTGGTACCAAGGCTGGTGGCCCCAGCTACCTGATCGCTCTGTCCGATTGGGAGCCGGCACAGGCAACCGCGACCGCAACCACCCAGTCCGTGACCGTCCGCGAGACCCTGGCTACCATCGAGCAATCCGAGCTGGGCAAGCGCGAGGACTTCGAGTTCATCAAGCGCGGTGTCTCCTCTGACGCACACGCTTGGGACACCGAGTTCGGCTTCGGCCACGATCCCTCGAAGCTGGGCGTGGAGCGCAACATCCTGCGCTACGTACCCACCCAGGTTCTGGTTCGTGCAGACGAGTCCGCATCCGCAGCAGAGACCCTGCGCGTTGTGCTCGCCGGTCTGGCAGCTAACGCACCGGTCGCTCTGTCCGTCGGTAAGGACCTGCCGGTCGACGTCCGTGGCGTCCTCGAGAACAAGGGCATCAAGTACGAAGTCAAGTCGGACGCTCAGTTCCGCGAGTACCTGGCATCCAACGCAAAGACCCCGGTTCGCGCACTGGCTGGCACCCCGCTGGAAGGCACCCGTATCCGCTACATCGGTAACGACGTGAAGTCCATCTACTCGGCACTGGGTGGTCGCCCGGATGTTGCAGTGTACTTCGCACCGGTCACCGAGGCTGGCCGTATCGAGATGCTGCCCTTCCTCCGCGAGCAGGCTGTTTCGATTACCGCACACCGTTTCGGTAACCCGAACCGCTTCTCCGAGCGCGTCATTTCTTCCCGCTAAGACGCTGTGAGAGTTTAGCTCTCTAGTCTGAGGCTCAGGGCCCTGCACCTTCATGGTGTGGGGTCCTGAGTCTTTTGCGTTTCTGCTGGGCTCATATCGGGGAGTGAGAGGCCTGTATGGAGCCGTGTGCGAAAGTGATGAATAGAGGGGCGTCTAGAAGTCGATACGGTGCGAATGGTTAGGTGCACGAAGAGGAAGAGGAAAAATAGTGTTGTAGAAGTGGTACGGGGGTGTTTAGACGTGCCCCGCGTTACTTCTTATGTGATAATTGGTGTAGGACGTTTCGCTATCCCACACGCGGAACGACACCGTGCGCGGGACGGTCCGCGCTACGCAAAATCACACTGAAAGGACACCGCTGCTATGAGCAACGTTCCCGCAGAACTCTCGTACACTTCTGAGCACGAGTGGGTTTCCGCTCTCACCGCCGAGGGCACCGTACGTGTTGGTATTACTGACCACGCTCAGGATGCACTGGGTGACGTCGTCTACGTCGATCTTCCCTCTGTCGGCGACTCTGTAGCTGCTGAGGATAGCTTCGGTGAGATCGAGTCCACCAAGTCTGTCTCTGATCTTTTCGCTCCTATTGCGGGCGAGATTGTTGCAGTGAACGAGGCTCTGGAAGACGATCCTGCACTGGTTAACTCTGATCCCTACGGCGAGGGCTGGATCATTGAGATTCGCCCCGAGAATGCTGACGACCTTGCTAACCTGCTGGATGCAGAGGCATACAAGGCTGAGCTGGACAAGCTCTAAGTCGATAGACTCTATAACTCTGGCGTCCCTCATCTTAAGAGGTACGTACTGATAAAACGGCGAGACCGATTGGTCTCGCCGTTTTTCATTTTAAAGTGCACACAAACGCAAATAGATGGATGCATTTAAGGTTTATCTTGAGGGTCTCTGAAGCTGCCTGAGGGGCTTGAAAGATGGCTAAACCCCTAGTGGGGGCCTCTTTCAAGTTAAATGTGATGAAAACTTCAACTATCGCGAGAAGATAAAATTTTCCCCGTAAAGCAGTCCAATATGAGACACGCATGCTCGAAGTACTGGAATTTTGCTAAAATTGGTACTGTCTCTATTGGATAGTGTCTGGTTGTGTGGTTATTTTTTGGTTCAAAAAGCCCCTGAGAAGGGCGAACTAAATAGCAAAATGCCTTGTGAGACTATAAGATTGTCTCGAAGGTTTGCGGTTTATCATTTCGTGATAAACAACTAAACTTATCTATCACACTCTCAACACTAAGCAAAGATGTTCGGCACGAAGCGAGACCCTGACTGGGGAACGAGCCACTCACTCAAATTTCGGCTCGTATCGACATCGGCTGAACAAGTACCCGAAAGACATAGATGACCTCACGCATCGATGAAAACCTCACTAACGCTGAGGTTGAACTAGAGGACGTGGAGAACGGCGACTCTGACCGTAACCCGCGTGACGTTAAGAGCCGGACCATTGGTCAGGTTCTTAGCCAGCTTGACCTGGAGTTCCCCGGAATTAGTGCATCCAAGATTCGCTTCCTGGAGGAGCGCGGTCTCGTGCACCCCAGCCGTACTGAAACCGGTTACCGCAAGTACTCCCAGACGGATATTGAGCGCCTGCGCTACATCCTCACCATGCAGCGCGACCACTACATGCCGCTCAAGGTAATCCGTCAGCACCTGGAGGACCTGGAAACCGGTCGCGTGCTGAACTCCATGCCTGCCACCGTAAGCGAAGACGTGCTAGACACCGTCCTTGGCCCGAACGAGCAGGAAGGTCGCACCTACACTCTCCGCGAGCTGGCTGAATACGCTAACACCACCCCCGAACTGATCCGCGAGCTGATTGACTTTGGACTGCTCGAAGACGGTCCGGACGTGGAGTACACCGATTACGATGTGCTGATTGCCCGCGTCAGTGCAGAACTGACCCAGCACGGCATTCAGCCCCGTCACCTGCGCGCATTTAAGTCTGCGGCAGACCGCGAAATTTCCCTCGTGGAAATTGCGGTGGCTCCGCTGGCCTCGCGCCGCGACGCAGCCTCCCAGGCTCAGGCGCAGGAACGAGCCGACAAGATCCGCAAGTTGTGCCTGCAGCTGCACGCAACTCTCGTCGAATCGGCAATGCCTACCTACGAGTAGGCGTACGAAGAGGCAGGCTACCGGACAGTCTGCCGCTCGTAAATCCTCAGCGGTTCTACCGCGCCCCAAACGGGGATTTCCCTCGGGAAGCACCGCTGACCACGGTGATTCCCTCTACAGTCCCTACCCCTTACCAACGGGTAGTGGCCTCTAGACTTGGACGAAGCCGACGCTGGCACGCTCGGAATTTCTACCCCTTCGTCCAACACGAAGAGCTTTCTTACCAGGGGGCTCCCGGCCTGCCAAGGCTATTCACTCAACTCAGCTATAAATGCGTACGGACTAACTGTCCGTACGCATTTACTTTTTTAAACTCCCCCTGTGGCATGGGTGCACGGGAAAAGCGAAGGGAATAGCGGGGGAGGAGTGCCCCTACACGGCGTTAAAGAAGCAAGAATGAATCTGAAAAGATCATTCGCTTCGGTGGGTTCAATTTTAAGTAGAGCCCTCTATCAGTTAAAATAGATTGAACAACCGCGCCTATCGCGCATCGGTCGCACTATCGACTCGTGTTCTATGAACCTCGTGTTCTGCGAATCGAATAGCCGAACCAATGTGTAGTATTGAAAACCGCGCAGCTAACCTCGCAGAGGGAGGCCGCGCGAATCATAGATGCAGATTCTAAAGCTTAGCCCTAGAATCTCACCCCGAAAATCGGGGCTACACCGGAACGAAGTCGACCGCATTTGATAGGGCGCGGTGAATCGCATTAAACGGGTTAACGAAAAGGAGGGACCGTGCTAGAGCAGCAGGTAGCCGAAAATGCAGGCGAGGCCGCAGGCACCCATGAGGCACCCCAGGGCTTCGATCAGCCCCTGGATGGCTTCGACACCCTCTTCCCCGTAGCACCGCCTCCGCGCGGTGAACAGGGCGTACTCTTCACCGACCCTGTTTCTGTCGTTGAGGAAAACCTCGGCTACCGTGGTGCCGTCGCCTGCAAGGCAGCCGGCATCACCTACCGTCAGCTCGACTACTGGGCACGCACCGACCTGGTTGTACCCACCGTGCGTGGTGCCTCCGGCTCCGGTACCCAGCGCCTCTACAGCTTCCGCGATGTGCTCGTACTTAAGATCGTGAAGCGACTGCTCGACACCGGCGTGTCCCTGCAGCAGATTCGCACCTCCATCGAGCATCTGCGTACCCGCGGCATTGACGACCTCGCGAACATCACCCTGATGAGTGACGGTACCACCGTCTACGAATGCACCTCCCCGAGTGAGGTGATCGACCTGGTTCAGGCTGGTCAGGGCGTCTTCGGTATCGCGATTGGCCGCGTCTGGCGCGAAATCGAAATGAACCTCAACGGCCAGCCCGGCGAAGAAATGCACGAAAGCTTCGAAGGCGACGAACTCGCCGCCCGCCGTGCCCGCCGTGCACAGGCATAAAGCATAGACCTCAACCACACATTGTGAATCTGCCCGCGCTCACTACCTACCCGGTGGCGAGCGCGGGCAGAAGTTTTAAACCCGAGGGAATATTCAATGCTCACTTGAGAAAAAACTCAAGATACACCCCTGTCAGAGCCGGAAGAAAAGCGAAGATTCGCTAAAATAAAGGGGCATTACACCTCACTCATAAAAGGGACCTGCATGCCCCGCATCGTCAGTATCAGCAGCCTCAAAGGTGGCGTTGGCAAAACGTCCATCACCTTGGGGCTCGCGTCCGCGGCTTTACACAGCGGACTCTCCACACTCGTTATTGACCTCGACCCCCACGGCGACGCCAGCACCGGCCTGGCGGTGGATGAAACCATCCCCGACGTCGCCTCCCTGATCGCCAGCTCTAATGAGCGTGCCTTCGCGGAGGAAGCCGGTAGCTCCTCCTGGAATGCGCTCGTCGGCAAACCCACCCTGCTGACCAATAACCCCGTGACCACCGGTAGTGTGAAGGTGGCGCGCGGTTCGGCTCGTTCCACCCTCGTGGACCGTCAGGAAGCGGCGCCGTTCATCCGCCGCTTCAAGCGCATGGTGGAGGCGGCAGCGGACGCCTACGACGTCATCCTGATTGACTGCCCGCCGTTCCTCGGAACCCTGTCTTCGATGGGCTGGGCGGTGAGTGAGCGCATCCTCTCGGTCGCTGAACCCTCTCTCTTCTCCGTGGCGGGTACCGAACTAACCCTGCGCGCCATCGTGCGTTTTCAGCAGGAAAGCGGCATCAGCATTGACGGTGCGGGAGTAGTTATCAACAAGATGCGACCCAACGACAGCGAACACCGCTACCGACGCGACGAAATGCGCTCCCTCTTTGGCGAGCTCGTGGCAGAACCCGTGCTCGCTGAAAGCCCCGTGCTGCAGCGCGCCCAGGGTGCCGCGTACCCGATTCATTTTTGGCCCGACGAAGAGTCGGTTGATCCCGCCATTGACTTCACCCGTCTGCTGGCTGGGCTCATGGCTGACCTCTAAGCGCTGATATCTAAGCGCAGACATCTAGGCCTTACTAATCCGCGGGCATACATAGTTTCAACGCTTGAGTGCGTCTTCTCAAAGAACCGCTGTTTTTTCAGCGCTGTGCTCTCAGTGCTGCGGTCTTTGGGAGGGCGCACTTTCGCGTATCAGCAGGTAAAGAGATGAGATAGCGGGAATAGCGTACCGCCCGTACACGTTATAGTGGCAGTAACAGGAATAAGCCCGTCATCGAGGGGCACGCTGGGAACGAGCCCAGCCTCAACACCATCAACGAGAGGACCACATGAGCATCGAGAACGTAGAACGCATTGACGGCGTAGCACAGTACGACCTCATCGTCATCGGCTCCGGATCCGGCAACACCCTCATCGGCCCCGAATGGGACGACAAGAAGGTCGCCCTCATCGACGGCGGTATCTTCGGCGGCACCTGCCTGAACGTTGGCTGCATCCCCACCAAGATGTACGTCTACCCGGCGACCATCGCGCAGAAGACCCGCGAGGTCAAGCACCTGGGCGTCGATGCACACGTAGATGCCGTGCACTGGGCGCAGATTCGCGACCGTATCTTCGCCTCCCGCATTGACCCGATTGTTGAAGGCGGCCGCGAATGGCGTGCCGGTCTGCCCAACGTCGACTTCTACGACCAGTACGCGCGTTTCGTCGGC
>OGGM01000950.1_pt1 | contig 13486 bp, 13 predicted proteins | sample 1571251 | NCBI WGS metagenome assembly OGGM01 (sample SAMEA2582076, study PRJEB24529) | metagenome | biome: Human gut stool | place: China | collected 2011 | reverse complement strand
CGTTTTAAAATTCCCAATACAATCCACCACTTCCCCACTACACCCCGCATTTCAATAAATCACAATTTATAAACGCAATAGCATATCTCCATCTTTTATCCATCTTCTCTTTCTCATAAATTCCGAGATTACAAGAGTCACCACTGCCGGAAGTACAAAATGCATTAATATTATCTCTATGGCAACTATCAATGCAGAAGTATCAGGAACCATCGACTGCCATGTCATTATCTGACCAACAAAACCTGCTGAACCCATGCCTGAACCTGTAGGATTACTTGTCATATGAAGAACCGCACTTGATACAGGCCCTAAGACTGCACTTGAAAGAATCGGCGGAATCCATATCAATGGTTTCTTTACAATATTAGGAATCTGAAGCATTGATGTTCCAATTCCCTGTGCTATAAGTCCACCCATCTTATTTTCTCGATAACTTGCAACCGCAAATCCTACCATCTGGCAGCAACATCCTATAGTTGCCGCTCCTGCCGCCAGACCTGTTATTCCCATTGATACACCGATTGCCGCCGAACTTATAGGCAATGTAAGAATCATTCCCATAAGCACCGATATAATAATTCCTCCGATAACCGGATGCTGTTCTACGTTGACATTTACAAGTTCTCCTAACCACATCATAAAAGACGATATTGGTGGTCCTGCAACAAATCCCACAGCCGCACCACTACATATTGATACAAATGGTGTCACTATAATATCAACTTTAGTCTTACCCGATACCAGTGTACCAAGTTCAATTGCAACCAGTGCAGCAACAAATGCACCGAGAGGTTCTCCCGGCTTTCCAAATACAAACGCTGTCATATCCGTAGCTGTAGGGAATGCTCCTATCATACCGGCAACTGCCGCCGATACAGTAACTATAGGTCCTGTTTTATATTTCACAGCAACTCCGACACCAATTCCTGCACCGGTAAGTGTCTTTGCTATATTTGCAATTGCTATTATGTAGCTTCCTATACTGCCTCCGACATATGTTCCAATCTGTGCAAGAATTGTTCCAATAATTAATGTTGAGAACAATCCTAGTGCCATTCCCCCAAGTCCATCAATAAAAATGTGATTTAATACATGTTTGATTTTTTTCATATTAATATTAGTTTCCTCCTTTTTTTCATTATCCATCCAATTTACCAATATCAATCATTGCATCTTAGCATATTTATATAATCTTTTTAACATATCCTCTTCCCGAATTATAACATCACTTAAACATTCTTTAAATCCATTATATGAACTAAATCCTAACATATAAACAGCCATTGCAATATTTCCTGTATTATTGTCCAACTTTAATGAAATATTTCTTAATTCATCTACAACTGTATCATCTGGAACTTTAATATCTTCACTTCCACTTACAACCTTTTCTATGACATCAGAAAGAATCATACACATGTTATAAAATGCATCCTTTTGCCCTGTTACAAGTTCATAAAATCTATCAAAACTTACTCTTCTTATTCTTCTATGTGAAACTTTGTTTTTGTCAACTGGAAGTTACAGCACCATTTTCCATAACAATGATGAAATAAATGGTTGAAGGAAGAACATAATAAGTGCTACAGATACACATATTATGTAAAAGTTACCCATTTTTGAATTTGAATAGATTCGCTTCGTAAAATTATCAGTTATCCTATGTACAATAAAATATCCAATTATAGTACCAACAGTATTTGTAATAATATCGTTTATATCACTGGTTCTAAAAGTAAAAATCTGTGATATTTCAATTAAACTTGTAACTATAAATCCCATTAAGGCAATATTTTTAATGTTTCTAAATTTATCCCACAATATCGGCAAAAAGAAACCAAATGGAACAAATAAAAGTATATTCAAACAAGCATTAATGAAATCCGAAACCATATCCAAAAACGGGATAACGTTCACTGCAAAATCAATTTTCAGAGATGCTATATTAGGAAAGCCTACAAGGGCTAAGACTGCAGTAAAATAAAACCCAAATACCATATAAATAATAGTTCGTTTCCAGCTATGAAAACATAACTTGTTATATATGCACCAAATAGGAATTATAAAAACAGCTGCCGCAACAATTTCGATAAGTGCACTATATATTCTATACATGTTTTTCTACCCCCACAAGCCCCAAAGTTTTAAAGCCAGCTCTTTCAACTCCTAATGCAAGCCCTCCAGCTCCTGCAAATAATTCTATTGTTGTAAACATTATTTAATTATCCTCATTTCCGATTCATATATATTAAATCCCATTTAATATACATCACTTAAATTTGATTTTCTAAATATACTATCTAACATTCTGTTTTTTTCCTGCCTTGAAGCCGGTCCATCTTCTCCATCCACAATTTCCTGACAATGATTACAAATATCATTCTTATATCCTGTAAATTCTTTAATTATGTATACCGGCAAACCAGACTTAATCATATCAATAATAGCATATTTAGCAACTGCTGTTGACTGATTCGTACCTATAACATTTTTTAAAATAAAAAACATCATTGTATTATCCATTTTTTTCTTTTCTACATGTTTGAAATCTATAAATAAATTTTCGTTTTCTTTATTAATGTCAACACGCTGCCTAAACTGTATATAATTATCCATCTGAATCTTTAATTTATCCTGTAGATGAATACAATAACCGTTTATAAACATTTTTCCAAAGCGGCTATCATAATCATTAATGCTTATTTCTCTTATAGTATTAATACTTAATCCATATAGTAATACAAATTTCGATATTAATGCTGAAATATAATTTGAAAATACCCCATTACCATTACCATTAATTAATTTGTCAAAATCAGCATTATCAAGTTTTTCATCACATATATGGATAAGACTTAATGCCATTTCTGAATTAATAGGTTCCGTTCTACTTGAAGCTCTTAACTTAAGCTCCTCTACCATTTTTTCATATGCAAGTTTCATAGCTGTCTCATTTTTCTTTTCTTCAAATATAGGATTATTCCACCTATACTCCAATGATATAAAATGAAAAAAACTTCTTACAACTGAATAAAATAAATCTGCTGAAGCCTTAAAAATGACATCGTTTAATTTAACATAATATTGAAGACTTTCCATAAACTCATGTATGCTTAAATCCTTTAACTAAACAATATCCATCTTAAAAAATCATATAATTATAATACATACTCAAGCTTAACATCCATAAATGTCACATCTGCATTTCTTGCAGCAAACATTCCAACATATACATGTTCAGAATCTATGCTTGTGAGCTTAAAATCAAAACCACCTGTTATCGTAGCTTCATCAGCAAATGTACATGCATATCCGTCACTTGAGCTTTCAATTCTTACATCAACAACATCACCCGCATTATATTTTTTAGTGCATGTACCACCCTGTGTAAGCCTGCTGCTCTTTCTTGCAAAACAGTTCCATGCCTTATCCTCATGTGTAAGCATAAGCGGTGCTGCTGCAACATAATCTCCAAGGACATCTGATGTAGGTTTATCAATATACATATCATCTCTTACCATAAGTCCAAAAGATACCTGATCATTTAAAGCATAATCATTGATACGAAGCTTTGCAGATAATATGAAGTTTTTATCAGAATCCACTTTCTTATAATACATTGCTATACCGTCTGATACAGCTGAAATCTTTCCTGCATTGTTCTTAACAGCTATATGGATATTACCATCTGCTGCCTTTTCAAGTGTAAAGCTCTTCTTATACTCAGCTTTGTCTTCCTGTTCTCCAAAGTCGCCAAATATAGTTCCCTTCCAGCCATTAATATCTTCCCAAAGCTCACTATCCTCTAAATCTGATGAAAATACTGTTGGAACATATTCGCTGTTTGGTTTAAGATATTTATCTTTTGAAAGAATATCAGATGCAGCATCTATTACTACGTGTTCACTTATTCCATCTATATTAAGCGATTGTACAGTCTTTAATACATTGTAAGCATTAACTCTTGCTCCCCATATATTGGTATGAGTATTATCAACACTGATAGGTTTGTCCGATGTCCACGCATGAAGATATATTGTTTCATCAGCTCCAAGCTTATCATATAACTTCTTAGTAATCTCTGTCATATCTACAACCGGGATATTAAGCTGTTCTCCAAGCTTTCTTATCGCTTCCGGATAATCTCCGCCATTAAACCCAGCCGCATCATCTGTAACATGAAGAAGTACATTCTTCCAGCTGCCATCCGGTGTTCTTCTTACTATAGGCGTACACAATATAACGTTTGTGCCGGACTTATCTGCCGGCACTATATAATTGGTATAAAGAGAGTGTGCAAATGAACCTTCTATTGTATAATCTCCATTTGCATCTGTGAATCTGTCTTTTTCTGTCTTTTCATCATTATGTCCAAAACCTATTATCAGGAAATCCCCGTCCTTCATCCCGGCTAATAACTGCTTATATTCAGGCTCTGTTGTATAACTTTTGCTGCTTCTTCCTGAAAGTGCAATATTTCTGACTTCAAATGTATCATCTAAATATTCTTTAAGCATAGTACCATATCCATATCGTGGATAATAATATTTATCTGCAAAACAGCTTAAGGTTGAATCTCCAATTACCCATAATGTATGTTTTTTCTCTAAACCATTCATCTTTTATGTCCTCCAATTCAGTGTAAAATTTTTCATTGTGCATACTTTTAAGAGTGTAAATTTATAATTGTATTTCATACTTTATATATAAATACACACTCTTTATAATATCCACATTTGAATAAAAAAGCAATATTCAAATTGGATTTGTAAAGTCTGTTGAACCTTGAAAATTCAATATTCCAGCCAATAGAAAAAGGCATAAACCTGGTTCATTTGATATAATATAATTGACGAAATAACATTTTAACAAAGAAGATTTATGCCATGTCCGGTATACTATAAGACCATTCAGATGAGAAAAACTTAATTGATTGTGTTCATATTTTTTTTCAAAACACAACGTAGGAAAATCACTTGCATATTTTATTAATCACAGCCGGCCAAGTCAGTATTTCTATGTGGTCTGTCTTTATAATATAATTGTTCATATATAAAAGCCCGAATATACTTGCTGATATCTATGTTTTTATAACGCTCTTAATCATATATCCTCAAGCTGTACATTATAGTATTTAAAGAAATAATCTATCTGCAATATATATGCCATCATCTGTGGACCTGCCATTAACTGTCCATACCATGGCTTTGCATAATCCTTGGGATTTTCAACAAAATTTTTAAGACTGTCCTTATCAAAAAGATAATTAACTACACTGTCTTTTTGTTCCATAACTTTTTTTAGTCTTGAAGCCAGCAGTTCTTCATAATATGGATTATATGTCTTAGGATAGGGACTTTTACGTCTGAATAATATCTCATCCGGAAGAAGTCCCTGGCAGGAGCTTCTTAGAATATTTTTCACAATACCATCTTTTGTCTTCATCTCCCACGGAATATTAAATACATAATCAACAAGTCGTCTGTCTGCAAATGGAACTCTTGCTTCAAGTCCGCAGCTCATGCTTGTGCGATCCATTCTGTTTAACAATGTCTGCATAAAAAAACGTATATTCAGATAGCTTATACGGCGACGGCTGGTCTGTATCTCATTTTCTTTAGGAATTATATCTATTTCATTTATTGCATTATCATATGCATTTTTTACATAATCATCCATATGCAGCTTTAATAATATTTCTTTTGATAATAATGCCTTTCTTGGCTGTAATGATGGTGTCCACGGAAATGTGTTATTCTTTAGAAATTCTTCTTTATGAAACCACGGATATCCGCCAAACACCTCATCTGCACACTCCCCTGTAAGTACTACCTTGTGTGATTGGCTGACCTTTTCACAAAAATACAATAGTGAAGAATCTATATCAGCCATGCATGGAAGGTCATGCGCCGCAACCGAACGATACAGATAATCCGCCTGTGTAAGATTATCACACTCAAGATAGGTATGGTCTGAATCAAGATACTCTACCATTTTTTCAACAAATGGTTTGTCCATAGACGGCTGGAATGTATTTGCTTTAAAATACTGTGAATTATTTACAAAATCAAATGAGAATGTCTTAAGTCTTTCATTATCTTTCTTCATTTCCTTTGCACATATGGCAGATACAACACTTGAATCCACTCCACCTGATAAAAATGTACATATAGGAACATCCGATACCATCTGACGGCGTATTGCATCAGTTACATAAAACCTCACCTTTTCAAGCGTTGTTTCATATGAATCTGTATGTGGCTGGCTCTCAAGGCGGTAATATAATGTTGTATGCACGCCCGATGGAGTAATTGTAAGATAAGACCCCGGCATAACCTCGAATATATTTTTAAACACTCCACTTCCCGGTGTCCTTGCAGGTCCAAGTCCTAATATTTCATTAAGTCCATTTCTGTCAATTGTATGCCCAACACCAGGATAACAAAACAGACCTTTTATTTCTGAACTAAATACAAAGGTATTATCATTCAAAAATGTATAAAATAACGGTTTCACTCCAAAACTGTCCCTGAATAATGTCAATGTACTGTGACGTTCGTCATATACTGCTATTGCAAATATTCCGTCAGCTTTTTTTATAAAATATGCGCCAAATTCAATAAAAGACAGTAATAATACCTCCGTATCCGAATCTGTAACAGGTGTAACACCTCTTTCTTTAAGTGCTGTTCTTAATTCTTTAAGATTATAAATCTCACCATTATATACAATATGATAATGATACATTGATAGTTCTTTTGTCATAGGCTGGACTGCATTTTCAGGATCAATAATAGCAAGTCTTGTATGCGAAAGACCGCATTTACCACAAAGAATACTTCCATTATCATCAGGTCCCCTGTGCCTTAATGCCTGTGCCATATGTGTTAATATATCCTCATATTGCTGCGGCTGTGAAAGAAATTCTGCATTATTATTATAAAAGCCTGCAATTCCACACATAATAATCTCCATTTAATATATATTTCAGATTATTATATGCCGGCTCTGTTTTATATATGTAATAAAAAATATCTTATCCGGCATTAGCCAGATAAGATATTTCCTATTATTTCTATTAATTTTTTAATTATAACAACACTTACAAATATATAATTATATTTATAAACTCAACAATTCGTCTTATATAACAACTATAAACTTATTGATATTCTTTTTGGATAACATTTAATAATATCTGCTCATACACAAACAGATTACTTATTAACAACATTCACAGAATATATTACATTTCCTATATAATTACCTGCTGCATCGAAATCTTTATCTGAATTATATACAAATACTGACACCTTTATAGTATCCCCGACAAGTGCTATATCAGTTCCTGCTGTAAGCTTAATTGAAGTCATTACCGTCTTGTCAGTTACTTCTGTATTGAGCAGATGACTGTACCAGTTATCCTGTATCTGATTGACATCATCATAAAGATAACATTCAAGATAATTACGGTATCCAAATACATCATCGGGACCTGTAATTGTCTGTTTAATCTCCTGACCATCCTTTAACTTAAAGTCAACTACATAGCCAAGCCTGCATGTATTGCTTCCCTCAAATGTATTCCAGTACTTTTCCCATTCATTTTTAAAATTACTTCCTGACAGTGAGAATCTGCCAACATCTGTAGCAAAGCTTTCAAAACTTACGATATCCTGTCCCTTAACCCATGTTGATTCATAGACGTCAGAAGATTTTTCTCTATATCCTGAATCCTTATTATATATGTACATGGAAAGCTTTGTTACCGGAATTGCAGGAACTGCCTGTGTTGTAACCTCCTGTTGTATATTGGACTGTGTGCTTATCTCTTCTGACGCCGATAATGAAGTTTCTAACGCAGTACCGCTATTATTCTTTGAACCTGAACATGCGCTTAAAGAGACAGCACATGCTACAGATAATACTGTTGTAAATATATATTTATATAATATATGATGTCTCATCTTAAATATCCCCACTTATTTAACTATTTATCTGGCACTTCCTCTTGCAAGTCCTGTTATACCTGTTCTTGTAAGCTCTATTATCTCATATCCGTCCATACCTAAAAGTTCAATAAATGCATTGAGCTTACTCTGGTCACCTGTAAGTGAGATTATAACTGAATCCTTAGATACATCGACAATCTGCTCTCTGAATATGCCTGTTGTAGCAGCAAGATTCTGTCTTTGTGACACATCACATTTAACTTTAATTAATATAAGTTCCCTGCATACAGAAGCATCTGCAGGAAGAAGCTTAATCTCTCTTACATCTTCAAGCTTATTAAGCTGTTTTTCAATCTGTTCCAGTACATCATCATCACCTGAAGCTGTTATAGTCAGTCTTGATAAACCTTCAATATTAGTCTCTCCTGCTGTAATACTGTCTATATTATATCCTCTTCTGCTGAATAATCCCGCAACTCTGCTTAATACTCCTGAATTGTTATCTGCAAGAATAGAAAATACTGCTCTTCTCATTATGTAACCCTCCATTTTAACATATCACTTAAATTTTAAAATTATTTATACTATTTCAGCTGTCTATATAAGGAAAACGCCATATAGCATAAGCCTAATTTTAACAACTGCATTTATTATTGTCAATATTCAGGCTGCCTGTTCAGAAATTTCACTGCTATTCTTTCTATGCTCATACAGTATAATACACACATACTTATAACATCCATACATACTCATTCATATGCTTTGGGTCGTATCATAATCATACTTATATATGTAAAATGTCAGCCTCAAAGCGCTTACAATCATCCTCATTATGTGTAATAACAATAAGTGTTCTCCCATTAAGCAGCTTCTTTATATATTCTATACATTTAATTCTGTTTTTTTCATCAAGTCCTGTAAATGGCTCATCTAATATTACAGCATCAGAATCTGCAAGCATTGCCCTGATTATTGCCACCCTTCGTTTCATACCACCGCTCAGCTTTTCAGTTTTCTTATATATACTCTCTCTGTCAATCATTTCACAAAAGTTATCTTCAACCAGCTTTTTTATCTCAGTCTTACAGATATGCTTATCAAGCACCATTGCTATATTGGCAAATGGTGTAATCTCTTCTACAAGCCTGTTCTCCTGAAATACTACAGAATATCTGATATTATCTGTTACAGAACCACTGTCAGCCTTTTCAATTCCCATAAGTATATTTGCAAATGTAGTTTTACCCGCACCTGATTGACCCATTATACATGTTACCGAACCCATTTTAAAAGTATGTGTCACTCCATCAAGTATAACATTCCCGCCATATGATTTTTTTATATCTGATACTATAATATCCATTTTAATCCTCATTTATATCCATATTAACCATTATTGTACAGATACTTCTATTACTGTCAAACGCTAAACCGGATGCCAGACTAAGCTATATTAAAAAGCTGTTTTATATAATCCTATACAATTATTAATATTCTCTGCTGCTATACTTTTAATGTCCCTGTGCATAATCTTTTTAACAGCTCTATAACAAGAATACACAGCTTCTCGGCAATAAAACTTACAACAACTACCGTAATACTCCATGCAAATAAATCCGCAGTCATAATATACAGCTTTGAATAATACATCTGACTTCCTATAGAATCCTTTGTAAGCCCGATAACCTCTGCTGATATTCCTGCCTTAAAACACATTCCGACAGCTACCTTAAGACTGCTTATAATATAAGGATATACCTGCGGTACATATATGTATCTTAATCTTCTTAATATGCCAAGCCTGAATACCCGTGACATCTGTATAAGCTTTATATCACAATCTGTAATTCCACTTAATGTTCCCGAATATATCATTGGCAGTGTTATTATAAATGATATTATCGTAGCTGCATTTTGTGAATTGAACCATATAAGCACAAGAATTATAAATGCTGTTACCGGAACTGTCTTAAATAACTGCATTACCGGCTCTATAAACTCTCTTATAATGCCAAATCTCCCTGATATAATTCCAAGCACAACTCCAAGCATAAAAGAAATCACAAAACCTACAGCTATCCTTAATGTACTTGCTGTTATAATTCTATAATATTCCTGTGTTTTTATAAGTCCCACAAGCGCCTGTATTACATCCAAAGGTCCCGGAAATATAAAAGATATGTTTACACTTAATGCTAAAAGCTGCCATATTATAAGCCATGTTAATATTATTAATGTCTTTTTAATTATTTTCTTCATTAACGCATTATGTTTAATATAATTCAGCATTATCTTTATATTCCTCATTTCACACTAAAACAGACTGTAGTTTACTGTTATATGTCAATCACATACCTGACTATACATATCATTGTTACATGTCAATCACATACCTGACTATACATATCACTGTTACATGTCAATCACATACTGACTATACATATTACTGATACATGTTAATCACATACTGACTATACATATTACTGATACATGTCAATCACATACTGACTATACATATCACTGTTATATGTCAATCACATACTGACTGTATATGCTGCTTTTATCACACCTATTGCATAAATAATATAATCATACTCTGTCATATACATTAATAAACACTTTCGTAATACCATACAGCAATGCCACATCCTCATCTGACCATTTTCGGATTACATTTCCAAATATGTCATATTGCACGAGAACTTCCTCTTTCTCATCATCAAAGGATTTAAACTGTAACATTGAACATATATTATTCTTCTTTAATGACGAATATACATCAGGATAATCAACTACAAGTGTCATTACATTATTGACTCTGTTAGCACTATTCTTATCAAAATATCTGCTATAAAACCTCTTTCTTACATATTCAGCCGGGTCAGGTTCATATTCATAACTGCCAAATGTCCATACACATTTCATCTGCATACCTTTAAATATACTTATCCCATCAATACCTGTCTTATTAAGAAAATACTTAATAACCGTATCCAGCTCTTCCTGCGTCCTGGTACACCTCAATGCATCTATTGTGTCACACAGAAGTATCGTTCTGTCAACAGGACTTAACTTAGGTCTTCCATATTCCGCATTAAGCTGATTCATTGTCATGCTTGTAATATCACCAAAAACTTCATTATCGTATACAATACACATATCCTTTCCACGCTCTTTGGCTATGTATAATGCACAATCCGCAGTCCTGAATAATGTCTCATAATCACGTCCATCTATAGGATATGTCGATACTCCGACCGATGCTGAAAAATCATAACCGTTTCTTTTGTCTTCAAGTTCATTCTTAACTCTTATAAGAAGTGAACTAAAAAATGTCTTTACTTCATTTTCATTATTAATATCATTTAATAATACGGCAAATTCATCTCCACCGATTCTTCCGGCTATTCCTCTTCCCTGTGTATATTCCTTAATTGTCTCTGCAAAGCTTGTTATTACCTTATCACCAAAAAGATGTCCATATGTATCATTTGCACTTTTAAAATTATCAATATCCAATATCGCTATGTATAACTTCTTATCCGAGCTGCCTTCCGAATAGGACTTAATCATCTTTTTAAATTCCTTTGTCACTGCCTTTTTATTAAGAAGTCCTGTCGCTGCATCCTTATCAAATTCAGACACATCATACATAACATTTGTCAGTGTCTGCATTCTGGCACTATGCTCTTTTATAATACCGACCGTCACAACTCTTTCATTACCACTTGTAATGGTCTCCCCCGCAAATGTAAGAAGATCCTCTCTTTCACCTCTTGACATAAGCGATGTTCTTAATGTTATCTGGAATTTTTCTGAACCATATTTGATATTATTGCATAATACCTCGAAATAATCTCTTTGTGTATCATCTACATATCCATTTCCAATAACCTTATGCATCCAGTCATCAATATAATCTTTTTCTATTATCTCTGATTTATCATTACGGTAACAGTATATTGTTATCATTCTCGATGAATTGTCATATTCAAATATCTTATCTTCTATAACATTAAGAATTGAACGATACTTTGTGACTCGTCTTAAATACATTTCAAAACGGTTACTTATTACAAGTATATCCTGCATCTGAAGATTATATATTGTTCCCCCGGACTGTGATATATAACTGCCCTGGTTATATATTATAAACCACCTGTAATTGTCATTTTTGCACTTTAATCTCAATATTACATTATAGCTATTGCCATCTTTTGCAATAAAATTCTTAAAATTATCAAAATCACTTTCATATACAAGCTGGTCAAATGAATCAAGAGCCTTATCTCCCATAATACGAAAGAAATGCTCATCCCCCCTCACTATATTTAACTTCTCATCAATTGAAAAATTAGATTCTATAAATACTTCATCCGCCATATTGTCCTCATTTCTGATTTTTCTGATATAAAAAGGTCAGAAACCATAAAGACCTACACCCTTACAGCTCTGACCACTAAGTTCATCTATGACTTTTTTGTTACCTTTACCAGACTAATCATCTTATTTTCAACACTCATTACCTGAAATATGTATCCACCACACTCAGTTTCAAACTTTTCATTCTCATCAGGTATCTTACCCAGTTTATATATAAGATATCCGTTAATTGTATCAATATCCTCACAGTCAAACTTTATGCCAAACATATCCTCTATATCCTCAAGTGCTGTCTGCCCTTTCATAATATAGGTACCGTCAGGCTGTCTGCTTATCAGTTCCTGCTCGTCATCATATTCATCGAGAATGTTCCCAACTATCTCTTCAAGAATATCTTCCATGGTAACAATACCAGCTGTCTGTCCATATTCATCAACAACAACAGCTATATGCACCTTCTCAGCCTGCATCTCCTTGAATAAAACACTGATATTTCTCGTTTCAGGTATGCAATAAGCCTCAAAAAGCACCTTATCCTTAATCTCTGCTAATGTCTTCTTTCTCATAGACTCGTCAACATACACCTTGAGAATATCTCTTATATGAAGAATACCGATAATGTTATCTATGTTATCCTGATATACCGGATATCTTGAAAAATTCTCATTCAGAATAAAATCAAAAGCCTCTTCAACCGTAACACTACAATTGATTGCAACAATACTCTTTCTGTGAATCATAATATCATGCGCCTGTTTTTCACCAAACTCAAAAATATTATTAATCATCTCTGCTTCATTCTCCTTAAGAACACCGCTCTCATGGCCTTCATTAACCATATCTATTATCTCTTCTTCTGTTACCTTATCATCTTTTACTCTTTTAAAAAATGCCTTCTTTAAATTAGAAAATAACCCCTGATTCGTTTCCGCGGGATACCCATCGCTCATGTTATATTATCCTTTCATATCAAAAAATCTCTACCGGATATAATTATTATATTCCGGATTGTTGTATTTCTATAAATATATCACATCCACAACCACTCGTCAAATTGAGATTTGTTGAAATGCGGGGTGTAGAGGGAAAGTGACGGATTGTATTGGGAATTTTAAAACGATGGATGAGTGCTAAGAAACTCTACAGAT
>OGGM01000948.1_pt1 | contig 13577 bp, 17 predicted proteins | sample 1571251 | NCBI WGS metagenome assembly OGGM01 (sample SAMEA2582076, study PRJEB24529) | metagenome | biome: Human gut stool | place: China | collected 2011 | reverse complement strand
TCCACGGTGGCAACGTTTAGCAAGGTGCTTTGCGTCAATTACCATCGCTTTCCCAGCCAATCTCTTTAGGTAGTCTTGATCATACCCAAGGGATTCTCTTACGCCCTTTGGCGAAGCCAGTTCACTTTACTATTCGGAAAAGTGCGAAAGTCCGAAATGCGTGGAAGCCCACAAATACTTGTTTTATATCTTCACTTCAACCATAAAACGGACTTGACTTTTAGTATCAAAACATTTACAATAAAGGTACGAAGTTTATGTGTAGTTCTGATGATCAGTCCTCTGGTTGTCAGACGCACTTTTTATTTAATTGTCAATGATCTAAATCCGACCTTTAAAACAGGTTATTATTTTTAGGTCGTATACAACTATCAGTTGTTGATTATATTATACAACCTATAGTTGTATTTTGTCAAGGGATTATTTGAAAAAAGTGAAAAATTTTTTAGAGGTTTTAAAATGGAATTTTCAGAACGCTTAAAAAAACTTAGGAAAGATACTGGTTTAACTCAAGTTGATGTAGCAAGTAAATTAGGGATTTCCCAACAAGCATATGCATCTTGGGAACGTGGAGTAAAAAAACCAACTCAAGATAATTTAGTCAAGATTGCACAAATTTTGAATGTTTCAGTCGATTATTTAGTTGGTAACTCACAAGAAACATTAGGCGAATTGGATAATATTGAGTTACTTTTTCGTATGAATTCAAAGGGTTTAACTGAGGAAGAAAAAGAAACCTTCAAAAAAGAACTGATTGAATTTATGGAAGAACGCAAGAAAGCGTTTGAGAAGAAAAGATAATTTTACATGAGTGTAAGATTTTGGGATAGAAAAGTTTAACTAAAGAGTAGTCTTTTATTATTTATGTACAGTTGAACATAGGAATTGTCAAGTAATAGGAAATATATACTGAATGTATTTTTGAAAGCTAGGGTTATTGTATTACTAATATTTTGAGTTTTGTCTCAAAAACTAATTAAAAGGTATAAGAAAAAAGATTTCAATGGTAAATAGTAAAATGAAAGAAAATAGATGGAATTTAAAAAAATCTGAAAGATTATTAACTTGGACAAGTATTATTTATTTAATAGTACTTATTACAGGGGTAATGCTGAAATGTAAAAATTTAATTTTTCTTATACTAATATTAGTGTTTTTCTTTATCATTGCTATTGCAAGTTTTACAGTTGTTTTTCTTGAATTCAAAGAAATTAGAAAAAAAGAACCGTATACATTGATTAGCGGTGTGTTAGCATCACTTTTTATGTGTTTGCCATATTTATTTCTTGTTTTTGGAGAGCAAAAGGCATCAACAGGATTGGTAAAATTATTTTACACTATATCAGTTGGAGTTGGAATTAACTATGTGATTGATAGTATTTTTAAATATATAGAACCCGAATTTGATGATCAGAAAAAAAGAATACTTATAAAAAAAAGTGCGTTCACAAAAATTATTTTTAATGTAATCTATATTTCTGAGTACTTATCGTTCATATTGCTGGAAAATCAAAATAGTATTTACAACTTTTTTAAACAATGGAAAATTAATGAATTGGATATCGTCATAAGATTTTGTTGTAATCTTGATGATTGGATAAAGCTAACTATTATAACGTTGACTTTATTCGTAATATTTATTTGTATTGTATTCTATATCATGAGGGCAATAGAAAAAGAGATTATTGAAGAAAGTTCTAATGACTTAACTGAGATTAGAAAAAAACTATCAAATGATATAAAACAAGTATCCGATTTGATGCAATCCTTAATACAAGATGATATTCTGAAAGATTTGAGTAATCTCAAACAAAAAATGGATGATGAACTAAATAGGTTAGATAAAATGGATCTAAAAAAATAATATTTTGATTCTTTAAATATTTTTATTTCTCCTAAAAATTTAAAAACTCTAAAAAATAGCATGATATCAGCACTTTTCAGAGTTTATATTGTATAGTAGACAGTCCCTAAATATGTAATATTTATATTTTTGATAGGATTTACCTATATACTATAGTGGACAACAGTCTACTATTTTTATATAATAAACTCAACCAAATTGGTTTAGTTTTGTAATTTATACTTAAAGGAGGTACCATTCTTTGGATGAATTGTATACAAGAATAAGTAAGTCTACAAAACATGTGTTATATCAGTACATGAAGGACCATGATATTTCATTACTAAATTATAATTTCAACTACTTCTTTCAACACTGTATTCAGGAATATCAAATTCAAGTAATTAGTCACCATTTCTCAAATCATAGGATTGAAGGATTAACTATTATTGATAAATTAGGTATTAGTTTTTCTTATGAAAAGGATAATCCAATTGTAAAGCAGAATTTTACTCTGTGCCATGAACTAGGGCATTTCATACTTAAGCATGAAGGCACTTATTTTGCTGAATCTATTGATAATCAGGAGAGCCTAATAGAGCGAGAAGCGAATATTTTCTCTGCTGTAGTATTAATGCCTGACATTGTTTTGTTGTCAAAGATTTATTATAGTTGCGACACCTTTCAACACATTCAAAATAGCCTCGATGTCTCAAAACAGGCATTGTTCTTTCGCCTTTTAGATCTTCTTAGAGAATATTATCCTGAAAAAGAAAATACCATTAGGCAGGCTATCGATGCTTATATTGATGGACAAAATGCCACACTACTCCTTTTGTTTCACAGCATCAAAGAACATATTATAAAGGAGTTTAACAACTACCAGACTTCTCTCATCAATAAGATAGAGCTATCTGTGAGCAAAAGAGGTTTTGTAACTAGTCAAGAGTATCCAGAACTTCTAGATCAAGAGAATTGGAAAACAATAAAGACTTGCCGAAAGAATTTAAAAGTATGGCTCATTTATGATAGAGGAAAATCTATAGCTTATGTTTGGGATAAAAATAAGCTAACGGACAAAGAGGCAAAACAAAAAGCTGAATTGAAATTACTATTAATGTGAGGGAAACGATGTACCAACCAGAAAAACTAAAGGCTCGTAGAAAAGAGCTAAAAATGACTCAAAAAGATATTGCAGATCAATTAGGTATTACCTACCAAGCCTATTCTGCATGGGAACGCGGAATAAAACAACCATCTAGAGAAAAAATAAAGCTTTTGGAGCAGATTCTAAATGTTCCAAAAGGTTATTTTGCAGAGGTCGAAATCGTCCGACTATATAATACTTTATCGGATGAAGGTAAGAATAATGCACTTAGTTATGTCAGAGCCCTAGTTCAAAAAGAAAAATGTAAGAACATTGTTTCAATGTCAGAAAAACTATACGAATACCATGTTTACGAACAAATGTCTGCTGGTATCGGTTCATCAGTTTATAACGATCAAAACTATGATACCGTCTATTTTAATGAAGAACTAGCCCATGATTTCGCCTCATGGATTTCTGGTGACTCAATGGAGCCCAAATATCAAAATGGCTCTGTGGCTCTCATTCGTGAGACAGGATTTGATTATGATGGAGCAGTTTATGCCGTAGTCTGCAATAGCCGGACTTATATTAAACGAGTTTATCGAGAGGAGCATGGCTTAAGGCTGGTTTCTATCAATCCAAACTATAAAGATATTTTTCTTTCGTATGATGAAGATCCTAGAATTGTAGGAATTATTGTTGGTAATTTTGTACCAATGAAACTCTAACAACATTTTATTTACGTTGTTTTTCTATTTCTGATGATTATGTAACAAAGAATATAGAAATCTTTTACTTTGTAACCCTATGCGCCACCCCTTTTAAAATTTAGACAAATTACAAATGTTACAAAAACATTTCAAAAATACTTGACATTCTGTAACATTGTAATATAATAGCTAATATAAATTTAGGTGAGGTATCATAATTATGAAAAAATGGACAAGTTTAGCACTTTTAGGCTTAACTTCTGCAACTCTACTAGTAGCTTGTGGTTCTAAAAAAGAGGAGAACAGTTCTTCTGTAAAAGAAACACAGACTTCTATGAAATCTGGTCAGAATAAAACAAATCAGTCTTCTAAAAAGAAAAATACAAAAGCTACTGAATCTAGTTCAGAAGAAACAACACAATCAAGTCAAACAACCACAGCGTCTAATACAACAAGTGGTGACAAAGCTACAGATTCATCTCAAATGGTTCCTGCAGAGCTGGTAGGGACTTGGACAGGTACAACTGAAATCGCAAAAGATGTCCAAATGACAGTGGCTGCGGACGGAACGGTCACTACGACAGCAAACTTTTATCAAGCAGATGTGAACCCAATTCGTACAGCAACGACTAGAGCAAGAGCTGTTCAAGCTTCTGGTAATATCTATTACTGGGAAACAGACGAACCTGGAGCTTTTGATGCCCTTCTTCCAGGTATTGCTGGACTTGGGGGAGCCAATGCCAAGGTAAAAGCCGGTTTCATTTTGGAAGAGGGACATTATACACCAATTGTATTTGTAACAGGTCTCAATGAAGAGTTTGATTACAGCAAATACAATGATTTCCGTGTCTCACTCACAAAATAAAGACATATTCAACGCTCTTAAAATTGAAAACACCCTGAAAGTTAGATTTTCCTATCTAACTTTTAGGGTGTTTTCTTATAGCCAAATTGGGAAAGAAATCAAAACTTCACCGCTCTATTTCTACTTAAAGAACCTCATCGCCTTTCAACTCAAAGACTCTGTGATTCTATTATTTGTAAAACTTCTTTCATATTTTCAACTTTCCATTGCGCTTTGTCATTAAAAAATGGTAATCGGCTATCATAATAACCAATAGTTGCAATTCCTGCGCTAGTTGAAGATTCAATTCCAGAGTATGAATCTTCAATTGCAATACATTGTTCTGCTTGCAATTCTAACTTATGTAGCGTTGTTAAATAGATAGACGGATTTGGCTTACTTTCTACAAAATTCTCTCCGCTAACGATGACATCAAAATATTTTTTTATGTCACACCTTTCTAAAACTTCATTAATATGCTCATATTTTGATGATGATGCTACAGCTAATTTGATTCCGTTTTTCAATGCATAGTCAATAATTTTTAGAATTTCTTTTCTAAAAAGTAAAGAATAATCAATTTTTTCATATCTCTCATCACTAAAAGAAGCATATTCTTTTTCTATAGTTTTTATATCATATTGTTTCCCAATAAATTGCTGTAAAAGCCTATAAAGATTAAAATATGATTTACCAACTAATACCAATAGCTCAGAATCTTCGTAACTAGATTTTGGATTAAGGTGTTTGATAAAATCTTTCTGTATTAGAAAATCTTGGTACTCTGTATCAACTATAACTCCATCCATATCGAAGATTATACCTTTCAAATTCATAAATCCTCCTTTAAAATCAAAATCTATCATATATAATACCCGTGTTGCTAGTTGATAAAAAATCCTAAATTATAGACCAAAATAGCCCGTTCGATCTCTAATTGCAAACCTGCTAAAGAGCGAGCAAGCGGATGTTCAATGTTAAACAATGCATTTAGGACAGAGATCCGAGTTTCGATGGTCCTTCGGATTGTCAGGATAGCAGGATTGTTGTGCTCAGCTGCTCCTTTCATATTTTTACAAATCGGCGTCAAAAAGTCTATTCCCTTGGCTTCCAATCGTTTTTTCAGTTCCTTACCCAAGTAGTCCAAATCCGCTAAAACAGGAGTATAGGGGATGGCATCCAGCAACTCTTCTGCCACCTGAATATCATGGACCGAGACAGGCGTAACCAAGTAATCCAAAATATAGCCCGACTCTGTCACCGCCAGATGAATTTTAAAACCATAGAACCACATGTTTTTGGAAGCGCAGTAGCCGATGTTGGCCACCTCATTCAAGACCTTGGCCTGATGATTTCTAACCGGCTGACACAAGAGGACTGGAAAGCTGTCGATAATGACTAATTCATCAAAATCCAGCTGATTGAAATAGAGGCAAATCAGCTGAAGCAGGGGCATCAGATAATGAACACGGCGATAGAAGCGGCTTCTCTCCAATCCCTGAATCCGAAGAAATTTCGGATAAATTGATAAAACTTTCGCTGTGACTTCATCCCAATTTCTGCCTGAAATTGCATCAAGGTTAAAACAGAAACATTCGAAACCTTGCATTGCTCTACATTCTTGCGGTGGATCAACTCATCAGGAGCGACTTTTTGATATAAGTCACGGCAGACTTTACGAAGCTGCGGCATACTGAGTTGAAGGTGATGGCGATTCGGTGTATAATGGAAAATGTCCATTTGGTTTACCTCCCTGCTATTTTTCTTCACTTGCAGTGTACACCAAATGGGCTTTTTTGTTAAGTCAAATCAACTATCAGCAGGAGTATATAATATCTAATGGATTCTTAGATATTATATCAGGAGAAATAGTAAATTTTCTTGTTTTATACCAATTGACACCAACAGCTAGTACATTTGCTTTTTTGGCTGAGATAATATCTGCATCTGAATCACCAAAGAATATCGCATCTGAGGGAGTTGCATTATAATGGTCAAGTATCTTCAAAATTCCTTCACTATCAGGTTTAGAATTAGCAACATCATCATCAGATACAATGTAATTAAAATATTTTTCTAATTCTAATTTCTTCATACTTATTTGTATACTTTTTCGCCCCTTACCAGTAAAAACAGCAAGTCTTTTTCCTTTGTAATTTAATTTTTTTAATAGCAAAGTAATATTTTCAAATACTTTATTTTGAACAATAAAATGATCGTGTAAATTTTCATAAAGAATGTAAAATAATTCGACTGCTTCATCAGCATATTTTTCTTCTACATGGCTCCTTATAATATCTTCCTCACTACCTCCAAATAATGATTCAATATCCGAATCACTCATTTTGATATTTTTATATTTTTCAAACACTATCCTGAAGCAACTAAAACAAAGAGGGAGTGATTCAATAATAGTATTATCAAAATCAAAAATAAATATTTCTTTTTTGTCAATCATCTTAGTCCTCTATAATAGTTTATATAATCAAGATATTCTTGTTCAATGTTATAAGGAAGGGAGTTATAATTGAAATAACTTAACTCCAGCGTTTCTTCTGAACTTACATTCAATTCTCCCGTATAATTAATCGCTTTGTATAGAGAGGTAACTACATAGATTTCATCTTTGTTTTGCAGAACAAAATGATAATCCTGCCCTGAAAAAGTATGAATTAACTTCAATTCTTCAATTGTTAATCCGGTCTCCTCAAATACTTCCCTAATTGCCGTTTGTTCAAGTGTCTCTCCTACTTCCAATAATCCACCTGGCAATCCCCATGTTCCTGAAGACCGTTTTTGAAGCAACACTTGATCTAGTTCATTTTCAATAATAACATTTGAACCTACTAGAATAAGTAAGTCATTACCTATCTTTTTTCGAATTGTTGACACGTAATTTTCTGTTGGTGTGTTAAGCATCTTGTATCACCCGTTTCTTTATCTCTTCAGCATTGATATGAATGTTTCTTAAAATATTAACTATCATTTCGATATCTGCATACGTTAGAAATGGATGCATAGGTAAACAAATTATATTTTTGGAAATATTTTCAGTATTTTCTAAAACAAGATCATTGTATTCAGAATAACAATCCATTTTATGTATAGGAGGAGAAAAATAATTTCTTGTTGGAATACCCTCTCTATTCAAACTCTGAACAACTGTATCTCTATCTAACCCAAATGACCTTGCATGCACTACTATGCATAAATCTTTATATGTACTAATTTGGTTATCCGGTATTTTTTGCAACGATACTCCTTCAATTTCAGATAATAACTGTCTATAATAATTGCCAATCTTTTTACGCTCCGATAGATTTTTGTCAATTATACTCAATGACATTAGACCAGTTATAGCTGCCAACTCACTAAGTCTAGCATTAACACCAATCTCAGTACAATTATAATCTCCCGGATTTCCATATTCTCTTAAAAGTCTAATTTTGCTATCAATTTCTTTATTTTTACTTACGACAATTCCCCCTTCACCTGTAACTAGAGTTTTTGTAGGAGAGGTACTATATACTGAGATATCACCAAAGTTTCCCAAATGTGTTTTGTCAATGGTACTACCAAATGCGTGAGCAGCATCATAGATAAGTTTAAGATTATGGGTTTTAGATACCCTTTCTAATTCATATACTTCTGCTCCAACTCCGAATATGTGCACAGCAATAATTGCTTTTGTTTTAGGAGTGATATATTTTTCAATGTTATTTGTTTCGATTGTAAATGTTTCAGAGTTGCAATCTACAAAAACAGGAATAGCTCCAACCTTTTTAATTGCATGAACAGTTGCACAAAATGTAAAACTAGGGACAAGGACTTCATCACCACTTTTTATTCCCAATGCTTCTAATGCTAAAATTAATCCTATAGTCCCAGAAGAGACAGCAGTTACATAGGGAGCTCCTAAATAACTGCTCACCTCAGACTCATACTTTTCTAAAAATCTCCCTTTTGAGAGCATCCCAGTTTTAAAAACTTCGTTAAAGTATGACTCATATTTTGATTCTGAATAAGTAGGAAACATAGGTTTTATAAATTTTAATTGACTTGAAAACGCTGGTTTCCCACCTAATATTGCTAATTGTTTCATATTCTAACTCCTTAATTCAAATATTCCTTAGTAGCAACTTTTACGTTGCTATATATATCGCAGAATGGATTATTAATTAACCCTGATTTCATGCTATTTGCAATTTCTTCTACTCCAACTTCAATAGACTTCTGTGATGAAAAACCCAACTGCTCTATTTTATCAAAAGAAACACTATAGCTTCGATTATCTTCCTTTAAACCATCTAAGTTAACTTTAGTATTTCCAGTAGCTTTTGAAATTATGCTAGCTACTTCAGTAAGATTATAATTTTCAGAATTATTACCAACATTAAATACTTCTATACCGTTATCTGTATATTTATTTTTACATCTTTCTTCAAAAAGCAAATTGATAGCTCTGGCCACATCTCCACAATGAATAAATGGTCTCTCTTGCTGACCGCCGTAAACATTTATAACTCCGTTATTTAATGCAGAGGCAGTCATTACATTTACAGCTAAGTCAAATCGCATCCTCCTCGATAAACCAAAAACGGTACAAAATCGCAATATGATAATATTCAACTTATCCTTATAATTTAATAAATCTTTCTCTGAAAGTAGCTTTAGCTCTGCATAATAATCAACAGGATTGGGAATACTATGTTCATCAAACTTATCTTTACCAAAACCATAGACACTACAGCTTGAGGCAAAAATAAAATTTTTCACCCCCTTTTTGACTGCACATTCTACTAGATTTCTTGTTCCACGAACGTTAATATCGTAAGCGATATCTTTGTCAACAACACATGAAGGCTCTCCAACTAGACTTGCCAAATGAATAATTGTATCAATTTGATTTAGGGATTTCAAAATGTCCTCTTTGATTCGAATGTCCCCCTTAACTAATTTAAAACGTTCTGAATATAAAAACTCAGATAGTGAATCAAAACCAAATATACCGCTGTCTAAAACAACAACCTTATTTTCTTGATTATTTAGCAATTCTTCAACTAATCTTGAACCAATATAGCCACAACCGCCTGTCACCAAAATATTACTCATGAATCATTCTCCTTTTTCCATATTGTCTTGTTAATATAACAATCATTCCGAAAGCAACATCATAAGAAACCAAAACTTCATCGCTCTATTTCTACTTATTATATTGTTGAAGTGCTTTATTATATGCTTTACTGCCTTTTTGGTAATATTCATGTTCTATTCCAGATATATCGACTGTAATGGTGCCATCCTTAACTTTATATTTTACTGTTGAATCACTTCTACCTTCTCCTGATAAAAGGAAGGTGTTACTTTCTTGATCAATTGTAAAACTATCAGCTTCTCCGTGTTTTATTGAACCTCTATTCCCTTTTATAGTAAATGCCAATTCATTTCTTTCACTTGATATCCAATAGTATTCGCCATCCAGAGATTGTTGCTTATTTTTAGTGCAAGCAATTAGCGTAATTATTGATAATGACAACAATAATATGCTAACAAATTTTCTCATGTTTCTCGCCTCCTTTTATAATATTACTATACCAAAATAATGTTGCAAAACTGTATCAATGTCTGTTATAATGGAAATTTCAAATAATGTCCATTATAACAGACATTAGTAAATTTTAGAAAAAGATCTATATTTGGCTATAGTTTTACTAAATCTCTACGACTATAGATTAAAAATGTATACACTTCTATACAAATAATAGAAAAGGACTCAGCCCTGTGCAATACAGAACTAAATCCTTTGCTTAAATTAATTGTCTAACTTTTTGGGGTCAGTACAATCTGGTTGCTAGGGCTTTATTATGCTATATCTTACTAGGGATGATGATCTTTTTCAGGATTGCTCATAATCTTTGTAAATATTTCTTTATATTTATATTTCAGATATTTTTCGTGTAGAATGAACAAAGCTACGTAAACAATCATAAAAACAATAGATAAATACAGTATATCAAATGTACTATGTCCAAAATAAGTTGCGGACTCATAAGATCCAATAGCTCCTAAAACCAACCAAGGAATATACTTGTAATACTTAGTTACCATAACACAGTCCCCCCTTTAATTAAACTAATGAGAATATCTAAAACTAAAAGTCATACCTGTACTTGTAGGATTATAAGGATCTAAGGTTATCAAAAGATCAATTCCCCAACCTCTTGCAGCAGCATATTCATATGATTCAGCGTTTACGATATAGAGTTTTTCAATTAAAGAGCCATATCTTGGAATTAATTTTACTAAACTACCAATTGTTCGAAATTGTCGTGCACATTCTTTAACTTCCGAAGGACTTAAATGTCTATAAACATTAGTTACGAGAGCTCGAAACATAGATCTTGACTGTTCTTCATTAATTTCTTTTTGTACTTGTGTAATGATTTCCTTAGATATTGTTTCTTTTTCATAGTTTGACAGAGACGTTCTGTCTAATAATTCTTGTAATGTATATTGCTTACCTTCTTCTAATCTTAATTTGGAGATTTCTTGTTGCAAAATCTCAATCGGAGGAGCTGACTGTTCTTCAGACAGTACAGTACTTAAGGGAGAGAACGAAGAAAAAATTAACAATAAGGTACAACTACCTTTAATAATTATTTTATAATATTTCATAATATCACCTTCCTTTTGTTTTTTTACTTAATAATATGCTTCTATAAAAATAGGCAATTTCTCGAAGTGCTATATTCTTAAACTAACTTCTACCGCCAATAAACGTGGAAGTCAATTTGTCAAAACAATGCTATTAAAAAATAAAAGGGAAAACTTTTTGTTAAATAAGGTTATCATTACTATTAACCACATATAGTTTTTAGCCAACCAACTATATGTGGTCTAAGTAATGGGATTAAGAATAGACCTAAAATAAATATTAGAAACATTTTTTTGAAGCTTCTTTTGTTCATCTATGGACAGATTCCCGAAAAGTATATTTCTAATTTTTCTAAGTACGTCTAGACGTTTTAAAACTCATGTTGTGATTGAATTACGTTCAATACTTCTTGCATACTTCCAGCCTTCCAATTTGCCTTAGCATTAAATAAAGGCAATGGGTAATCGTAATATCCAATAGTATCAATACCAGCACTAGTTGATACCTGTATCCCTGAGTACGAATCTTCAATAGCAATTGTCATCCGAAACAATATAATCAAAATAATTCTTCAAATCCAGTTTTTCAAGACTTATTTCTATACTTTTTCTTCCTTTCTCTGTGAAAATCGCAAATTTTTCCCACTTTTTCTCAATGATTTCAATACTGAAACAACATCTTTCCAGAACTTCAATAATTTCTTTTTATGTTAATTCATTATTTAACTAAATCTTTGGAGGTAATACGTTTTCAAAGCTACTTTTTTACCATAGATTTTGAGCCTTCAACACATATTACTAAGCCAAAAATGCTCTAAATTTTTGAAATTCTAACAAATTACACCCTTGTACATTAGAATCACTTCTTTCTAATTAAAAATTAGATAAAACAGAAATACCATATAGTTAATTAGTATTTTCATCATTTAATCAACTAATCAGCCTTCCCAACATCAAGACCATTGGACTCCTTTTGTGATTGCACTCGAATCTCCAATTGTTTATTCTTCTGAATAAACTGTTGGTAAGGAATTGTATTACTAAACATAAAAACACCTAGTAATGCAAATGTAACTAATTTTTTAATTCCACGTTTTTTTCTCATGCAATGAAACCCCTTTCTTTTTCCTTATTTTTATTCTAACACATATATATTATTTATGCAATTATTTTTATTGCGCTTTGAACTTTTTTTTTTTTTTATTACCATAAAGAATTATTTATTCCTTTAACTTGCTATTTTGAACTAAAAATTTTATAATGAAATTAAGCAAATAGGAAGGTTTATTATCTTTAATGAATACACTCGCAGAGAAATTCAGATTAAAAAGAAAAGAGCTAGGACTCTCCCAACAAACTCTTGCAGAAGGAATTTGTGAACAAAGCCAGATTAGTAAAATTGAGAGAGGGCATTTCATTCCCTCCGCAGACCTTTTGTTCAAACTCTCACAACGACTTGAAGTACCATTAGATTATTTTTTTAATGAACAAATTGAAATTAAATCTAACCTCTCTAATTTCAAGCAATTATCTGCTCGACTATTAGATGACAGAAATTATGAAGATTTGGAATATATTTATAGAATAGAGATCGAACGAAGTACTTTTCTAACACTAGAAGACCGAACTTACCTTGAATGGATTAAAGCTATTATTGACTTCTATCAATATGACAGTAAGTGTGAGGCTATTTCTTCATTGGAAAATATATTATTAAAAGTCTCCTCAAATACTCTGATTTATTTAAAGGTATTGAATACTCTATCTAACTTCTATTCCTTAGTGGGTCGTGAACAAGAATATGAGGCAAACTACTCTCATTTAATGGAGTTATATCAGACAAAAAATTTTGAGCATCAAGAGTTTTTATTTGGCTACATCAGAGTTCGTTATAACTACGCTCACTACCTAGTGTCAAAGGAAAAATATAACGAAGCTATCCAAGAAGCTCTTGAGACGATTGAACTCTGTAAACAAAGACAGACAAGCTACCAACTGGCTCCCCTACTTATTCTTGTAGGAAATGCTGGATCCAAATTTCTTGACAAAGAACAAGTCAAAAATTATTATATAGAAGCAAGAGAGTTATGTAAGATTTATAACAATCCTTTAATGTTGATGAAGATAGAAAATTATTTGAAAGAATTAGATACTGTTTAGTTAATCTTGATATTATAGTTTTTCTGAAACGTTAAATAACCTGTAAGGCTGATAGTGAAATTAATACTATCAGCCTTATAATTTTTCCATGGTATCTCAAATAACTATACTGATTTTGTTTCTCGTTCTAATTTGGTAACATTTTGATTTCTTGTATTATAAAGTATATGGTAGAAAAAGAGTTCTACACTTTCAGTAGAACCCTTCTTATTAGCAGTATTTTGATTACCTAGTTTTTTCTATTTTTCCTAAATTAAAATAAGAAATTATTGATAA
>OGGM01000939.1_pt1 | contig 13777 bp, 8 predicted proteins | sample 1571251 | NCBI WGS metagenome assembly OGGM01 (sample SAMEA2582076, study PRJEB24529) | metagenome | biome: Human gut stool | place: China | collected 2011 | reverse complement strand
GGTCATATTATTTTCCCTTTCTCATTAAGTCTTCAAATTCGTCAAATAAATATAGGTTATCAGTAGGTCCTGGGGATGCTTCTGGATGGTATTGTACGGAGAAGATTGGCAATTCTTTATGACGCATACCTTCTACGGTACCATCATTTACACTACGATGTGTAATTTCTACGAAATCTGGCAAAGAAGTATCATCTACCGCATAACCATGGTTTTGAGATGTAATATATACCCGACCAGTACGTAAATCTTGTACAGGATGGTTAGAACCACGGTGACCAAATTTCAATTTGAATGTGGTGCCACCATAAGCTTGTGCCAATACTTGATGCCCCATACAGATGCCAAAGATTGGTTTCTTACCAAACATTTTCTTTACTTCTTCTACTGCATAGCCAAGATCTTGAGGGTCTCCAGGGCCATTAGATAAAAAAATACCATCTGGATTTGCTGCCAACACATCTTCAGCCTTAGCATCTGCAGGAAATACAGTAAGACGACAGCCTGCAGCTTCTAGAGAGCGAAGGATATTTTCCTTTACACCATAATCCATTACCGCTACGTGGAATTCAGCATTTTTATCGCCACGCATACCTTGCCATTTTGTAGTTACACGCATAACTTGATCTGTTGGCAAGTCTTGTTTAAACAATTTTTGAATATCTTCCATAGGGTAATCAGAGCGTACGAGTACGCCCTTCATTACACCATGGTTACGAAGAACACGTGTAATCGCACGTGTATCTACATCATAAAGGCAAGGGATGCCGTGCAAACGAAGATACTCACTAAATAACCCCTCATTTTGCCAGTTAGATGGGAAGTCACACAGTTCACCTACAATAAAACCTTTACAATATGGTTTAGGACCTTGAGTGATAGAATTTAAAGTACCATAATTACCAATTAAAGGATAGGTTAATGTAATAATTTGATCCGCATAGGATGGGTCAGTCAAGATTTCTTGATACCCTGTCATACCTGTGTTAAATACAACTTCGCCTACTGTTGGAGCGCCACCTAATAAGGAACCTTCAAACACGGAACCATCTTCAAGAACTAACTTGCCTTTCATTATAAGACTACGCCCTCCTTCATAACAATTTTGCCATCAACTACTGTGAGTTTAGCTTTACCTGTAACAGTCATACCATCAAATGGGCTAACTTTACCTTTTGTATAAAATTTATTTCTATCTACTGTCCACTTTTCAGTTGTAGAGAATACAGTAATATCCGCTGGCTTACCAACTTCAAGAACACCTGCATCAAGGTGCATCAACTCAGCTGGTCGAGTACTCATATAGTACACAACTTGATCAATGCTAAGTTTATCAGGACCATATGCATTTGTAATAACCGCTGCCAAAGATGTTTCGAGGCCACTGAAACCATTTGGTGCACAGCAGAATTCATGGTCTTTTTCTTCGTATGCATGTGGTGCATGGTCTGTAATAATCGCATCGATTGTGCCATCTTTCAAGCCTTCTAATAATGCTTGGCGATGATCTTCTGAGCGAATTGGAGGAGCCATTTTAAATGCTGGATTATATTCGCGTAGGTATTCATCTGTGAAAGACAAATGTTGGCTTGTAACTTCACAGGTTACATTAAGACCTTTAGCCTTCGCACGGCGCACCATATCTACAGTATTTTTACTACTTACGTGAGCAATATGGATATGACCACCTGTCATTTCAGATAACAAGATATCACGAGCAACAGCCAAATCTTCAGCTACTGCAGGACGACCAATAACACCTAATTCATAAGAAACAATACCTTCATGCATATGGCCATTTTTAGTCAATGTAATATCTTCTGCATGGTCGATAACCATCTTATTAAACATGGACGAGTATTCTAAAGCACGACGCATAAATGCAGCATTTTCTACATAGTGGCCATCATCGGAGAAAGCTACTACACCAGCTTCTGCCATATCCCCCATTTCAGCAAGTTCCTTACCTTCAAGACCTTTTGATACAGCACCAATAAATTCTACCTTAACAACACCAGTAAGTTCGGCTTGCTTTTGCAACCCTCTTACGAGCGCAGCATTATCTACCACAGGATTTGTATTAGCCATAGTTACAACACGTGTGAAACCACCTGCAGCAGCGGCTTGTGTACCGGAGTGGAAATCTTCTTTCGCTTCTTGACCTGGCTCACGCAAATGTGTGTGAATATCGATAAGGCCTGGTGCTACAATAAGACCTGTTGCATCATATATCTCAGCACCTTCAGCATTTAAGTTTTGACCGATGGCTGCAATTTTACCATCTTTTACGAGAATATCTGCTACTTCGTTTTGTTTTTTTGCCGGATTTACTACCGTACCATTTTTAATAAGCAAGCTCACTACCGTCACCTCCGATAATAGTTAAGTACAATACAGCCATACGTATAGCTACGCCATTACGCACTTGTTCTTGAATTACTGATTGATCAGAATACGCCACATCTGGTGCGATTTCTAGGCCACGGTTCATTGGGCCTGGATGCATGACCATTACATCGTCTTTAGCTAATTTCAATACATCGTTATTAATACCAAAGATACGTGCATATTCTCTGTTTGTAGGATATAGTGCAGAGTGAATGCGTTCTAATTGAATGCGAAGTACGTTTACCACATCTGCATCAACAACGGCTTCACGAATATCGTGGTGTACGGTAACACCTAATTTTTCAAGTTCTGGATATACCATTGTACGAGGACCAGCTAAATGTACATCAGCCCCCATTTTTGTAAGTCCATAAATGTTGGAGCGTGCTACGCGACTATGCATTATATCGCCAAGGATAACAACCTTTAACCCCTCAATAGATTTCTTTTTCTCTAAGATAGAATACATGTCTAGTAATGCTTGTGTTGGATGCTCATGAGCGCCATCACCTGCGTTAATGATAATCGGATCTACGGCTTTCGTAGCGTATAAAGGTGCACCTTCTGCGCTGTGGCGCATTACGATAGCATCTGTACCCATGTAGGACATAGTTAATAATGTATCGCGGAAGCTTTCACCTTTACCCATGGAAGATCCACTAGGAGAAAGATTGATTACGTCAGCCCCTAAGTATTTACCGGCTAACTCAAAGGAACTACGGGTACGAGTACTTGGTTCCATAAAGAGGTTGATAATGGATTTCCCCTTTAATAGTGGAACCTTCTTGTCATCAGAAAGAACGATTTTCTTCATTTTTTTTGCCACATCTAAAATCAATTTGATTTCTTCAGGTGACACATTTTGCAAACCCAATAAATCTTTGCCTTTTAGGCTAACTTGTCCCATGATTTCCTCCTAACTCACGTAACAAAAAAGACCTTTTGCCCAGGGCAAAAGGTCAAATAGTTTGCACAAAGAAGCCCCTATGGGCACTTCAACTATATTCCTTTCTCAGCCTCTCTGGACTAAATTAAAAGGTATTGTATTATGCAATGGTCTCTCGTACCATATATGCATTTCTTTATTTATTGTACTGAATCCACCTTTGAAAGTCAATGTAAAACACAAAATTCATATGGATTTTAAAAAGAGGACAAGCATATAAAATTGCTTGTCCTCTCTATATTTAAACAGCTATTAATCCACTTCTATATCTTAAACTTTAATCTAAAATTTTTTTTAGAAATTAAGGGTCTTAACCTAATGGATATAATCTTGGTGGGTTTTCTTCATCATTTTGCTGTTCATTTTGTGGAGTATATGGCATTTGATCTTGTTGCGGCTCATTCGCTACAGGATCTATCTGCACATATTGCTGATTTGGCGACAATTGAGGTTGACGTTGCTCACGACGACGTGTATTTTGAGATGCAGTCGGTCTAGGTTTTGTCAACTCATCAATGGATACAGCATTTGGAATAGTTACATTTGATGTATCCCCATGAATATCATCAAGTTCACTGAAGGAAGGAGTCCTCTTAGATGCTTGAGCAGCCTTACGTTCGGCTTCAAGTTGTTGACGTGCAAGTTCTGCACGACGACGAGCACTCTCTTGTTGATCTCGGACAAGTTGAATAGCTTCAGCACGCTCTTTTGCTTTACGCTCGATTTCAGCTTGAGCCAACGCTTGTTGACGAGCAGCTTCAGCTTTACGCTCTGCTTCTAGTTGCGCTTTATATCGTTCCTCAGCAATACGTCGTGCCTCTGCGGCTTGACGTTCTGCTTCAGCTCGTTCTGCAGCAAGTCGCTCTTGCTCTGCCTTACGAGCTTCCGCCACTATACGAGCCGCCTCTGCTTTACGAGCCTCTTCGGCACGTCTTGCTTCTTCTATGCGGCGAGCTTCTTCGGCTCTACGCGCTTCTTCAACACGTTTAGCCTCTGCAACAATTCGAGCTTCTTCTGCACGGCGCGCAGCTTCAAGACGTTCCTGTTCAGCTCTACGTTGTGCCTCAAGTCTAGCTGCTTCTGCTTTCCGAGCTTCTTCTGCTCTACGTGCTTCTGCTGCTAAACGAGCTTGTTCAGCTTTACGCGCTGCTTCAATTCGAGCTGCTTCAGCTTTGCGTGCTTCCTCTGCTCGTTTTTCTTCTGCTGCTACGCGAGCGGCCTCAGCTTTACGTTCCGCTTCAATTCGAGCTTCTTCTGCTCTACGCGCTTCCTCCGCACGACGAGCCTCTTCTGCTTTTCTTGCTGCTTCCATTTGTTGTGCTTCCAATGCAGCCTTAGCCTCTGCCGCTCTACGAGCGTCTTCTTGGCGCTTCGCTTCAAGAGCGGCTTGCTCGGCAGCACGTTGTGCTTCTAAAGCAGCTTTCGCTTCTGCTGCTTTACGAGCTTCTTCGGCACGTCTTGCTTCCAATGCTTCCTGCTCAGCTTTACGTTGTGCTTCTAAACGAACTCTAGCCTCAGTAGCCAAGCGTTCCTCTTCGGCCTTTTTGGCTTCTAAAGCAGCTTTTTCTGCTGCTCGTTGCGCTTCAAAGCGAGCCTTAGCTTCTGCCGCTTTTCTTTCTTCCTCCGCTTTGCGTGCGGCCTCAATACGAGCAGCTTCAATTCTACGTTCTTCTTCAAGACGTTTTGCTTCCGCTGCTAGTCGAGCTTTTTCTGCTTTACGAGCCGCCTCTAGTCGATCCGCTTCCGCTTTTCTCGCTGCCTCGATACGTGCCATTTCAGCTTTACGAGCCGCTTCCGCCTTGCGAGCTTCCTCTGCTTTACGCTCTACTTCGGCTTTTTCAGCCATCTTGCGCTCAATTTCAGCATGCTTGGCTTCTGCAGCCTTTCGCAACATTTCAGCTTTTTCTGCAGCTAGTCGAGCCTCTTCGGCTTTTTTACGAGCTAAGGCTTCTTTCTCGTCTTTTGCTTTTTTAAGTTGCGCTTCTTTTTTTACATCTGCTGCAGCTTTATCGCTTAACTTTTTAGTTTCTTCATGAGCAATTGTTTCTGCCCGTTTAGCTGGACTTTCAACAGTAGATTTTTTAGTATCTACTGTCCCTTTATCTCCATCTTTACCACCTACAGGACCTACAGGTATTTGTGTCCCCCCTTGAGTTGGGTGCCCTAAGATATCTTTAACATCTTTCGGTACATTAACAGCAATGGTTTGATGTTTTTGTGGATTTGCAAGAGATTCAGGAATCAACAAGAAACGAATTGGCAAATTCGATGCACCAGCTGGCATAAAGTTTAACGTTAATAAATCGCCCGCATTATAGTTCCCTAAAAGACGGCTATCTAATATAGTACCTTTCCCTAATGCGGAAATACCATCTGCACCACCAATGTGATAAGTCCGTGTATCTGTCTGTCCCCTTCTAGCACCTTGTTGATGTAATGTTTTTATCGTAAAGGAACCAGAATAAGGTCCCCCAAGAGGGTTAAAATACAGTCTAAACGGTTCATTACCCTTAGTAGGAATTTTTAGCGTATATGATACGCCATAGTTACCACGATCTCGAACAAATGCTTTATTTTGCATTTCGTCTACACCATTAATAAACGTATCTTCTCGGTCATTACCAATTTCTACAAAGGCACCACCTAAAGCGGTGTCGAATGGTGTAGCAACCTCCATATTACGTTTAGCACCAGTATAGGTACCGCGCAATTGTATTTCATCTATGGGAAGATTTTTCACCCAATGTGACGCATCTACAGGGTCCATCCCCATAGGCAGCATCATAACACGCGCAAATATAGGCCCTTCTGTTTTAATATCTACGATACCCGTAAATAATGCATCTCGATTTACCGGTGTATTTTCTAAGTCACTAAAGATTAATTGACGCCCTTGTGGTGGGATGCTAAGAGAGTATAACGGTCTTGCATCTGGGCTTTCATTAAGAGGCTGCTCCAAATCCTTCCGAGACAAATCACGACCTGCTGCAAAATAGTCAGGTGTAGCTACAGATTTTAATTGTCTCATGACATGTACTGAAGTTGGATAAGCCGTTTGGTTTTCTAAGACGATAGCAATCTTGTGAGGTAGATCCATTTCATTTACATGATAGAAATAGATACGCCCATTGCCATTAATTGTACCTGCACTTAACGTACCTCCTACAGGTCCTACATATTCAGGACTATCCGATAGGAGCAATGTATCCGTTTGAGACACCAAAGATGGTGGTAACGGAGAAAACTGAAAATATCCAATTGATTGTAAATCTATATCACGAGCTTCTACATGGCCTGTAAGGGCAGCCATGGCAGCCATAGCCGCAGCTACACAATATCTTGATTTATAGGAAAACATATATTATTACCTCTATATTTCTTCGAGCCCCAACGGGTCATACGTAAGTGCTAATGCTTCAATCTTCTTTAGTCGATGGCCAATTCCAGATTTAGATAGTTCCCCTTCCATCAACTCTTCAAGCTCTTTTAAACTCGCTTCAGGATTCTCCCACCGAAGTCTTGCAACGACGCGCAACTTTTCAGGTAATTCTTCAATACCGATCTCTCTATCAATAATACGGATTGCTTTTACCTGACGAACTGCTGCATCCACAACCTTCTGTAAATTTGCCGTCTCACAGTTGACTTGACGATTTATTTGATTCCGTACGGTTTTCATAATCCGCACGTTTTCAAATTCCATAAGCGCCGATTGAGCACCCATGATTTGCAAACAATTTGTTACTGCATCCCCTTCTTTAAGATATACTACATACTCTTCTTTCCGCTCCGTTAAGCCTGCATGAATGTGAAAAAGCCGTAATACATGGATAATTTCCCTCGCAAAAATCTCGTTTCCCGTCATAAACTCAAGATGGTAATCACTTTGTGGCTTATTAACAGAGCCTCCCCCTAAAAAAGCTCCCCTTAAAAAGGCACGTCGTGCTTCCATTGATTTGAGCCAACTGCGAGGAATTTGTTCGGTTACAGGCCATAAAGCGAGATCCTCTAAAGCCTGTCTCCCCTCTATAGAAGGTTCCACAGAAAGCGTATACATATTTTTTTTACGCAGGTTTAAACCTTGTCGTACTAATACATTTGTAGGTAATTCGTATTGCTTTTTCAAAATACCAAGCAACCGACGAGCTACTGCATTATTAGCCGTAGCCAAACGAATGCCAACGGCACCTTTCATCCCCAAAATGATAGATCCGCTCATACGCAATAAGCAAGACGCTTCAATTTTCATGGCCACATCCGCATCACTAGAGGCTTCATATTGGCATAATTCATTTTTTACATCTTCTGCAAATGACATGGACATCCCTTCTCATTAATGATCATCTCGTTGAAGATAATATTCCAAGATATGCGGTTCAGTGTTAGATTGCATAGCATGAATGATATCCATAATAACTTTTCCTAACCGTTCAGGATCGTGAACAGCTGGTTTTTGAGGGTTAATTAAGGTAGCTCGTATAGTGCGGATTCCTTTGTCTTGTAACTTTTTAGTATCTAATACCAATGGTTCAGATCCTACAGCACTATATTGTTCAACCATTTGAATTGGCAACGGCCCATCATTGGCAAGAACAGTATCTATAATTCCTTCTCCGCCATGAGCAATTAAAGCCTCTACATGGTCATTTAATGTGTAGCCTGTGGTTTCACCCGGTTGTGTCATAACATTAGCAATATAGATTTTATTAGCCTTACTAGCACGTACATGAGAGGCCAACTTATCAGTTAGTAAATTTGGGATAATACTTGTATATAAACTACCAGGACCTAAAATAATTACATCCGCTTCATCAATGGCACGTAATGCAGCCCCCTCTGGCTTAGGCAATGCTGGATCACTATAGATATGGCGAATTCGTTTACCCGAGTGTGGTATATTACTTTCACCTTCTACAATAGTGCCATCTGTCATCTCTGCACGCAATTTAATGAACTCTGTAGAGGAAGGAATTACACGACCACGGACACGCAACAATTTACTAGCCGCTTCAAGAGCTTCTTCAATATCTCCATCATAAACTTGAGCAAGCGCAGTGATAAAGAGATTACCAAAACTGTGCCCAGAAAGCTCATTTTCACCATCGAAACGATAACGGAATAAGTTCTCCATTACTCCTTCTTGTTCAGCTAGTGATACTAAACAGTTTCGCAAATCACCAGGAGCTATCATTTGAAAGTCTTCTCGCAAGCGACCAGAAGAACCTCCATCATCAGCGACAGTTACAATCGCAGATAGGTTTGATGTATATGATTTCAAACCACGCAATAAATTTGATAAGCCCGTACCACCACCGATTACTACAATTTTTGGGCCCTTATCGAGTCGGATATTTTGAAAAATAATATCCGATACCTTGCTGTCAGGATTAGGTAGTACCGCACGAATAATCGTTTTAATAACTTTACTCGTACCGATGAGCATTAATACAGCACCAATCGATAATAATACAGCCCCTACTGCAATGAGTACATTATAATTGTAAAAGCCCGTCATATTATAGGAAAAGGCAAGTACAATATCTTCAAGAACCGCAAGCCATTGATAGTTAAAAATCAAAGAAATACCAATAATTAAAAGACCTACACCACAACTAAATAGGGCAAGCCAACGTTTTATATTTAGACCCGGAATTAGCCACCGGAACCATCCTTTTCGCAACATAATCCCCCCTATCTAGTTATCAAGTGTTATAATTTCATGAGGATTATAATCTTCTTCTACATTATTTTTCATCATATCTCTATGTTCAACAGTTACACGATATCCTTTTTCTAACAAGTGGGAGTATAGAGCCTCTGCCATAGCTACAGATCTATGCATACCACCTGTGCAACCTACTGCCACAATAAACTGAGATTTCCCTTCTTGTTCATAATTTGGCACAAGGAAGTCCATGGTATCAAAGTAACGTTTTTTAAATTCCTCGGTTACTTCAAAGGAATGGATATATTCATTCACTGCTTTCACACGACCTGTTTTATGACGAAACTCAGGAATATAAAATGGATTAGGTAAAAAACGAACATCCCATACCATATCTGCATCGAGAGGAATACCATACTTAAAACCAAAGCTCACTACAGTAATCGCCATACCATGAGCTTCATCAACTTGAGCAAAGCGCGTTTTTAAATACTCTTTCAAGCTAGCCGTCTTCATATTAGTGGTATCAATAATAAAATCTGCTTTATGGCGCACAGAGTTAAGAATTTGGCGTTCTTTTTTTAGCCCTGTTGTAATTAGCCCATTAGGAGCCAATGGATGACTCCGTCGACTTTCCTTATATCGACGAATCAAAGTCTCATCTGTAGCATCCATAAATACAATTTCAAAATCTACCTTCATATCTTTTAATGTATCTAAAGATGAAGAAAGAGCTTCAAAAAATTCGCCCCCCCGAATATCTACAACAAGAGCAACGCGATTAGTCCGTTCTCCACCTTGTCGGCAAATTTCACTTAATTTAGGAATCAGCACAGGGGGAATATTATCAATACATAAATACCCCATATCTTCTAAAGCTTGCAATACTTGAGTTTTGCCGGCACCTGACATACCTGTAACTATTAACAAACGAAATGCTTCCATAGTTTTACTCCATTATAAAAGATTATCTTCAATCCAATGGGCTACTCCATCGTCATTATGATGGCCACAAATTGTATGAGCCACAGATTTTACATGATCTGTAGCGTTTTCAACAGCTACAGAGTAACCTGTTTTACGTAGCATAGAAATATCATTTTCTGCATTACCAAAAGAAACGATATGTTCTAAACTAATATGATTATCTAAAGCTAGTTGTGTCAAAGCACGCCCCTTTGACACATTAAGGGCAACGATTTCTAAAAAGTCTTTTTGGCTACGAACTAGATTAACCAAATCGCCCACTTCAGGAGTCAAAGTATCAATAATTTGATCAATCCCCTCTACTGTATCAATAGCGATTAGCTTATTTGGTTCAGACTCTAAAGTATATAACCCATCACCTAAAAACTCTGCTTTCGCTCCCGTTTGAACTTCATAGAGATCGGACTGCCACGTTTTATGATGACATAGCAAATGATCATCTATATAAGATTGTATATGCCAATCATATTGTTTTGCTAATTCATAAATACGCTGTACAGCCTCAACAGAAACGGTCTGCTCAAATAGTTTACACCCTGTTTCCAATTCTTGAATGAGTCCTCCAGAGAACAAAATCATCGGTACATTACCAAGCTTTAATGCCTGCCCAATGGGCTTAGCCGTTTGATACATCCGTCCCGTAGCAATGGTAACAACGATGCCCCTTTGCTGTAAACGATGTAACACATCTACTGTATAGTCAGATACAGTATTATCACTGCGTACCAAGGTTTCATCACAATCGATAGCAACCATTTTAATATGAAAAAAAGAAGGATTCATGTTTGCCTCCTTTATAGAAATTTTAAATACTCTTTATTATACCATTAATAGTGGCTATATAGATAGAAATTAGCGGTAATACCCCTAATAATGACAAGAAAGTTTACTCATGAAATTTCCATTAAATGAAAAATCATCTATTTTCGATAAATCATTCTATATTAATTAAATAGACGGCATTAATGAAACACTATATAAAAAGCCTCATATAATTTTATATTAAACACAAAAAGAGACTCCCGAAGGAGTCTCTTTCGTATGAGTAACTATCAAATTAGAATTTGTAGTTAAGGTCTGCACGGTAGAAGTCAGCTTTATCATTACCGTTTTGATCTTTCCAATCAAAACCGTAGTTAGCTGTTAAGCCTACGTTGTTTTGCAATGCATAGTCAACAGTTGCCATCCAACCTTTAGCATCTGTAGTGTAGATGTGGTTGTAAGTAGTATCAATGATAGGAGCATTTTCTTTTGCGTTAAAGTATTGACCTTTTACGCCCCAAGTACCTTGTTTTTTGATGTCGTAGTTACCAAAACCTACGCCTGCTGTCCAAGCTTGAGATTCTTCAAGGCTAGAAGCTTTCAACCATTCGCCACCAACCCAAATTTTATCGAAGTTAGCATCAGCATTGAAACCATATACGTTTCTAACATCATCATCTTGGTTAATACGGTCATAGAAACCACCAACCATAGCATGTTTACCAACTTTACCATTAACATTTACGATAAGATCAGTAACATTTTCCTCTTTAGTCAAGCCAGCTGCATCGCCAGATACCATGTAACCATAAGCTACTTGTGCATTAACTTTGTCATTGCCAGCATTGAATTGAGCACCGTCGAAAGTACCATCAAATGCTAAGCCGCCACCAATAACTTGGTTAAAACGACCAGCTTTCAAGGATACGCGTTCGCCGAATTTGTGGTTAACATAAGCGCGGTCGATTTGAGCGTCTGCTTTACCACCAGTAGTGGAGTTACCCAATTCGAAGTTACCAGAAGTCAAACGAACTACAGCATCTGTACGATCGTTAACTTTTGCATTGAATTGTACACGTGCACGAGCATCGAATTTGGATTTACCATCTTCAGTGTCACGGTAACGAAGACGAGCATCACCAGTAACTTTTACGTTACCAACGCGGTCTTCCAAGCGAGCTACACGAACGCCCAAGTTGTTCAATTCGTTGGAGAATTCATCAGCCAAACGGTTGATCATAGCTTGTTGTTCAGCGTTAGCACGGTCTTGGTTAGCCATAGCTTTAGCTACCATTTGAGCCATTTCGTAACGAGTAATGTTGTTTTGGCCTTTGAAAGTACCATCAGGATAACCGTTAACGATACCAGCGTTTGCCAATTGAGAAACTGCTTGGTATGCCCAAGAATCTGGAGTTACGTCGGAGAATGGGTTAGCTGCAAAAGCTGTAGTTACACCCAAAACTGCTGTTGCTGCAAAGATTGCTGCCAATTGTTTTTTCATAGTTGAATTCCTTCTTTCTGAAAAAAATAGAAAATAAAATGTTACAAGTCATAACATTCACATTCTACTCGTTCTTCAGATTAAGAATGTATAGGAGTGTCCATGTTTCCTCACCATATTCTACATCGAAGATCTTCATTTCATGTATATATCATGACCTGTACGGTGATAGTATCACAACCTTTTTTCTATGTAAAGCCTTAACACCTATATTCAGCCTTATTACTGAATACTCTCTATTTTAAAAATTTCATGAATGCAGTAAAAATCTAACTTCATGAACATTTTTTCATTTTATAGTTTTATACAAAAAAATTTTTTATCAGATTTAAAAGCTTAACATTATATTAATAAAACTAATTATATTAACATTTATTTATTAATATAAAAAATAAAATTATAAACTATATTATCATTATACTTATTTGCTAAAAAAGAATATCCTACTTACGCTCTATGTTAAATTGATAATACTCTAGGATGTTCATCGTGTATATTAATCTTCAAACTACAAAAAAGAGACTCCCGAAGGAGTCTCTTTCGTATGAGTAACTATCAAATTAGAATTTGTAGTTAAGGTCAGCACGGTAGAAGTTATCTAATTTATCACCGTTTTGTTCTTTCCAATTGAAGCCGTAGTTAGCGGACAAGCCTACGTTGTTTTGTAAAGCGTAGTCAATGGAAGCCATCCAACCTTTAGCGTCTGTAGTGTAGATGTGGTTGTAAGTTGTATCTACGATTGGAGCATTTTCTTTTGCATTGAAGTATTGACCATAAACACCCCAAGTACCTTGTTTTTTGATGTCGTAGTTACCAAAACCAAGACCTGCAGTCCAAGCTTGAGATTTGTCTACATGGGAATCTCTCAACCATTCGCCACCAACCCAAACTTTGTCGAAGTTAGCATCAACGTTGAAACCATAGATATTTTTGTAATCATTATCAGAATCTTGGTTTACGCGATTATAGAAACCACCAACCATAGTGTGTTTACCTACTTTACCAGTTAAGCCAAGGTAAGTGTTAGTTACGTTTTGGTCTTTAGTTAACCCTGGGAAACCAGTTTCTTTATCTGGCGCAAACCCGTCACCGGATACCATGTAACCGTATGCAGCTTGAGCCATAATTTTGTCGTTACCAACGTTCAATTGAGCACCATCGAAAGTACCATCAAATGCTAAACCGCCACCGATAACTTGGTTAAAACGACCAGCTTTCAAGGATACGCGTTCGCCAAATTTGTGGTTAACATATGCGCGGTCGATTTGAGCGTCTGCATTACCACCAGTAGTGGAGTTACCCAATTCGAAGTTACCAGAAGTCAAACGAACTACAGCATCTGTACGATCGTTAACTTTTGCATTGAATTGTACACGTGCACGAGCATCGAATTTGGATTTACCATCTTCAGTGTCACGGTAACGAAGACGAGCATCACCAGTAACTTTTACGTTACCAACGCGGTCTTCCAAGCGAGCTACACGAACGCCCAAGTTGTTCAATTCGTTGGAGAATTCATCAGCCAAAC
>OGGM01000937.1_pt1 | contig 13808 bp, 13 predicted proteins | sample 1571251 | NCBI WGS metagenome assembly OGGM01 (sample SAMEA2582076, study PRJEB24529) | metagenome | biome: Human gut stool | place: China | collected 2011 | reverse complement strand
CTGGACCACCTGGTGCCGCTGGTTCACTTCGGTTGCACCTCCGAAGACATTAACAACCTCTCCTACGCACTGGGCATCAAGGATGCTGTTGAGAACGTGTGGGTTCCTGCCTCTGAGAACCTGATTGAGGTTCTGCTGAAGCTGGCTGAGGAAGGGCGCAACGTGCCGATGCTGTGCCGTACTCACGGTCAGCCGGCTACCCCCTCCACCCTGGGTAAGGAGCTGGGCGTGCTCGCCTACCGCCTGAAGCGCCAGGTCAAGCACGTGAAGGCGACCGAGTTCCTCGGCAAGATTAATGGCGCGACCGGTACTTACGCGGCGCACTATGCGTCGGTGCCGAGCGCTGATTGGCAGAAGATTTCTCGTGGTTTTGTGGAGCACCTGGGTCTGACCTGGAACCCGCTGACCACTCAGATTGAGTCGCACGACTGGCAGGCTGAGCTGTACTCGGATATCGCTCATTTCAACCGCGTGCTGCACAACCTCTGCACCGATGTGTGGAGCTACATTTCGATTGGTTTCTTCCGTCAGATTCCGGTGGCTGGTGCGACCGGTTCGTCGACCATGCCGCACAAGGTGAACCCGATTCGCTTTGAGAATGCGGAGGCTAACCTGGAGCTCTCCAACGCTCTGCTGGATTCGCTGGCTTCGACCCTGGTGACTTCTCGTTGGCAGCGTGACCTGACCGACTCCTCGGCGCAGCGCAATATTGGTGTGGCATTTGGTCACTCGGTGCTGGCTATCTCCAATGTGGTGAAGGGTCTTGAGCGTCTGGATATTGCGACCGAGGTTATTTCCGCTGACCTGGATGCGAACTGGGAGGTTCTGGCTGAGGCGATCCAGATGGTGATGCGCGCTGAGGCTATCGCGGGTGTTCCCGGCATGGAGAACCCGTATGAGCGTCTGAAGGAGCTGACTCGCGGTCACCGCGTGGATGCCGCTCGCCTGAAGGAGTTCGTGGCTACGCTGGGCCTGTCCCCCGAGGCTGAGGCGCGTCTGTCGGCACTGACTCCGCACACCTATAACGGTATTGCGGCTCAGCTGCTGGATCACGCGAAGAACGCTTAGTCCGTAGCAAAGGATTAAAAACTAAAGACCCCGGGTCCCTGCATTCAGGGATTCGGGGTCTTTAGTGTATTGGGTCTTTAGTGTGTTTGGGTCTTCGCTATGTTCTGTTAGCCAGCGGGTTTAGCGGCCGAGCATGCGGCGGTGACCGGTTTCGGTGTCGTTGCCCTTGTCGCGGGTGAAGACCTTGCCTACAGCCTTACCTGCGTCCTTGACGCCCTTGAGCAGGGAGCCAGCCACGCCGGAGGGGTCTTCCGAACCTTCGCCGCCCTGTACGCGCGGTGCACGCGGGGTGATCATGAGCTCTGCGGGGAAGTAGGCGGGTGCGTCGCCGAATGCTTGGCGGGTGTTGCGCACGACGTCCTTGCCGAGGGCCAGGTTTGCGCCGCCGCCAACGACTGCGCCTACGCCGAAGGGCAGGGCGCGGCCGAGCAGTGCGCCGGTCTGGCGGGTGAGGAATCGGCGGATGAACAGGTTACGGATGGTGCGTTCGACGCTGAACATCTTGCCGCTGGAGGAGTTGCCGAGCAGCATGCCCCACTTGTTGGAGATGCCGCCTGCCTTGCCGGTCTGCAGTAGCACGGTGTTCATGAGCTGGGAGCCTTCTTCACCGAGCATGATTGCCATGACCATGGAGCGGGCGGTTTCAGCGTCGTGTACGTGCACGCCGTGCAGTTCTGCGACTGCCTGGGCGTAGAGTGCGGTGCGTTCGAGGTAGCCGCCGACTGCGAGCGCGGACAGGCTCATGGAGGTGACGGTGCCGACGCCGGGCACGAATGCGGATGCACCGGTGACGCCGCCGATGGCGGTGATGTCGCGCAGGTAGGTGCGGTCGAGGCGCTTGTGGATTTGTTCGGGGGTTTCGTCGGGGTGCGCTTCACGGAGTTTTTTGACGATGGACAGCGCGAGCGGTCGTTGCATGCGCAGTACGTTGTCGAGGGTAGTGGTTAGCGCGGGACGGGGGTTGCCGTCTTCATCGAATAGAGACTTCTTCGGGTCAAGCATGCTCTCAGTAAATCACGGCTTGGTGAATATTTCCTGAATATGGGGCCCGTGGTGGGGTGTGGGGGTGAAATTTCACCGAGGGCGTGGAGGTTTTTGGCGGGTTGTTAAGGTGTTTTGGTCTTTATTTGCGCCGGATTTTAAAGCGCGTAAAATTGTCGTAGATTACACACTATTCATTGTTTGCATAGTGCGTGACCTGTTTCACAAAGATTCGGGTTGCGCCTGATAACAGATAGCGGCTGACACCTCTTCTGGACTAATAAGGATTGCTATGACTTCTTCCACCCATACGCCCAATGCTGCGCGTTCCCCCGTCATGACTCAGGGGTTGGGTGTTGCGTACGCGACCGGCGCGATTATTTCGGCGCAGTTCGGTGCGGCTCTCGCTAAGCAGCTGATGGGCGATTTGGGCCCCTGGGGCGTGGTGACTCTGCGCCTGCTGACCTCCACCATTTTGATGTGGGTGTTTTTCCGCCCGCAGATTCGTTCGTGGACCCGCCAACAGTGGCTGACGGTCATTGTCATGGGTATTGCGCTGACGGGTGCGAATGCATTCTTCTATGTGGCGATTGAGCAGGTTCCGCTGGCGATTGCGGTGGCTATTGAGTTTATGGGTCCGCTGGTGCTGGCGACGGTTATGTCGCGCCGCAAGCTGGACCTGGTGTGGATTGCGCTGTCCTTTACGGGCATGGCGATTCTGACGGCTGAGTCGCAGGCGAAGCCGGAGGACTTCGCCCTGGTGGGTGTATTCTTTGCGGTGCTGACCGCTATTTCTCGTGCCGCCTACATTCTGGCGACGGAGAAGGTGGGCGCGCTAATCCCGGGCATGGGTGGCATGGTCATGGGTAACGCTGTTTCGACCCTGCTGGTTCTGCCGTTCCCGTTTATCCTGAGCGGCAATAACCTGTTGAAGGTCACTCAGGATGTGAACCTGCTGGCTATTGGCTGCCTGATGGGCCTGTTGGCTTCTGCCCTGCCGGCGCTGGGTGAGGTTTCTTCCCTGCGTCTGCTGCCCGCGCATATTTATAGCGTGGTGCTGTCCCTGGAGCCTGCGATTGCGGCGGCTGTGGGTATTGTGATGCTTGGTGAGGCTACCGGCCTGGTTCGTTGGACTGCTATTGCTCTGCTGGTGGCTGCGAGTATCGGCATTTCAATTTCTCACGCTCGTGCGCAGAAGAAGGCGCAGGAGGAGGGCACTTTGGAGGATCCCGATCGTTATCTGCCCGGTGCGGTGGATGCTCACGGCGTGGATATTGCGCATATGGCGACTAGCTCCATTACGATTCCTTCTGCCGAGCAGATTAAGGCTGACCGTGAGGCGAAGGGCCTCTAACGACTGAGCTTTAGCCGTGTCAACGGTTTCTAGCACCCCCGGGTAACGAGTAGGATAGTATCTCGTGTTGCCCGGGGTGCGCTCTTTAACTGCGCTGGTCAGGTTCTTGCCCCCGCCCAAATCGATACGTTATGTGTACACCTTGAGAGATGCACCGCCTCCTCGTGAGGCGCTGGGAGGAGAATCATGCCGCATACTTCATCTCAACGCCCCGCGCTGGGCATTATGTTTGTGCTGATGTCCTGCTCCTCATTGCAGTTCGGTGCCGCCTTCGCAGTCACTCTTTTCCCGCTGTTTGGTGCGCTGGCTATTAGCGTCAGCCGTCTGGCTATTGCCTCTATTGTGGTCGGTAGCGCCGTGTGGTTGGCTGCGCGTTGGCGTGCCCGCCGCGGCGGCGAAATGCCGCCGGGTGCGCTGTCTTGGTCGAAGGAGCAGTGGCGTGCCGTCATCATTTTCGGTATGACTTTCGGTCTGATGAACGGCTTCTTTTATTGCGCGATTGACCGTATCCCGATTGGTTTGGCGGTTGCGGTGGAGTTCTTGGGTCCGCTGGCTTTGGCGTCTGTGCTGACTCGCAGGCTCCGCGACGTGGTGTGGGTGCTCTGCGCGCTGGTGGGCATGCTGGTGCTCGGTTATGAGGCGGTGGTCGGCAAGGATACCGACTACCTGGGTCTGACGTTCGCGCTGATTGCTGGCGTGTTCTGGGCGCTGTATATTCGCTCTAGCGCGAAGGTGGGTGCTCTAGTTCCGGGTGCGAGCGGCCTGGCGGTGGCGATGCTTGTTGGTGCTGTGTTTATTACCCCGGTGGCGGCGGTTGTTCCGGCGCCTCAGCCGATTTGGAATGCGGCGCAGGATCCGATGCTGCTCCTCATGATTTTTGGTACCGCCATGTTCGCTTCGGTGATTCCCTATAGCGCGGAGCTGATGGCTCTGCGTAACCTGCCGCAGCAGGTGTTTAGCGTGTTGATGAGCCTGGAGCCCGCTATTGCGGCGATTGCCGGTTGGGCGTTGCTGAATCAGGAGACCGGCCCGATTCGTTGGGGGGCGATTTTCCTGCTGATGACCGCGAGCGTGGGTATTACGCTCACCACCACGAAGGGTGGTTCCTCCACGCAGAAGGGTGACGGCGAGGACCCCGTTCCCATGCCGCTACCCGAGTAGAACCAAAATTCTGAGTAAAAACCAAGATACCGCCGGCGCGCGGCACATATAAAACCCCTATAGAAACCTCATAGAGAAACCTCATAGAGAAAACCGTTGAGGCGGGTACCCGGTCGGTACCCGCCTCAACGGTTTAAATCTCGAGCCTAATCTTCCAGGCTGTCCAGGAACTCGCGCAGCTCATCGGTGGTGAGCACCTCCGCCGGATGCGGGCCCAGGGCGTACAACCAGTCCTGGGTATCCTCGTCCAGCTCACGGGCGGTACCAACCAGCACAAGGTTGCCTTCGTTCTGCCCGCTGAGCATGGAGCTTTCGCACAGGCACCACACGTGGTCGAAGACTTCCAGCATGGCGGTTGCCTGCAGCTGGAAGAAGGGCAGACCCGCGTCGTCACCCACATTGATGGCGACCATACCGCGCTCGCTCAGGGCGTCCTTGAGCTCGCGGTAGAAGTCGCGGTTTGCCAGGTGGGCGGGTGCGTCCATGCCGGTGAAGATATCGAGGATAATCGCGTCGAAGCCGGGCACACCCAGCAGCTCGGGCAGGTTCGCCAGCTGCTCGCGAGCGTCCCCCACTACTAGCCGACAGTCGGTACCGGCAGGTAGCGGCAGGCGGTCCGTCACGAAGCCCATGAGCTCGGGCTCAATATCCACGGCAACCTGACGGGAGCCGGGGCGGGTCGCCTGAATATAGCGCACGAGGGTCAGCGCACCGGCGCCCAGGTGTGCGGCGGTGATGGGTTCGCCGGCGGGTGCGAGCGCATCCACCGCGTTTGCGATGCGGCGCAGGTACTCGTAGAACACGTAGTCGGGGTTCTGCACGTCCACGTGGGACTGCTCGGCACCGCCGATTTCGAGGACGTAGCCGTGGTCGCTGAACCCGTCGGGGTGAATTTCGGCGCGCTGCCCGCCGGAGAGCTGAATGTGTGCCACTACTTCACGCCGGCTTCACGCTTGAAGGTGCTGACCAGGTCATCCACCGAGGAGGAAGAATCCAGACCCTCAATGACCTTGTCGTTCACGGCGAAGGTGGGGGTGCCCTTCACGCCAATCTTCACGGCGTGCTCGTAGTCGCGCTGAATGGGCTTGACGGTGTCGGAGGCGAGCAGAGCCTTGTCGAATTCTTCGGTGTTCAGGCCCAGTTCCTTGGCGTAGTCGTTGAAGAGGGTGCGCAGCTTGTCGCGTTCCTTGATGCTCTTCCAGTCGTTCTGGGTGGCGAAGAGCTTGTTCGCCATTTCAAGATGCTTGCCCTGCGCCTCGGCGGCCTCCACGGCGAGTGCGGCGGGTACGGCGTTGGCGTGCATGTTCAGCGGCATATGGCGCACGGTCACGTTCATGATGCCGTCGAGCTTCTTGGCGGCTTCTTCAAACTTGGGTTCTGCCTTGGCGCAGTAGGGGCACTGGTAGTCGGTGTACAGGGTTGCGGTGCCTGCGCCGGGTACTTCGCGGTTGAGGCGGTAGCCGACGTAGCCGTCATCAGCGGTTGCGGATGCCGAAGCGCTCGCAGTGGCGCTCGCGGAGGTAGCGGAGGCGCTTGCCGAGGTAGCGGCGGTGCTTGCGGAGGCGCTCGCCGAACCGCTTGCAGATGCGGAGGGCTGGGAGGAGCTGGAACCGCATGCGCTCAGTCCCAGGGCGGCGGCGGGCACTACGCCCAGCAGCAGGGTGCGGCGGTTGAGGGGTGAAGTCATGGGGGTTCCTCTCTCTACGGGTGGCGGGCTGGTCTGTGATTAATCAGTCTGTGGTCAATCAGTCTGTGGTTGATGTGCACTGTGAGGTGCTGCCAGCCGCCGTGGTTACAGGGTTTATTGTATGCCCCTGCCCTGAACATTCCCTATCTTCGGGCGGGTTTGCGGGGTGAATGCAGTGCACGCCATAGGATCCCTGCCGCCTGCTCGCGCCTGCGGGCCTGCTGTTGAAAGTAATTAGCCTCTCCCCCGCCTTTTTGGTACTATTGCGGGGTATGCACTGTTCGCCGGTTGCTTTCGGGCAGTTGGGAACGGTAGCGTATGTGCCTCTATAGCTCAGGGGTAGAGCATTTCCCTCGTAAAGAAAAGGTCGTGGGTTCGAATCCCACTGGGGGCTCCACATCCGCCGTAACGCGTGCCGGTTTCCGGTGTGTTGCGGCGGTTTTTAGCATCTGAAAGATGTCGTTTTCTTGAAGATGTCACAGTCGATTTTTAGGAGATTCTCATGTCTTCTCGTTCTTCACATGCTCAGCGCCTGCAGAACCGTTCGCAGGCTGGTCGCACCTCCGCGGGCTCTGCACGCCCGATGAGCCCGACGATGCGTTTTGCTCTGGTGTACGTGTTGGCGCTGGTGGTTTCTTTGGCGGTGTGGTTCTTCTACCGTTCCGTGTATGAGGATGACACCTCGTTCTTGGTGCCGATTGTGATTTCTTTGGTGACTTCGTACGTGTGCGCTCATGCGTTGACGGGCGGCAAGTCGCCCCGTAACTAGACCGCCGACCGGCAGCCCGCCAGACTGTAGCCTCATGAGGTTTTAGGCAGACAAAAGCCGCGCATCCGATTCCCTGTTCAGGGTTCGGATGCGCGGCTTTTTACGCGTGTACTTTACGTCAGCACCTTACTTGGAGGCACGCTGGAAGTCGCTGTCGGTCTTGCCCCACAGGCCGTAAACCTTGGCGAGTTCCTTGACCTTCTTTGCACGCAGGTAACGCGGCAGGTAGGAGCCGTCGCGGGGGCCGTCGAGGGGCACGTCGAGCATCTGGTGCGCTTCTTCGATTTCGATCTCGCTGGGGGAGAATGCCGCGTTGATGGTCTCCGTCTGGCGGATGTCCAGGGTAATCTTACCGGTCATGCCGTGGTCGTTCGCGTAGCCGCACGCCTTGGAGAGGTCAGCGCCGTATGCGCCGAGGGTCGGGCCGTCGATGGGGCCGGGCAGACCACCCAGGGTGGAGGCGATGACCAGCTGCGAACGCACGTAGGCGAGCGCCATGGGGGTTGCGGAGGAGCCGGTGTCGCGGCGGTAGTCGCCTGCGCCGAATGCGAGGCGGAAAGTGCCGATTGTGCGGGCAATTTCGACGGAGTGGTGCACACCGAGTGCGGACTCAATCAGCGCGATGATGGGGGTTCCGGGGGGCAGCTCGGCTGCGGTGCGGTCAATGTCGGTGGCGTGCTCTGCGGTGGCGAGCATGACGCCTCGCAGGCCCTTCACGTTCTTGAGGGCCTTGACGTCCTTCCACCAGTGTTCGGTGGTGATGGCGTTGATTCGCACCCATGCGACGACGCCGGAGTTGAGCATACGGACGACCTGTTCGCGGGCGGCGTCCTTCTCTTCAGGGGGGCAGCCGTCTTCGAGGTCGATGATGATGGAGTCAGCCTCGGATTCGAAGGCCTCTTCAAAAACTTCTTCGGAGGAGTTGGCGCGCACGAGGAGCCAAGAGCGTGAGAGGCTGGGGCGCAGCTGACGCGCACGCTCATTGCGGTGGAATTCAAACATGGTGTGTGACTTCTTCCGTGAATTGTATATGCATTGGGTTGTGCCGTAGAGGGGCAGGAAAAAGCCTGCGGTTCTTCCGCGCGTACCATCGCGTCAGTCGTCACCTCCATTGTGACGGAACCGCATAAGAAGCGTCCTACACCTCCTCTTTAAGCGTATCGCCTGTTGAAGTGCACATCAAACTAACTCGCCTGTTGACCGCAATTTAGGTCCGGCGCCATACCTCAACCGGCGCTATGCCTCAACCAGTTGGGTGCGGCCCACGGGGATTCCATCGTCGAAGATCAGCTCGCCGGCGGCTTCTTTCTGGGCGCGCTGAATCAGACGTTCGGCATCCTCAATGTGCTGGATGACGGTTTCCACGCGGCGGTGCACGCTCACCTGGCGGTCGCATCCGGTGGCGCATTCGCCGAAGCAGCGTGCCATGGCGAGTGCTTCGGCGCAGAGTGCCACGGCGTTACCAGCCTTGGAGAGGGCGCGGTTCAGGTCGGAGTAGGTGCCGAACGGGGAGGCGGGAATATCGCCGTCGCTGGGGGCGAGGCGGTGCGCTTCCATGACGACCGCACGCACGCGCGGGATGAGGTCGGCAAGCGCGTTGGCGTCCGGCACGATGAGCTCGATCATGGAGGCGGACGAATCAGTTGCCGCTAGGCGTTCGAGGACCTGGTGGAAGCGGTCAATACCGCGGATGAACCGGTCGTGGGATCGGCGCCAGATGCCTTTGCCGAGTTCGGCGTCGTCGCGGCGTGATTGCAGGTAGCTTTTAAGTCCCATGTGTCCTCCTCTGCGTGGTGTGTGTGCCGTGTTTATTGGTCTGTGGAGGCTGCCGGCGTTGGGCTCTGCGGCGACCCGCAAACCTCCATATACTTAGGTTACCCTAAATCTCTTTTAGTGACGAGATGTCAGCAGTCAGTTAATCATTTCGACCCGGATTTTCATCACTCCCCTCAGGCAACACCCCCCGTGCAACGCCCCCTGCGGCACCGACATGAAGCGGCACCGCGGGGAGCACAACGACTTCTAGACCATGCGCAGCACAATCTTGCCGCGATGCTGGCCCGAGTCGAAGTAATCGTGGGCGGCAGCCGCCTCCTCCATATCGAAGATACGGTCCAGGCCCACGCCAATCCTGCCGGATTCGATGAGCGGCAGCACGTGTTCGCGTACACCGCGCAGAATCTCTGCCTTCTGCTGATCAGAACGGGTGCGCAGGCTCGTGGCGTGCACCGACAGGCGGCGGGTGAGCATGTAGCCCAGGTTCACTTCTGCTTTGGCGCCGCCCTGCAGGCCGATAATGCACAGGTGCCCGCCGTCGGCGAGGGTGTGCAGGTTATCGTCCAGGTACTTTCCGCCCACAACGTCGAGGATGTAATCGGCGCCGCGTCCGCCGGTTTCAGCCAGCAGAACTTCACGGAACGAATGTTCGGTATAAATAATGGGTTCTGCACCTAGTGAGCGCACATATTCTGCTTTTTCCTCGGTGCTGACGGTCGCAAACACACGAGTACCCGCGGCGAGCGCCAGCTGAATAGCGTGCACACCGATACCGCCGGTACCGCCGTGAATGAGCACCACCGCGGGTTCGCCGTCTTCCTTAAGGTTTTCGGCGGGGTTCATGCTCATACCGCAGGTGAGCACCAGGTTCGAGTAGACGGTTGCCGCGACTTCGGGAATGCCGGCGGCTTCAGCGAAACTCAGCTGTTCGGGTACGGGCAGCACGTGGTCGACGGGGACGGTCACGTAGTCGGCGTAGCCGCCTCCAGCGAGGAGCGCCATGACGGGGGTGCCACGGTTCTCCACGGAGGCGCCCTCACCGACCGCCTCAATAACGCCGGCTACTTCGAGGCCGTAGATGGGGCTCGCGCCGGCGGGCGGCGGGTAGAATCCGCGGCGCTGTAGCGCGTCGGCGCGGTTGATTCCGGCGGCGTGAACGCGGATGAGGACTTCGTGGGAACGGGGTACGGGTGCGGGGACTTCGCTGATTGTCAGAGCCTCAGGTCCACCGTGACTGTTCTCAATAATTGCTCTCATGAGTCCTCCTCATTGCCGGAAGCGCCATCGTTGGTGCGCGATTTACAGAAAGCTTATCGCATGAGATAATCTCGTAGTGCCCTGCGGCACGGTATTGCCATAAAATGCCGGTCTCTGGCGCGTATGGATGGTTGTCCGAGCGGCCGAAGGAGCTGGTCTTGAAAACCAGTAGGCGGTGACCCCGTCTCAAGGGTTCAAATCCCTTACCATCCGCGTTTAGCTTCTGCTCCACGTGTGGAGCGCAAAGAGCCCCGTTCCTCGTATTGAGGAGCGGGGCTCTTCACATACGCCGTTTCGAGTTACCGGTAGCGTTGTTAATTGATGTGCGACAAGGCGTTTGCAATCAACATGATGAGGAAGGCAATACCAATGAAGAAGCATAGCCCCAGCCAGTTGAGAATACGACCTTCGAGGGCGCGCACACCGTGCCGCTGCGCTACCCGCCCCTGCCAGATGCCCAGGATGTTCAGCACCGGCGCAGCGAGAGCTACCTGAGGACCGCTTACTTCATAATCCTGGACGAGCAACCAGAACCCTAGAAAGAAAGACAGCGGGGCGAGGAAGCCGCAAAGCAGGGAGAAGTTCGCTGCCCTTTTACCGTCTTGTGCCCCTTGCACCTCGGGAGGTAGCTCGCTTGCAGGTTGCTGCCATTCGTCCGTGTCCTCAGCCTCGGACTGCAGGCTGTCATCCGCTTGGTAGAGCTTGGCGTATTCGGGGTTGTAATCGAAATCTTCGTTGTTTTGGGGTAGCTGCGACATCGCATCCACAACCTTTCAATACCGGGTGTTAAGCCCACCCTAGACCTTCCCCCACCGGGGGAACAAGCATGTCGAGCTAATTCCACGAAACATACGGCATATACACAGCAAAAGCCCCGCTCCTCACATTGAGGAACGGGGCCTTTGCGTACCCTCCAATAAGGGCGAAAGTGTTTAGAAAAGTGCCAGTATCTGCGCAACATCCACCAGTCCGGAATTGGCTGCGGAATCAGAAAGGGCCAGCATAATCGCCAGCAGAAGACTTCCACCAAAAAGCACCAGGAACATGCCACCAATGGCTACGCTAATCCAGCTCATGATGCGACCTGCCGAAGCCGCCACGCCGAAACGCTCAGCCTCATTAGCTTTCATAACGCCGATAACCCCCAGAACCAGGGAAGGCAGACCAAACAGCCACCAGCTGAGAGTCACAATACACGCCAAGCTGATAATACCCAGTACCGTGGAAGTCTGGGCTGCCTTCTCACCGGCAAGCTGTTCGGGAGTCTTCTGCAAAAAGCCCACAGGAACCATCATGGGCTGACCGTACTGGTCGGGCTGCTGGTACTGCTGACCGTACGGGTCATACTGATTCTGCCCGTACTGGCCCTGATTATACTGGTCGTAGGAGCCGTACTGGTCATAGGAATACTGACCGTAGGAGTTCTGCCCGTACTGGCCGTAAGAGCCCTGACCATACTGACCATACTGCGTGTTCTGCCCGTACTGACCGTTCTGGTTGTACTGTTCGTTCAGACGGTTGTAGTCCGGGTTGTAGTCGTAGGGGTCTGAACCCCGAGGATTCTGAGACATGGCATCTCACTTTCGTACGGCTGGTGTATGTTAAACCTAATTCACCCTAACCCATGAATGGAACGGGTACAACTACATCCGCTACCCAAGCCCCCCACAATGCCTTATCTGAGTGCTCTAAAGGATATGCAAAAGCCCGCGTGCGCACGGGGCACTCGCGGACTTTCTCTGACCAGTAGCTATAAAAGATATCCGGCTAAACATGCATCATGACCATAACGAACAGCAGCATCTCAAAGGGCCGAGCCAGGATACCGAGCAGCATATTCATAACGCCCAACGCAACACCAGCCACACGCATGTGACCGCGGTGGCGTGAAGCAATCGCCATGATCAAACCCGCAAGGCCCAGGACAAGGGAAGCACCCCCGCCCGTCTGATGATTCAGAACAAAAACACTAATCGTTCCAAGAACACCGATAACGACCGAGATCATCGCAATAACCCAACCCACGGTATGCGTGTTCTCCTGCTCGGGAAGAACATACACCGGCTGCGCAAACTGCGCAGGACGCACCGCTTGCTGCGCAACCTGCTGATTATTGAAAGCCGGGTTATTCACAGAGGAGGAGGGAGCGCCCTGAGGAGGCTGAGTCTTCTGAGGAGCTTGGGGCATCTGAGGAACGGTGGTAGTCACGGAAGGGAGCCTTTCTATCTGAACCGCAATGTCGCTTCTATCCTCAAAACTACATCACCTAAATGCCTCAAACACCTATATTCAGGGTATTTAAAGATTAAACAGCTATATTCACACGCTTCTCGCAGGTAAAGAAATCACAGTCGCGAAGAAATTAACACCATCCCAGCCACATATATCTCTCCCGACCCACAAGCCGAATTGACCAAGCGCAAAACAGCCTATATTCTTATAGGGATGCGCTCACTAGCGCACCGTGGAGACGTGCCAGAGCGGCCGAATGGACTTCACTGCTAATGAAGGGTCGGGGTTAAACTCGACCGGGGGTTCAAATCCCCCCGTCTCCGCCACAAAAAGCCCCGTACCAGCTGGTACGGGGCTTTTACTTTACCCATTTCATTCAGGCGCGAAGTTTAGAAGCTCTTGAAGTCCACGAGGCGCGCATCCGCACCATCAAGCAGAGCCCACTCCCCCGGCACCTCAAACACCGCAATAGAAGAGGGCGGGAAGCCGTAGTACACATCCATCGACGCGTTCGGGTCAGAATCAGGGCTCATCAAACGCTGCGCAGCATCCTGCACACCGGGCAGATGCGACACCACCATCAGAGAATGAACATTCTCCGAAACGCTGTTAATGCGCGAAATAATGCGGGACGCAGACACCTCATACAGCCCCTCGTCCAGATGAGCAGTAGGCGCCTTCGCCCCCAAACCATCCGAAACCCAAGTCGTCGTCTGACGAGTACGCAAAGCCGATGACGACATAATCTGCTCCGGAATATAACCGCGAGCCGCCAGCCAGGCACCAGCGGCAGCAGCCTGCTCATGACCGCGCTTCGTCAGCGGACGATCAAAATCATTTAGACCCCAATCAGCCTCCGCATGGCGCATAATAATCAGACGCTTAACCCCGCTACGGTGCGAGCCAGATGCAGTGTTGGAAGAATTTTCAGCCATACCCCCATTTTATCTAGAGGGCGCCGGAACGTCCCGCACGCCACCACAGCACGCACACTAACACCCATAAGGCGGGCACAAGTAAACCCCGGCGCACCGGCATCACACCAGCACACCGGGGTGCACTCTGCAGAAACTAAATTCTGTACACGCTAGATCGAGTATTCCGGAGCAGCCCAGACAACAACCTCGGGGTGCTCAAAGAAGCGGTAACCCTGACCGCGCACCGTACGCACGGTACCCGACAAGCGGCCCAGCTTCGAACGCAGACGACGAATATGCACGTCAATCGTACGCTCATGCGGATGCTCGTCGCCCGAGCTCCACAGAGCCTTCAGCAGTTCCTCACGACCCACAGTGCGGGATGCGTTCTCCACCAGGTGTGCCAGCAGCTCGAACTCCTTGAAAGTCAGCATGAGCGGCTCACCATCCAGGAACACCTCGCGGCGCGCCAAGTCAATCAGCACACCCGAAGAGTGGCTATTCGTGTTCTCTGCCTCGCGGACGGCATGCGCCTCCGGGTGCATGTACATTGCGGTCGGATCACCGAGCGCATTACGCACCACCTCAAGGTCGCTACCCTCAGCA
>OGGM01000926.1_pt1 | contig 14018 bp, 10 predicted proteins | sample 1571251 | NCBI WGS metagenome assembly OGGM01 (sample SAMEA2582076, study PRJEB24529) | metagenome | biome: Human gut stool | place: China | collected 2011 | reverse complement strand
CGGCACCATCATGGTGGGCGATACCGAGGTCACCGACCCGGACGTAGACATTAACCGCGTGCGTACCCACATGGGTATGGTGTTCCAGCAGTTCAACCTGTTCGGTCACCTAAACATTCTGGATAACTGCACGATTGCTCAGATTAAGGTTCTGGGCCGTTCCAAGGCGGAGGCGGAGGCGGTTGCCCGCGAGCAACTCGCCAAGGTCGGTCTGGAAGGCAAGGAAGACCGCTTCCCGGCTCAGCTGTCCGGTGGTCAGCAGCAGCGTGTGGCTATTGCGCGCGCGCTGTCCATGAACCCGGATCTGATGCTCTTCGATGAACCGACCAGTGCGCTCGACCCGGAGATGGTCGGCGAGGTTCTGAGCATTATGCGCAACCTTGCTGACGAGGGCATGACCATGATTGTGGTGACTCACGAGATGGCGTTCGCCCGCGAGGTCGCCGATAAGGTCGTCTTCATGGCCGATGGTGTGGTCGTGGAGGAGGGCCCCGCCGATCAGGTGATTGGCAACCCCCAGCACGAACGTACTCAGGCTTTCTTGGCGCGCGTGCTCGATCCGACCCACGCCGTAGTAGACTAGTACTAGCTCTTGAAAATATAGCGGGCGGTGCTGTACGAAACATTCTGTTTCGCGCAGCACCGCCCGCTTTTTAATATTCTAGTTCGCGGCTATTTCGGCCCTAGAAGATGCGGCGCGCAACCTTGTCAAAGAGACGGTCCGGCAGCACGGTATGCAGGAACACGGAGGGTTTAGCACCGAAACCCACCAGGTAGCGGGTCTTGGGGCGGCGCGCCTCCAGGGCTCGCAGAATGGTCCTCGAAATCACTTTGGGCTCTGAGAGACTGGAGGAGGGCGAGTAAAGCTTACGCATATTTGCCGCAACGCGCTGCGCCTGCTCAGCGTAGACGCCATTTCGGGAGGATTCCTCCAGATGGTCTGCCGCGATGAGTCCCCAGGGGGTTTTGATGCCGCCGGGCTCGATAATGACCACGTCAATACCGAACTCTTCAACTTCCATGCGCAGTGCATCGCTGAACGCTTCGAGGGCGTACTTGGTGGCGTGGTACCAGGCACCCAGGGGCGAGGTAATACGCCCCGCCATTGAGGAGATGTTTAGGATGCGCCCGCTACCCCGTGCGCGCATATGCGGCAGCACCAGCTGGGTGAGGCGCGCCAGGCCGAAGAGGTTCACCTCGAACTGGCGGCGTGCCTCGTCGATGGGGACGTCTTCAATAGCGCCGTAGGATCCGTAGCCCGCGTTGTTGATGAGCACGTCAATGCGGCCTTCTGCGTCAATGATCTGCTGTACGGCGGCTTCCATGGACGCCTCATCGGTAACGTCCAGGCTGAGCGCTTTCACGCCCTCGGAGGCGAGCTCTTCAATCTTCTCAACGCGGCGGGCGGCACCGTAGACGGTATAGCCGTAGCGCACCAGTAGAGGCGCCACGTCGTAGCCGATACCGGAGCTGGCACCGGTGAGAAGAACGACGGGGCGTTGCAGTGACTTGGGCATTGCGTATCCTTTCGGATTGCTCCCCTTTCGGGCTGTTCCCTGCAGTGTTAGCGGGGAGGTGTTAGCTGGGGGTACTTCTTAGGGTACGCTCACTCGCGGTGTCCGGGCGGTGTCCGGGCGTGCAGAAAGCTCAGGGCGTAGCGTGAGGGTATTCTCACCGGCATATGTGAGGGTAGGCAGACTTATAGAAAGCTCGCCGCGGCATCCTGTGCGGATGCGGCGGCGAGCTAATGTTGTGAGGTCGGGGGTTTGGGGTCGTGGTTTAGACCTCTTCGACGTCAATATTGACCTTGGGTTCGGGGTGCGATTCGCCGGTCAGCATGGTCACCAGCAGAGTGGAGTCCTTCACGGCGCGCAGGGAGTGCAGCAGCTTGGCGGTCACGTGAATCGGCTTGCCGGGCACCAGGGTAATATCGCGGTCCTTCACGTGGAAGATGACCTCACCCTTGAGCACCTGCACGAAGATGGGGTGCACGCTGTGGTGCTCGTGCCAGGACTGGCCCGCTGCCAGTTCCATGAGGGTCAGGTTGCCGCCGTCGGCATCAACAATCTTGCGAGCCTGGGGCTTATCGTCAAAGGGGGTCAGCGCTTCGGTGAGCTGGGGGAATACGAGGACGCGGCCTTCATGGGTACCTGCCATGGTACGCACCTTTCTCTTTAGGGGTGAGTGAAAGGGGGCGCACACCCCCTCCCTATTATTGGTATTTTAAATACTAAATTATTTATATTGTATTCCCCTCCCCGCAACGGGACAATACCTCAACTCACACCGAGCTAAAACATCCCGAGCAGGGAGGGGAACAACAATTATTTACTGGTAACTCCACACCTTCGAATAGGCGGAGCGATTACTATTACGCGGGCGCAACAGGTTCACCATCAACGCCGTCGTACCAAAGCTCACCGCAATAATCATGCAGGTCGCCGCGGTAAACGCACCACCGGGAATCGGCGCAAAAATCGCAATCAGATACAGGATGACCGCGCAGAACGACAGGAACAGCGTCGCAATCGTCATCAACGGCACCAGCACCAAACCGCCACGCGCCGCCACCGCAAAATCTGCCGGACGCACATAACGCAGCACGCCCATACCCACAACCGTCCAGATAGCGGTGACCAGGATAGCGGTCACCACATCCGCCGGGCGGTGCCAACCATTAATAATCGTGGAGGCACCCGTCAGGCAGGTAGCAAACGCCGCACACAGAGCCACCGTGGGCCGCAAAAAACGAGGCGCCGCCAAGAAGAGCGCCGCGCCAGCCGCCGCCGCGAAGGTCGTGTGGCCGCTGGGTGCCGAGTTGCTCAGCGCCTCCTGAACACCCAGGTCGGGCTTCACAATCAGATAGTGCTTGAGCAGATACGTACTCGTCACCGCCGCAGCCGCGACCAGCACACCAATCAGCGAGGGCAGGAACCGGTGCTTCCAAATCAGCACCGCAACCAGACCCAAAACGGCAATCACGCCGACAACCACAGGAAGAGAATCCAACGCGGTCAGGGTCGGACCGCGGTAGCTCTTGAACTGGTGTGCGTACTCGGTGTACGCCTGCTCATCAACCTGCTGGCCGGTCGCCGTGTAAATGAAGAACACGAACGCACCGTAGAGCGTCAGGCCCAAGAACAGCAACGCCATCACGTGACGAATCAAAACGCCGGTACTCGGAAGATGATGCCCCTGCTCTTCGCCGGGACGATCCATCGGGCGGCCCGAAGCATCCACGGGAACCTGACCGGTCTGAACATACGCACCGTTCGGGTAGGCAGCGGCAGGATACGCCTCGGGAGGATAAGCCACCGGCTGCGGAGGCGCCTGCGGGGGCATATGCGGAGGCATCGCACGCGTGGGAAGAGGCTGCTGCGCGCCCATTGGGGAGGCACCCATCTGAGGCGCACCCATCTGATTGTTCAGCGGAAAACCGCTCACCGGAGGCTTCGGCGGATCGAGACGGCGAGTAGCCTGCATCGGCTCATCCGCACTGTAGTTCCCCTGGGAAGCGCGTTCCTGCGGCGAGGGAATCGTCTCAGGAATCTTAATCGGGGCGCGGTAGGCGCGCGGCAGAGGACGGGTCGCACCAATAACCTCTGTATGTTCGGGGTGCGAAGAAATAACTTCGGTATTCGCGGATTCAGCGTTCGCGGAACCTACAGGCGCAGCTTCGTTAGCCGGCGATGAACCGTAATCGGTCAGAACTTTCGTACGGTCATCGCTGTGCCCCGCGGCGGGGGTAGCCGTTTCGTGGGAGTTAAGCACCTCAGTAGGATCCTGATAGTCAGAAAGCACCGCAGTCGGGTCCTGATAATCAGAAAGCACCTGGGTAGGGTCTTGATAATCAGAGAGCACCTCAGTTGCATCAGAGCTAAAAGCCGTAGTGGGCGCGTCATCAGAAGGGTGAAGAGCGCGAGTAGCGTCCAGGTTCTCCGAATCGCCCCAACCGGGGTTCCCCGCACCTGTTGTTTGCCCCTTTGATGTCTTCTTCATAACCTCTTCCGTACCTTCTGACCCTCATATCTGTTAGCGGTATTCGCCCTGCTGGCACCCACTGTTTGGGCGGTAGCCCCCAAGCTACCGATTTCTCGTACCGTAGCGCCGGTTCTCTGGGGCGAATAACTACCTACTATTCCAGGTTAAGCTATGAAAAACTAAAGTTTTTTCGACCATAACCTGAGAGTTTCCAGAGAATGCGTGACAGGGTGCGAGCGCGCCCACCCGGCACCAGAATGCTATGGTGAGCTCATAGCGCATCGAAGAAGGGCAGATACCTTGAACACCAGTATGAGCGTGCCGCCTCTCGGCTACGGTTTTCACCTCACGAACACTCCCCTGCCACCGCTACAGGAGGTTCTGGAGAACCTGTTCACGGTCGAAATTCCGATGACGGTCACTTTCCGCGGGGTCAATAGCCGCCAGAGCGCGCTGATTCACGGCCCGCATGGCTGGGGCGAGTTCGCGCCCTTCCTCGAGTACGGCGCGCAGGAGTCTGCCGCGTGGCTTGCCTGCGCGCTGGAGGCGGCATGGTTACCCACCCCGGAGCCGGTGCGTACGCGCATCCCGCTGAACGCGACCCTGCCGGCGGTACCGGCGGAGCGTGTTCCGCAGGTGCTCGCCAAGTACGAGGGTGAGATTCAGGAACTCAAAATCAAGGTGGCTGAGAAGGGTCAGAGCCTCACCGACGATATTGCGCGTGTGGCGGCGGCGCGAGATGCACTCCCGAATGCCCGCCTGAAGGTGGACGCGAACATGGGCTACACCCTCGGCGGCGCCCTTGAGGCGCTACGCAAGCTCTGCGAGTACGGCATTATTTACGCCGAGCAGCCGGTGGCATCCATTGAGGACATGGCGGCGCTCCGCTTTGCCATTGCCAAGGAGGGGCTGCCCGTCCGCATTGCCGCGGACGAGTCGATTCGTAAGGCGGAAGACCCGCTGAAGGTGGCCCGCGCAAATGCCGCGGACCTGATGGTTATTAAGGCGGCGCCGCTGGGCGGTGTACGTCGTGCGCTCGCACTGGTGGAGCAGGCACAGCTTCCAGCGGTGGTTTCTTCCGCGCTGGAGTCTTCGGTAGGTATTGCCACCGGTGCCTCTCTGGCGGCTTCCCTACCGACCTTGAGGTACGGGTGCGGTCTGGGCACGGTCTCCCTCATGGCTGAGGACGTCACCGATGAGCCGCTCATCGCCCGCGACGGGTTCATGGACCTGCGCGCCATCACCCCCAGCCCGCAGCGCATGGAGCGTCTTGCCACCGATGAGCAGACCCGCCAGTGGTGGGTGGAGCGCGTTACCGCCTGCTACCGGGTGCTGGAGCGCGCCTCCGGGCTGTGAAGGCTGTAGTTGTCAAGGTTGTGTCTGTGAAGGATAACCATAACTGAATGAAAAACCTTACGGCATTAGAATGGTACGGTGACTGATAACCGCTCAACCCCCGCCATGCTCACCGCAGTATCCGTGCTCGATTCGCTGATTCGTGCCGGTATGCGGCATGTTGTCGTGTCTCCGGGATCCCGCAGCGCACCCCTTGCGTACGCTATTGCCGCCGCTGCTGAAGCCGGCGCACTCATTGCGCATGTGCGCGTGGACGAGCGAAGTGCCGCCTTTACCGCCCTGGGTATTGCCAAGGCATCCGGTCAGCCGGTGGGCCTGGTGTGCACCTCCGGTACGGCTCTGGGCGAGTACATGCCCGCCGTCATGGAGGCGTACCACGCCGGCGTGCCCCTGGCGGTGCTCAGTGCTGACCGCCCGGAGCGTCTGCGCGGTAGCGGTGTGAATCAGACGACCCGTCAGGCGAGTTTCTTCCATCCTTTTGTGCGCGCTGAAGCTGATTTGACCTCCTACCCCGAGCAGGTGGAGGGTGAACAGACTCAGGCTTTTGCCGCCTGCCTGAATGCGCTGACCGGTCGTAGCGCCGAGCACTGGCGCAAGCAGTCGACGGAGCCGATTGGTCCGGTGCACCTGAACATTTGTTTCGATACGCCGCTGACCCCCTCGGGTCGTTTTGCGCAGATGCTGCCGCAGTGGGCGCAGAGCCTGCTGGAGGATTACGACCCGCAGGCTGAGGGCCGCGCCCGTGCCGCCCGCGCTGAGGGTTCCGGGCTTTCCAGCGCTGAGCAGCGTTGGCTTCTGGATTCTTTGGAGGCGCAGGCGGACCTGGCGGAGTTCACCCCGGCGCACCGCACCGTGGTGGTTGCTGCGGACGGTGCCGGCGAGTTCGCGGCGGAGTTCGCGCGCGTGCTGAATCTGCCGCTATTTGCGGAGCCTTCCTCCGAGGCGCGCCACGGCGCCACCTCCATTCCTCACTACCCGCAGCTACTCGCTGATGGTTCGTTCGCCCCCGCCGCCCAGATTGAGCGTGTGGTGCTCTTCGGACACCCGACGCTTTCGCGCCCGATTACGGCGTTGCTGGAACGCGAAGATATTCAGTGCGCGTTCTACGCCCCGCGCCGCGCCAGCTGGTACGAGCCGGGCGCCCGCTCCTTCGTGGAACTGTCGACCCCGCACGAGCTCGCCGAGTTTGCGTGCGCGTCCTCTGTTGCCACTGATGAGCTGGTGGACGAGCTGAGCTGGCTAGAGCAGTGGGTTGCCCCGGCACGCAAGCTGCAGGATGAGTGCCTGCGCGCCATTGCCGCCTACGAACACCCCGGTGCCGAGAGCTCGGTTGACTACACCGATTACCGCAACCGCACCGCCGGCCGCTCCTACGCCCGCCGCGTCTGGCAGGATGCGGTGGCTCAGCGCCGCCTCATGGTGCTGGGCTCCTCAAACCTGGTGCGTGATTTGGATGCGGCAGCCCCCGCCCTGGGCGAGCCCGCCCCCGCGCGCGTGTTTGCTAACCGCGGTCTTGCCGGTATTGACGGCACCATTGCGACCGCTATTGGCGTGTCCCTGTCGGGCTACTACCCTGCCGGCGTGGATGAGAACTCCCGCCCGATGATTGGTGGCGCCGCGCTGCCGGTGACACTGCTGTGCGGTGACCTGACCTTCCAGCACGATGTGTCCTCGCTGAACCTGCCGAATACTGAGCTTCTGCCCGAACTGCGTGTTGAGGTCTTTGATGATGCGGGCGGCGGTATTTTCACGACCCTTGAGCACGGCGATATGGCTCGTCAGGAGCAGTTCACCGCCGCTGTGGATCGTTTCTTCACGGTGGCTGCCGCCCCGAATACTGATCTGGCGCGCATGGCTGCCGGTTTTGGTACCGAATCGGGCGTTGAGGTGCGCATTCACACACCTTAATAAATCAAACCAAGGAACTAGCCAATTCAAATTGACATATATACTAGATACTAATTGCCTTCATCTTTACGCTAAACCCTATAAGCCTGAAGGAAAATACCGCGTTTTCACTCACTCCTTTCCGTTCCATTATGTCTGTACTAACAGGTACCTGAAATATCAAAATAGCTTCAGATCTTCTGCTTATATCTAAAAGTTTTTATAAACTTATGTCCTATTTTGAGAGAAGTTGACGAGCACTCTTTGTAAGGAGTTGGATGAGCACAATCGACATTCTTGTTGCTGTTCCTTCTGGAGCAGGCTGGGCCCCGTTGCATGCTATGGCGGAGCTTCTTGCCCGCTACACCGGCGGTACCGTACACACCGTGGATGTGGGCGCATCCCTCAGCAAGGAAACGAAGCTTCTGGCACGCCTGCCCCGCCTCAAGGGTGGTTCCAAGCGTTGCCTGGTGATTGCTTCTGATCCCGGGCAGCTTTATGCTGTAGCGCAGCGGTCCTATGTTTTCCGCCGCTACGGTGCTATCTATGGTTGGGTCATTGATAGTTTCTGGGATGATCGCATTCCCAAAATTGCCAGGTCATCCACCTATGACCGTATCTTTGTGACTGATTTTGACGACGTTCAGCCCTGGGTTAGTGCGGGGGTGAAGACCCCCGGCGTTCTACCCTGGGGTGCGGACGTGTGGAGCACTTTCTCTGACCGTATGGCTGTGCTGGAGTCGAAGAGCATCGACCTCCTGCGTGTGGGTCGTCAGCCACTGGCCTATGAAGATGATGACTTGACCGCTGCTCTTGCTACTAGACAAGGTCTTAATTTTGCCGGCCGTATTCCTTTTGGCGCTGATGATTACGAATCCTATAGGCTTTTGCTTCAGGCCCTCAATAAAGCAAAGTTTCTGTTAGCTTTCTCAAATTCGGTAAGTCCGACAACTTATACTCACCCAACCAAAGAGTATATTACTGCTCGTTGGACCGATGCGCTGGCTTCGGGCGTGACCGTTGTCGGCAAGGTTCCGAACACCACCACCGTACGTGAAATCCTGTGGGATGGCGCGACCATCGACATTGATCACGCGGATGCTCACGCGGGCCTTGCACAGGTTGCCGATGCCGTCTCCCGCTGGACCCCCGCGCAGGGTGAGCAGCAGATTCGTCAGGCGCTGCAGCACCTGGATTGGCGTCACCGTTTTGTGCAGCTGTGCGAGGCGATGGGTGAAGTCCCGGCTTCTTTGACTGCTGATTGCGAGGCAATGCGCGCCCAGTACGTTCAGCGCTAAATACGTGCCCTAAGGTTCGGGCATATAAAAGGTGAGGGCTGGTTTCTACCGTAGAAACCAGCCCTCACCTGTATTTATGCTCTATGAGGCATATTGTATATGGGGTTTAGTACGATGCCTGACCCAGAGTAATCGGACCCGTGAAACCACTGGTATCCGGGTGATCCGCTTCGAGATATGCCGCCACCGGTGCACCTTCAAGCTGAGCCAAACGATCCAGCAGGAAGCGAGTAGCACCCGGGGCATACGGCAGCTTATACATTGCTGCGGTCGTCGCCTCGTCATCACGATCCAAAGTGGAAGAACGAATCGACTCAATAGCAGTCACCATGGTGTTACGCTCACGCTCCACGAAGGTGCGGTCCACCGGCTCACCATTACCGGGCACAAACACGCGGTAGCGGTCAAATTCGAGCACGGCACCGAGAGTATCGATCCAACGGTCGGGGAAAGAATCCTCAAAGTAGGGGTCGGTACCCTCTTCAATCAGACCGCCCATAAACAGCACATCTTCAACACCAACCATAATGTCACCGTCGGTGTGACCGGGTCCCATGTACATGAGGGTTGCGCTACGCTCACCCAGGTCGATTGGAGTGAAAGTGATGCCGTCACCCCTATTGGCGACCAGGCGGTTGGGAACAACAATATTAGTGGCGGCACCCTGCTTGTGTGCCATTTCCGGTTCCAGCGTCTCGACATAGGGACGCTGCGCCTCACCGTATTTACGGATTGCACGCGCGGCGCGAGGATGCGCCCAGAATTCTTCGACACCCATTGCCGCGAAAACATCGTTGCCGAAGAAACGCTCATAGTGTCCGTGAGTGTTTACGACGGTAATAGGAAGGCGCGTGAGACGGCGAACCTCATCATAAATTTCGGTTGCCTGACGGGGACCTGCGCCGGTATCCACGACAAGTGCACGTTCCAGTCCGAGGACCAGTCCGGTGTTCAGTCGGTAGTTGTCGGTCGCAATACGGTACACGCCGTCTGCGAGTTCAATAGTACGAGCCATAGATACAACCCTACTGGAATTTTTAGCGCCTGAGGGGCTATTCGGGCTTCAGAGAACAGAAATTTACGGTTCGGTAACAATTCAAGCCAATGAAAGTGCATTATTTTGCACAGAATTATCTCTAGCGTCAAGAAAGTGGTGAGCTTTATCAACCTCTCCGGATTGTTTGAACAGCCCATCATCGCCACAGGAGCTCCTCAAAGAGCCCGGCGCGCATCCGTAGAAGCAATATTTATGCCTCAATGCCACTCAACCCAGAGTCATGCGCGCGGTTAAACCCGCATCTAACACCCCTATAGGATAGGAGTATGACTTCTTCGCCTACCCCCTCTTCTAACCCCTCGACCCAGCCGTTCCCCAGCGGCACCGGACGCTACGCCCCCTCCCCTTCGGGTGACTTGCATCTGGGCAATTTGCGTACCGCTATTTTGGCGTGGGCGATGGCGCGCCGCGGTGGCAAGCCCTTCTATCTGCGCGTGGAGGATCTGGACCGCGTGCGCCCGGGTGCCGCGGAGCGTCAGATTGCTGACTTGGCAGCGCTGGGCCTGGATTGGGATGCAAGCCCCGGCGCCTCGACAGAGCGTATTGAGACAAGGCGCGTTGAGGGTGCCGAGGGCGCCGAAGGCAAGGAAGCAGGCGTACTGTACCAGAGCACGCGCCTTGCCGCCTATGAGCAGGCGGTTCAGCAGCTGCGCGAGGCAAACCTCGTCTACGAGTGTTTCTGTACTCGCCGCGAAATTCAGGAGGCATCGAGCGCCCCGCACGGTGCGCCGGGTGCATACCCGGGTACCTGCCGTGAACTGACGGAAGCACAGCGGCAAGAGCGCCGCGCCCAGCGTCCGCCGGCTCTGCGTCTGCGCGCCGAGTGCACGAGCTACACGGTGCAGGATGATTTTTACGGTGCCTACACGGGGCTGGTAGATGATTTTGTGCTGGTGCGCAATGACGGCGCCTACGCCTATAACCTGACCTCCGTGGTGGATGATGCCTTTGTGGGGGTTGAGCAGATTGTGCGCGGTGATGACCTGCTCCCTTCAGCGCCTCGCCAGTCGTATTTGGCGCAGCTTTTGGGTTTGGCGCAGCCACGTTACGCGCACGTGCCGCTGGCGCTCAATACGGAGGGTAAGCGCCTGGCGAAGCGTGATGGTGCGGTAACCCTGCCACAGCTGCGTGAGGCGGGCGTTGAAGTCCCGAGGATTTTGGGGTGGATTGCCGCTTCTATTCCGGTGTATAACGTGGATGGTTCTGCCCATTCGGCGGATGTTCCGGTGCCCAATGCGGCGGCGATTTTGGAGCGTTTTGAACCGGCTCGTATGGCTACCGAACCGTGGATCGTGAGGGATCTCTAAGCCTCTATGAAATTGTCGTGTAACAGTTCAACACTCCGAACGGCTTTTAAATTTTTCGTTTAATTCGTTTTAGGTGCATACGGCTCTGAACGTTTGCGTTGCTTTTAAACTACTTCTCTTGCACCGAAGTGCCCGAAACCCTGAATTCTAGGGATTTTTCGGGCACTTTTTCGCACACGCTCCCACAGCACCCCACGTGTACGACCATGAAGTTTACACAGAAAATACATATTTATTCCATAGTTCCTTACCCCTAAGCGTCAAATAGACTTTATTTTCAGCCTCTCAGAGCCTAGACTGTATCCTACGCCACTCATAAAGTTATGAAGTCGCGCATAAATACACAGACGCACACTATCACCAGGAGAGAAGGAACATTATGGCCGCGAGTACATACCAGGTCATCGCGCTGGCGATTTATTTTGTTGCCATGATCGCAATCGGCCTATGGGCAAATAGCAAGAACAACAGCCTCGACGACTATGTGCTGGGCGGGCGACAGCTCTCCCCCACCGTCGCCGCACTCTCAGCGGGCGCCTCCGATATGTCCGGTTGGCTCCTCATGGGTCTGCCCGGCGCCGTCTACCTCAGCGGCCTCTCCCAGGCTTGGCTCGCCGTCGGCCTGACCATCGGCGCATGGTGCAACTGGAAGTTCGTGGCACCGCGACTGCGTAGCTACACCGAAGTTGCCGGCGACGCCGTGACCGTCCCCGTCTTCCTGAGCAACCGCCTCCATGACACCAAGCGCGTGCTGCGCATCGTCTCCGGTGTTGTGATTCTGGTGTTCTTCACCTTCTACGTCTCCTCCGGTATGGTGTCCGGCGGCCTGTTCTTCAAGTCCTCCTTCGGTCAGGAATACCACACCGGTATGCTCCTGCTGGCAGGCATCACCGTGTTCTACACCTTCTTCGGCGGCTTCATGGGCGCATCCTACACCGACATGGTTCAGGGTCTGCTCATGCTCGCAGCACTGATTGCCGTTCCGGTTGTCACCATTATTGACCTCGGCGGTGTGGGCCCCGTGGTTGAGTCCATCAGCCAGGTACGCCCCGACGCGCTGAGCATCTTCGCAGGCACCACCTTCGCCGGTATTATTTCGTCCCTCGCATGGGGTCTGGGCTACTTCGGTCAGCCGCACATTATCGTGCGATTCATGGCAATGCGCACCCCCGCGGACGCTAAGTCCGGCCGCCGCATCGGCATCAGCTGGATGGTCCTGACCGTGTTCGGCGCACTGAGCGGCGCGTTCATGGGTATCGCATACTTTGCACGCCACCCCGAGGCGTCCCTCACCAACCCCGAAACCGCTGAGTCGGTCTTCCTGGACCTCGCCCAGATTCTGTTCCACCCCCTCGTTGCGGGCCTGATTCTGGCTGCGGTTCTGGCGGCAATTATGTCCACCCTCTCCTCGCAGCTGATCGTGTGCTCCTCCGCTCTGGTGGAAGACCTCTACGGCATCTTCTCCTCGAAGAAGCTCAGCGCGGGCAAGTCCCTGTGGCTTGGCCGTGCAGGCGTGGCAATCGTGGCGCTGGTCGCCGGTGCCCTGGCGTGGAACCCCAACAGCTCCATTCTGCAGCTGGTCGCATTCGCTTGGGCGGGCTTCGGTTCGGCATTCGGCCCGACCGTTCTGCTCTCCCTCTACTGGCGTAAGCTGACCACCCAGGGTGCACTCGCCTCCATGATTACCGGTGCCGTTGTGGCATTCGCATGGGGCCAGAGCCCGATGAAGTCCGTGCTCTACGAAATGGTTCCCGGCTTCGCTTCGGCAATGCTGGTCGCAATCATCGTCTCCCTGGTCACCTACAAGAAGAACCAGGTCATTGACGAAGAGTTCGACCGCGCTGTAGAGCTCGCAAAGGTCAAGTAGCCCACAAGTAACCCACAAATAACCAAGGACGGGTAAGGTTCCTTACCCAACCTCTAAGGCCCGGGCCGCACACGCGGTCCGGGCCTTCTTATATGCCCTGCCAACCCATGCCACAACCTCAGACAACGCCCGGGCAACATCTGGGTAGCACCCGGGCAACGTAGAATAGGGTCTATGACTGCACAACTTCCCGAAAAGGTCTCGGACATCTTCAACCCCGCCGACTGGCGCGTTGTCGAAGGCTTCGAAGACTTCACCGACATCACCTACCACCGCCAGGTTGAGCGCGACGAAAACGGCGAAATCCTGCGCGATCTGCCCACCGTGCGCATCGCATTCGACCGCCCCGAGGTCCGCAACGCATTCCGCCCGCACACCGTGGACGAACTCTACCGCGCCCTCGACCACGCCCGCATGACCTCCAACGTAGGCACCGTACTGCTCACCGGCAACGGCCCCTCCGCCAAGGACGGCGGCTGGGCGTTCTGCTCCGGCGGCGACCAGCGCATCCGCGGCCGCGACGGCTACCACTACGCCAGCGGCGACACCGCAGAAAGCATCGACCCGGCACGCGCAGGCCGACTGCACATCCTGGAAGTGCAGCGTCTCATCCGCACCATGCCCAAGGTCGTTATCGCCCTCGTCTCCGGCTGGGCGGCAGGCGGCGGCCACTCCCTGCACGTGGTGGCTGACCTGACCATCGCCTCCGAAGAGTACGGCAAGTTCAAGCAGACCGACGCAACCGTCGGCTCCTTCGACGCAGGCTACGGTTCGGCGCTGCTCGCACGCCAGGTGGGTCAGAAGTTCGCCCGCGAAATCTTCTTCCTCGCCAAGGAATACGACGCACAGCGCATGTACGAAATGGGCGCAGTCAACGACGTAGTCCCCCACGCAGAGCTCGAGAACAAGGGCCTGGAATACGCGGCGCACATTGCCCGCCAGTCCCCGCAGGCAATCCGCATGCTCAAGTACGCCTTCAACCTGCCCGACGACGGCATGCTCGGCCAGCAGGTCTTTGCCGGTGAGGCAACCCGCATGGCATACATGACCGACGAAGCTGTGGAGGGTCGCGACGCGTTCTTGCAGAAGCGTGACCCGGACTGGTCCAACTACCCCTACTACTTCTAAGCAGTACTTCTCAGAGGCAGCCCATTCCGCAGAAGTAGTTTCAGATGCATAGGCTCGGAGCCGGATTCAACCCTGATACCCTCAGCTAAGAATCCGGCTCCGGCGCATTTGATGCCGCCCCTCTCTTTTTCCCTCCC
>OGGM01000912.1_pt1 | contig 14215 bp, 9 predicted proteins | sample 1571251 | NCBI WGS metagenome assembly OGGM01 (sample SAMEA2582076, study PRJEB24529) | metagenome | biome: Human gut stool | place: China | collected 2011 | reverse complement strand
CGTGTACGAGCTTCCGGCGAAGCTCAGCCCGCTACTGAATTTCTACAGCCGGTTCCGCCTGAACTTTGGCGACCCGAAAAACGCCGTAGCAATCCTGAAGGAGAACGGCGCGACCGTCATGGGTCACGGCGAGGAACTATGGAACTCCCTGCCGTTCATTCGCCCGCTGGATAAGCCCGGCAAGATTGTGTGCGCCGGCCTGAACTACCGCGACCACGCCGCGGAAATGAACCTTGAAGTACCCGAGCATCCGGCGCTGTTCGCGAAGTTCCCGAACGCGCTAATCGGTCCCGGCGAGCAGATCCGCATGCCCGCCGATGACGGCACCGGCAGCACAAAAATCGACTGGGAGGTTGAGCTGTGCCTGGTCGTGGGCGCTCGCCTGCGTAACGCCACGGAGGAGCAGGCGCTTGAGGCTCTGATGGGGTACACGGTCATGAATGACGTGTCGGTGCGTGACTGGCAGGGCCGTTCCTCGGAGTGGTTCCAGGGCAAGAACTGGGATGCGATGACCCCGTTCGGCCCGGTGATTGTGAGCCCCGATGAGGTTGACCCGGTTGCCGGCCTGGAGCTGGTGTGTGAGGTGGACGGCGTGGTGCGTCAGCACGGCACGACGGCGGATATGGTGTTCACCCCGGCGCAGCTGCTGTCCTATATTTCGCGGTTTATGACCCTGGAGCCGGGCGACCTGGTGGCGACGGGTACCCCGGCGGGGGTTGGCCTATCGTTGCATCCGCGTCAGTGGTTGAAGCCGGGTCAGACGGTGCACACCCGCATTGAGGGTATTGGCGAGTTGGTGAATGTCTGCTCGGAGGCGGGCGCGCCGTAGCGCTGCGGGTGGGTAGTTCTGCAGCTGGGTAGCCCGGCGGGTGGCTGGGGCTCGCCTCGCGCGAATGAACCCACATGAACCCACACTGGGGGTTGCCGATACCAGCGGCAGGGGGCTCCCGCGGTAGTTATAAGTGAATATATATGCACTCCGCATGTGTTTTGAAGCACATGCGGAGTACTTTTTTGTGTCAATAAAGTCCCTGGTGGGCGGCTTGGAATTCTTGGAATGTACGGCGAAGAACGTCCTGTGCGGGAGAGTGTGGTGCGTGCATGGTTACACGCTGTCAAACACGCAAAAACTTTGAGGTTTGACCTAAATTTTAGTGTTTTGGGTGGGTTTTGTGGGTCTATAGGGGTGAAACAAGGGGGTTCCTATGAGTGTGGCCCCTGCTCGAAAGTTGCTGATCTGGCGTACGGGAGCCCTTGTTTCGGTGATTGAGGCCATATCTACCCCGGTGCAGAATCTCAAATTGTGGGCACGTGTGAGGAATGCAATAGGGGGTTTCGGCGCGTCTTTCAAGGAACTTCAAGGTTTAAGGTTTAGTTTCTCGTGCGCATTTTTCGTTTTCTTTGGATCACCCTCGCTTGACTAGGCATAAAGCCTAAACACCGGGGTGCAAATTCTGTTTTCCCAAACATCAATAAATGCACAAAGGTGTAAAGAAATGTGAGCCTAAACCTGAACCTTTATCAAAAAATCGGTGCCCCAAGTCACAAACTCGTTTTGCGTTCGCCTAAAAGACTATGTAGGGTATGGGGATTATCTGAGAGTTTCCTGAAAATTCCTGCCAGAAGATCAGGACCCACCCGGGCACACCCTCAGATGCATATTTCACTCACGTCCGTGTTTGTTCATACAAACGCACTCACTCAAACAAGCCGACACGAACGGAAGAAAAACATGACCACAACTGCATCCAAAAATCCGGCACAGCGCCCGACAAACCGCCGCCGTGCCACCATCGCTGTCTCCGCAGCACTGGCAACCGTCATCACCGGCGCGAACCTCCCCGCGACCTTCGGTGCCACCGCCTCCACCCGCAACGTATCCGGTACCACCTGCGTCGACGCAGGCTACCGCACCGTGCCGACCCTCGCGAACATCACCAACGTCGCACCCGGTCCGACCTGCCACTGGACCCCCGACCAGCAGGCACAGACCATCGCGACCCTCGCACCGGTCAACTCCTCCCTAACCAAGGAGCAGCTGACCACCACCGAGAACACCTCGCCGCTGAGCGGCAAGCTCGCCGGCGACTCCTTCGCAGCCCAGAAGCTCACCGGCACCGAAGCCGTCGCGCCCAACAGCAGCGAAATTAGCCGTACCTTCCTCGAATACAGCGCCGATGCGGGCAACCACCCCATCACCACCGCCATCAACGCGGGCACCGTGCGGAAGAACCGCGCACAGACCGTCGGCGGCCACGAGAATATCCCGACCCTCGCCGTGAACTCCGCGAACCCGCACCAGGAGTACGTCGAGGTCGTCTCGCGCGACAACCGCGTCAAAGCCAACGCAGAGAACAAGCGCATCCTCACCGGCGGCGTCCCGATCCCGAGCTGGCTGGCCGAAGACCACGGCCTCTCGGGTGACCAGTCCCTCGCCCTGTACGACGAGGCGACCGGCATCTGGCGCTCCTACTTCAAGTTCGTCAAGGATGCAGACGCACAGACCTACACCAGCACCGCCCGCGTGCAGGTGGGCGGCGGCAACGTCTCCACCCCCAAGAGCGCAAAGATTCAGTACGACAACGTCGGCCGCGGCAACGCAGGCCAGACCGTCACCATCAACGCACCCGTGAGCATCGACGCGAAGTCCGGCAACGCCCGCACCTCCTACCCGATTGCTCGTGGCGCGAAGTTCCGCCTGGCAAAGAACGTGCCCGGCGCGTCCATCGACGAGAATACCGGCGTGATTACCTACAAGATCCCTGCTGGTACCCGCGGTACCGTGGACATCCCCGTTGCGGTTGACTACCCGGCGACCTACCACGTGTCCTCCGGCGGCTACATGCTCGCTAAGCCGAACTTCGGCGGCGTGGGCGAAGACAACTACTGGCTGACCCTCAAGAACGGCACCTCCTCCGTGGTGGGCCTGGCAAATGAGCTCACCCAGATTGGTGTGGACGAGCTCAAGGCAGGCAAGATCAACCACATGGTGTCCATCACCGCGGCTGACTATGCAGCGCTGACCTCCTCCTTCCCTGCAAAGGGCACCGACGGCAAGATCGACGTGAACAAGTACCCGAACGCACCCCGTGCGGGCCAGCGCGGCTTCCTGCCCGCAAGCTTTGACGTGGAAGAGCACCTGGCAAACACCGGCCACGCCGACGACCAGCTCACCCGCATGATCCTGACCGCCATGAAGGAATACGGCTTCATCATCGCTGACCGTAACCTCTTCACCAACGCATTCAACCTGGAGGCGGCAAGCTCCTACGCGCCCTACGCCCGCCAGGGTAAGAACGTGTACAAGGAAGACCCGCAGCTGGCGGCAATGTTCGCAAGCTTCGTTCCCAGCGGTTTTACCGGCAACCAGTTCCCCTGGCAGCAGGTGCAGTGGATGCCCGTGAACTACACCGAGTCCGCTGAGAACACCGCACGCCGCGAAGGCACCCAGGTTCTGCCGCAGAGCAACAACCAGGCAGCCGCCTCGAACGCTGACGCGCACAAGATTGCACGCCCCGTGACCATGCGCCGTTCCGCCGTGGGCACCCCCAAGGCTGACCGCATCAGCGACGCCGAGACTCAGAACGCGGCAGTGAACCAGTCTTCGGATGCCGTGAAGTTCAAGTACCCCTCGGACGCTTACGGTAAGACCGGCACCGGCTCCGGCGTGATCTACCAGCCCGCCGAGCACCACGCCACCGTCTACTCCGGCGAGACCGCAGTCGCGCAGAGCGCGCACCAGTCGCACAAGGTGTCCCCGAACTACCGTTACGCCCGCGATTACAACTTCCAGGAAATCGAGCAGACCCCGAACTTCCGCCCCAGCCGCTGGGTCAACAAGGAGAAGGTCAACACTGCTGGCGGCCAGTTCTCCAGCGCGGAGACCGGCATCCGTTTTGCCTCCAACGGCAAGACCGGCACCTACTCGATTGACCTGAACACCCACGAGGTTACCGGCACCACCTGGGACCTGCGCCGCGATAAGGGTACGAGCATCACCGTGAACCGCACCGGCAAGGCACCCGCACGCATGTCCGATGTGAAGGCAAAGAAGGGCGCAGCCGCGCAGCTGTACTCGATCCCGCTGAAGGTGCACGTGGTGGACAAGAACAGCCCCATCGCACGTGAGGACTCCGTCTCCCTGTACTCGGGCACCACCCAGAACGTGGCAGTGCTGAACAATGACGAAGCATCCTTCGGCGCGTACCGCCGCGGCGAAACCGTGAAGAAGCTGGAGCTGCTCAACCAGCGCGGCCAGGCCGTCAGCGCATACAGCGACGAATACGGCACCTACCGTGTGGTGACCCTGCCCGACGGCACCCAGGGCATCGCGGTATCCGCTAAGAATAAGCAGGGCTTCGCGCCGCTGGTTCGCTACCGCGCGGTGACCGACAAGGGCGTAAAGTCCTCCGAGGGTTACCTGCAGGTGGCAGTCGCTAACCGATAGCGGCCGCGCATGTAGTATTAGCGCACTTCAAGAGCGCACATAGGGGAGAGGGGCACGCTCAAGAAAGCACGCCGCACAGGCATCACTTTCTTGACGTGCCCCCTTTCCTATACATAAGGTGAAAATACTATGACTCAGAGCCAGCACACAGACCAGACCGAAACCACCCACGCTCACTACGCCGCCGAGCAGGTAGCGAAGCACGTGGCCGAGCACTCCGCAGAGCATGCCTCAGCGCACGCCCACGAGGCGCCCACCAACGCACCCCGCATCGAAGGCAACAGCCCCAAAGACTGGGAGGAGCAGTTCGGCGGATCCGTCGCGATTTTCTCGGCGCTCGCTAACCCGTTGCGCCTGGCGCTTGCACATCACCTGATGCACCGCCCGCACAGTGTGAGCGAACTGCACACCTGCCTGGGCATTTCGCAACCGCTCGCATCGCACCACCTGCGCATCCTGCGTGAGGCGCACGTGATTGACCGTGAGCAGCAGGGCCGCACCACCATTTACCGTCTGAAGGACGACCATATTAGCCACATTGTGCTTGACGTGTATGAGCATACGCGTGAGCATCATGCGGACTAGTCTGCTCTCAAGCTGAGCGTTGGCTGGGAGCCGTTGTAAGATGGTGTGTGTCCGTGCACCAGTACAGTGCGGAATAGTATGCGCACCCGCGGCGCCCCAGTGGCACGCGCGCGCCTGAGTTAAGGAGACTTATGTCTGCCGCTGATTCTTCAGCAATTGTTATTAGCGTTTCTGGTGAGGAGCGCGAGGTCACCGCGAAGACTGCCGCTGAGCTGTTCGCTGACGACCCGAAGATCGTTGTAGCACGCGTGAACGGCGTGCTCGTTGACCTCTCCCACGAGCTGTCTGCTGGCGACTCCGTTGAGCCGGTTTTCATTCATGAGCCGGACGGCCTGAACGTGCTGCGCCACTCCGCTGCGCACGTGATGGCGCAGGCGGTGCAGGAGTACCGCAAGGACGCCAAGCTGGGCATTGGCCCGTACATTACTGACGGCTTCTACTTTGACTTTGATGTGGCTGAGCCGTTCACCCCGGAAGATCTGAAGAAGATCGAGAAGTCGATGATTAAGATCATCAAGTCCGGTCAGCTGTTCCGCCGCCGCGTGGTCACCCACGACCAGGCTGTCGCTGAGATGGCGAATGAGCCGTACAAGCTGGAGCTGCTCTCCCTGAGCCAGGGCCCCGGTTCTGGCGCGGATGCTGCCGAGGGCGCATCCGTGGAGGTCGGCGAGGGTGAAATCACCATCTACGACAACGTGAACCCGAAGACCGGCGAGACCGTCTGGAAGGACCTCTGCCGCGGCCCGCACCTGCCGAACACCAAGCTGATCGCTAACGGTTACGCCCTGATGCGTGCCGGTGGCGCGTACTGGCGCGGTTCTGAGAAGAACCCCATGCTGCAGCGTATTTACGGTACCGCATGGCCGACTAAGGACGAGCTGGTGGCGTACAAGGAGCGCATCGCTGAGGCGGAGCGCCGCGACCACCGTCGCCTGGGCCGTGAGCTGGACCTGTTCTCCTTCCCGAAGACCATTGGTCCCGGCCTGCCGGTGATTCACCCTAAGGGTGGCGTGATTAAGCGCGAGATGGAAGATTACGTGCGTACCCGCCACATTCAGGAGGGTTTCCAGTACGTCAGCACCCCGCACATTTCGAAGGAAGACCTGTTCTACACTTCCGGTCACCTTCCGTACTATGCGGACGGCATGTTCCCCTCCATGGAGCTGGATAACGGCAACTACCGTCTGAAGGCTATGAACTGCCCGATGCACAACGAGATTTACCGTTCTCGTGGCCGTTCGTACCGTGAGTTGCCGCTGCGTTTCTTCGAGTTCGGCACCGTGTACCGTGATGAGAAGTCCGGCGTGCTGCAGGGCTTGACCCGCGTGCGCATGATTAGCCAGGACGACTCCCACTCGTATGTGACGAAGGAGCAGGCACCGGACGAGGTGCGTCACCTGCTGAAGTTCATGCTGAGCCTGCTTGAGGACTTCGGCATGACTGACTTCTACCTTGAGCTGTCTACTCGCGACACTGAGGGTGATAAGAAGGACAAGTTCATCGGTACCGATGAGCAGTGGGAAGAGGCTACCGCGGTTCTGGAGCAGGTTGCGAAGGAGACCGGCCTGGAGCTCGTTCCGGATCCGGGTGGTGCTGCTTTCTACGGCCCGAAGATTTCGGTTCAGGCGAAGGACGCGATTGGCCGTACCTGGCAGATGTCGACCGTTCAGTACGACTTCAACCAGCCGAGCCGTTTCGGTCTGGAGTACCAGGCTGCGGACGGTACCGTGCAGGAGCCGGTCATGATTCACTCGGCGAAGTTCGGTTCGATTGAGCGCTTCCTGGGCGTGCTGACCGAGCACTATGCGGGTGCGTTCCCGGCCTGGCTGGCACCGGTTCAGGTGATTGGTGTGCCGGTGGCTGAGGCGTTCAACGACTACATGACCGAGATCGCGGATAAGCTGCGTGCGCACGGCGTGCGTGTTGAGGTGGATTACGGTTCGGATCGCTTCACGAAGAAGATCCGTACTGCGTCTACTGAGAAGGTTCCGTTCATTCTGATTGCTGGCGGTGAGGATGCGGAGCACGGCGCTGTTTCGTTCCGTTTCCGCGGTAACAAGCAGGAGAACGGTGTGCCCGTGGATGAGGCTGTGGCACGTATTGTGGAGCATATCCGCAACCGCGTGAACGAAGACCCCAAGCCCAGCGCTGAGGCTACTGAGTAGTAGCGGTTTAGGCTTCTAACCTAGCTATATAGAAAACCACCCCCTTTGCGGCGACAAGCTGCGGAGGGGGTGGTTTCTTTGTGTTTTGAGGAGGTGATGGCAGGGGGGGGGACATGTCATTGCTATGGAGAAAGTGGAGTCGGCTCTTCATTTTGAATAGAATTTGAATGTCTTAAAGGATTCTGTTGAAAAAATTGAGGGAATTAATTCCGCGCGGCGTCAAGAAGATATTGCAAAGAGAGTACTAATTGTAGCAGGTGTAATGATTCCTTCGGGTATACCGCCAATATTCGCAGGTGGTAATTCACTTGTTAAAATAATATGTGATATTATTTCATGGATTAATAAGTGAATAATTTTTATGATTTAGGTACAGGTGAGGAGAATCTATGACAACCTGGAAGGCAGTTGGACAATATCATGAAAAAGAAAATCGAAAAGGAGCATTTCAAAGGATGATAGGGAAAATAATAAGAGATGTTGGTTATAAAAATTTCAAGATATACATGGAATCTCTTAAGAGAGAAACATTGGAAATAGATTTGAGGAATCCATCTATTTTAAATTCGCTAGGATACAAAATTTCTAACTACTTCTACGATAAGAAATTGAATAAATCATGTTATCCATGCTTAATGGACAGCATAAACTATATTTCCTCAAATCAGGAATATTGGGATGCTATACCTTTTAAATCTAGACCTGAATTCCAGGTAGCATTGAGGCAAGTTGGTGTATTGTTTGCCCTATTTGGGGAAGAGCCACAGAAATGTAAACATCAAAAAGGTTTTACTCAGTGGAAGGTGAGATCTCTTGCAACCAAAGTTTCAATTTTAATTACTATGATGAATAATCTAAATTATCTTAGGAAGAATATTAGTAATTCTTCTAGTGTAGGAAATCTAAATAATTCGCAATTAAAATTGATACAAACCGCAGACGAGATTTCCAGAAATAGTCCAACCGCGGTAAGATTTCCCTGGGTTTCGAGGATAATATCTCAGCACTTGATAGAAAATCTTACGCTTTTCTATCCTTTGAAAAGGGAATTAAATAATTTTAATGAGGTGTTTCAAGATATAGCTGATTGGACTCTTAAATATCCATCTAGGGCACAAGACCATATTAGGTCAGTAGAAGACCCGTCGTGGCCTCTCCTGTCTGCATTATCTAGTGATTTGGATGAAATTAAAGATAGGTTTGGGAGCCCTGTAACTATTCATGATGTTATCGAGTGGAATGATTCGATTTCCATACCTATATATGAACAACATCGCTTAATTAGAAGAGGCAACTGTGTTATTCCAATCGATGCGCATGAGTTTGCGTATGGCTTATATAAAACACTTCTTGAATATATTGAGATGCCTGCCGGTCAGGAAGGATATCTTTTTGAAAGAATTGTCCAGGAGCTAATGGCATCCCTTCTTGACGGATGCAGTCTCTTCTCTGGAGCGCATATTGTAAAAAAAGGTTCGGGGGTTAAATTTGAAAATGATTTTATCCTTGAGGTTCAGGATAATTTTGTTCTTGGAGAATGTAAAAATAAAAAAAGGTACAATAATCCAGCTGCTGGTGTTAAGCAATCTGAAGAGCATATTAAGAACGAGGCGCATAAACAGCTAATGGAGCAGAGTTGCGCTCTCCTTGATCCGAATTCTCCAGGATACATAAGGTTGAAAGATGGTAAACAATGTAAAATTGTAAATAGTATAAGTAATATATTTCAAATTGTTGTTCATAGCCATGAGTATATATATCCTGATTATAAAAATACTAAGGGTGAAGAATTAAATAAAGCTTCCCTGGGTACACATTTCTTTTCTCTAGAGGGTTTAGTATTCGCTTTGCACACGGCTATGGATGGAAATGATTTCTTGAGGTATTTAAATTTTAGGAAGAAATATATTAAATTCTGGAGGTATAGGATTGCTTGCGATCTTCTTTTTGATGAGTTTGATATATGTGTTTCTTATGTAAATGGAAATAATGGGGTGCATCCTTTGGTGTCGTTCGACTGCGAATCTCAGAGGGAGTGGAATGTGCCCAATAAAAAAGAGTGGCGAAGTTTTCTTGAATATGTATATCGGGTAAAATCTGGAAGCAATATATGTGTTGATAATATAAGAAGTCAGCCTGCAATTCTGGTGCGTGTTACTGAATCTGAGAAAAAATTAGGGAAAGGTAATATTATGTACTTTAAGTTTAATGAAAGTTAATTTATTCCTAGTTTAATGATAAATCTTATCTAAATATCTTAAATATAACTGGTGAAACTTCTAATATGCAGGTGTAAGGGGGATAAACGACCCGGTGGATGTCGCTATCAAAATAGTATCCGCCGGGTTTTCATTTATGCATCTTTTTCATGCATCTTGGGAGAATGAATGAACCTCGAGAATCTTCAAATTTCTGTAAGAGCGCATCTGATGAATAGCCTGACTGGTAGCTACAAACAATGAACTCTTGACACTAAGGTATATGACACTTTTCCACAGGTCGTCTTTTTCTCGCTTTCGAGGGTAGTTTTCCACAGATTGCCGAACGGGGCGCACACGCTCCTCAAAATCACGGTAGGGTTCATATACCCACATGAAGGAGCGACAACCATGGCGAAAAAGAAACGCCTCATATCCGGCGAGAAATTAAACTCCCGGTATCACGGTTGCGTTGAAATCTGGGCGCATCCTCCTGTTACCTCATATGTTGACATTGAAAACCAATTTCGCAGGTTATGAGATATCCGCAACCGCGTGAACGAAGACCCCAAGCCCTGCACTGAGGCTGCTGAGTAGTACTAGGCTTTCTTGGTCTAGCTTATATATATAGAAAACCACCCCCTTTGCAGCGACAAGCTGCGGAGGGGGTGGTTTCTATATGCCTTGAGGAGGCGCGGGTGGGGGAGTGTGGTTGGGCTGGTGGAGAAAGTTGTGTCGCGGGCTAGTTTTTAGCTCCAGAGTGCTAGCGTGGTAGTAGGGCGAACGTCCATAGTCATTCAGAAAATGGGTAGCTGGATGGTCCTGAAAATGATGTATCTCTGTTGATTATTGAGGGAGCACGAGCGTATGAAGTCGAATAAGTATGTTCCTGTTGGGATGCTGTTCTTGATCCTGGCAATTATCTTGAACGCAGTGTCAAATGTCAGCGACCTAGTGCTTGGAATTCTCTACGGCATCTCAATAGCAGTATTGATTATTGGACTATTTAATAGTCGAAAATAAGTGCTGTATCAGACAAAAACGGACCCGGCGGACTATCCATCAGATAGCCCGCCGGGTTTTTCGGGAAGCAAAGTTTGTTTACGAAGAAGTAGTAGGCTTTGCTATTGAAGCGTATTTGAAAGGATTGAAGAATGGCAAGCATTGAAGTGATGAAAGAACGAGCTCGCATCGTGGGGCGCTTCAACCTGTCTGCTCGCCGCAATCCAGAACACAGGGAACTTGTTGCGCTCGTTGCACAGAAGGCAGGAGGGGAGTGCCATGTTATCCCCGTTGCTCCCGGCGAAGATGAGGCTGATGTACTCGACCGTGCACGCAAGGTTGCGGACGGTAAGCCGGTCATTATCGTGACCGAGACTAACGGAGAGCTTCATGCTCACCTCATCAATAGTGAGAGCAAGTAGGCTGGGTAATCCTAAAACTATCAGAAGCCCCGGCGGGTACTACAGAAGTAGTATCCGCCGGGTCCCTTCTTTACGCCGTGCTATGCGCTCAACCCTAATTAGCGGGTGGTGCGTTCCAGCAGCTGCAGCACGTTCTGGTAGCTGTGACCGGTGCGGGCTGACTGCAGTTGACCGTGGCCAGCTAAGCTAGCGAACTGGCACCGAGCCTATATATAGACCCCCTTTGCGGCGACAAGCTGCGGAGGGGGTGGTTTCTATGTGCTTTGAGGAGGCGAGGTGGGGGAGTGCGGTTGGGTGGAGAAAAGTTCGTTGTGGTGGAGTTTTTCCTAGTCCGGGCGGGTGTCTTCGTGCTAGTGTAAGTGATGGCGCTAACGTTCGTTGCCGTTCGGAGGTGCCGGTAACTGTACGATTCGGATAAGGATGTCTGGATACGGCCTAGGTGCCCTACGCCAGCTAAAAGCGTTATCCATGGTTTGAAGAGGAACGATATTGACTACCCTTGAAGATGAAATTCGCGATGCCCATAGTGAGACAATGAAGATATATATTTTGGCTTCAATTTTTACTGATAAAGAAACTTTGGAATCATTTGGAAATAATGATGGAAACAAAGAAACGGGCTGGGTCGCAGGTGTCCCTGACGTTAGATATCGAAAAAATGACACTAAAGAAGTACGTATTTCCGATGCTGATAGTCGATGGGATAATTTTCCTGAGACTATCCATGGTCTTATCTATGAAAAGGGGAACAGATATTATCGAAATATTGATAAGGATGACAAGGCTTCCAAAATAAAAGATAATTGTTGTGTTAGCAGAATTCAGGTTCTATTTGCTGAAAATAGTATTTGCGCCCTTCCGGAAGTGCCTGGTTTGGTCATGCTTGAAATTACAGAGGGTGACAAATTTAACATTAAGCAAGATGATATATACCAGTACCTTATTGTAAATTCTATTATTCCTGGATTCAATCTCGATGAGGCAAAAATAGTTGAATCTAAGGAATGTAAATGTTTAGGAAAGAAAATGCAAAAGGCTATGTGGAGAAAAAATATTAGACCTTTTGTGTATAAGGTTAATGTAGTTAATTCCATCGACTCCTTTGATTCAAATTTCCTTAAAAATTTCTATGAGCTCAAAGAAGGAGATTCAGCAAAGATAGATTTTATTAGTAAATTGCATATATTGGCTTCCGGCGACTATCCATCGTTAAATGCTCAAGAAAGATGGAAGAAGGAGAAACCCAGGGGCTTGCATGTTTCGAAGTATGGGGATTGGTGTTTTTATGCGCGCTCAAAGGGTATAGTTTACTATATTCATGACCCTGACAGGGATAATGAGGGACTCCCAATTGATTTTCAGGGTTATGCAGAGTCATTCCATCTGGATGCAATTATGCTATCTGTATTAAAAAACACGCTTGTAAATTACTATACGAATCAGATTCAGGAATATATTGCTGAAGATAACAACCAAGCAATTAAGGATATTAATACTATTATTAATAGAATGTATATTATGTATGATATGGGTCGCACAAATCCCCGAGGCGGAGAACATATTATTGCCATGGAAAAAGTTGAATCGGAGCTCCATTTCCAAGAAAACCTAGGTGTTCTTATGGATTCCACTCAGAAAATTGAAGGGATTAACTCCGCTCAACGACAAGAAAATCTTGCAAAGTATGCACTGTGGGTAGCAATCATAATGGTTGTTCCAGCAGCTGTGGCATTATTAAATGATTGGACTGCAAACAATGATAAATATCACTGGTTTAGCTATCTCTGGTATTTTGTAATTATTGTATTATTGACTTTGCTAATACCTATAGTGACTTGTGTTTATTCTTGGGGGTGTGTTCAGAAAATTATTAGTTGCATACGTTGTTTACTGAGTAAGTTGCCCTGTGGTAAGAAAAAGTGATTTTCGGTTCATCTAAAGAGGTGAGCTAAATATTTTAGTTTTTGTCGTCTAGTTATTAGGTAACCTTTTTACCCATATTGAGAGAGAGGAAATTTTTATGAATGAGAAAGATCATTTGATTCCAGCCTGTGTAATTGGTCAGTTCACAGATTGTAAAGATGAAAAATCCTGGAGGGAACAAGAAGTCTATAAAGTAGATATGGATACTGAAAATCGACAATCACAATGTGTGAGGGCAAAAGATATTGGTTGGGCAAGAGGTGAGTATAACTCAGATTTCAGTATAGATGTTTATGGCAATGAATCAGGACTTGACCAGAACGATAATTTACGTGATGTTATTGCACTGGATAAAGATTTTCAAGCGGTAGAGAGTAAGCTTCCCAAATTTATCGAAAAACTTGAAAATGAAGAAGGGGTATCAGATTCAGACTATACAAATATACTTATTCCATATATTGCTCAGCTTTTTGTTCGATCTAAAATGGTTGGTGATAATATTACAAAAAGTGCTAACAAAAAACTTAAGGTGTCAGGGGATACGCGGCGTAATATATCAGTTGAAAATATACCGCAGAATATTCCTATGATAGATTCCAGTTTTAAGAATGGAATTTCTGATGGGGAGGAGGTGATATATGACCCCAAAAACACGGTTCAATATAACAGGAAGAAATGGCTGAAGGAATATGAGGAATATGATTTACCTTTTTACGCTGTCGACATCTTACTTGATAAGAAAAGGCGCTTTGTGCTATCGAATTTAGGAATTGCTCCTTTGCCTAGTCATGAAGATCCGTATAGGCGTGATGAGAGTATGGGTATAGAAGCGTTGGTTTATTGGGTTGTTCAATATAGCAATGGAGAGCAGGCTACAACTGCGCCTGCCTACTTGGTTCCATTGTCTCCTAAGATTATTGTCAAGATTACTCCTCGATACTTAGTTCCAAGTGTTTATAAGCGGAAATTTCCTGTACGATACATTGATGTAACAGACAGTCGTATAAATAATATTCCTGTGCCATCATTCTTTAATAGTCAGATAGTTATGTATGCAACAGAATTTTATGTGGGGAGAAGTGATAAGATCGTGAATAGTTATAGTCAAGTAGAAAAATATAAAGATGATAAAATTAAAAATGATTTAGCTTTCCTTTCACGCATTCGAGATGAAAATCGATTTAAAGATGAAGAGGGTAAGAAAGCTTATTTTGATGAATTAAAGAATCATTTAGATTTAATTAAAAATGATGGCAATGTTGCTACTGTGGTCAATGTTGCAAAATACCTAAAGCCGGATATGGGGGGGACGGTAAGTCTTGTTTTTAGTCAGCCACTTCCTATCCCGGTAAATTCCCAGATTAAATATGTTCCCAGTGTTTATAAAAATATAAATAAAAAATCCTGATTAGTATTATAGATAATAGAGGGACCCGGCAGGCCATCCGATTGGATAGCCCGCCGGGTCCCTTC
>OGGM01000909.1_pt1 | contig 14258 bp, 10 predicted proteins | sample 1571251 | NCBI WGS metagenome assembly OGGM01 (sample SAMEA2582076, study PRJEB24529) | metagenome | biome: Human gut stool | place: China | collected 2011 | reverse complement strand
CGGTAGCAAAAAACTATTAAGCGAAAAACGCTCTGAACTACGTGGTATTTGGGCAGAACTCACTCACCAAATGCAACGCTTACGTGATAATCCAGAATGTGCTGACCAAGAATTTGAAGCGAAGAAAGCAACGGACAACAAAGGTTTATCCGCTCACTTAACCTATGATGTGAATGAAGATATTGCCGCGCCTTACATCAGCAAAGGTGTGAAACCGAAAGTAGCCGTATTGCGTGAACAAGGCGTAAACAGCCACGTTGAAATGGCAGCAGCGTTTGACCGTGCAGGCTTTGCAGCGATTGATGTTCACATGAGTGATTTAATGACAGGCCGTTACAACTTAAACGACTTCAACGCGATGGTGGCCTGTGGTGGCTTCTCTTACGGTGACGTATTAGGTGCAAGTGGTGGCTGGGCGAAATCCATTTTGTTTAATCCACAATTACGCGATCAATTCAGCCAATTCTTCGCCAATGAAAACACCCTTTCATTAGGTGTATGTAACGGCTGTCAACTTATCTCCACCCTTGCAGAAATTATCCCAGGTGTAGAAAACTGGCCACGTTTCGTGCGTAATAAATCAGAACGTTTTGAAGCCCGTGCTGCGATGGTGAAAATCAACGACACCAACTCATTGTGGTTTAAAGGTATGGCAGGTTCACATATGCCGATCGCAGTTGCTCATGGTGAGGGGTGCGTAGAATTCAAAACACCAGAAAACTTGACCGCACTTCAATCCCAAAACTTGATTGTGGCACAATATATCGACAGCCATTTAAACGTGACTGAAACTTATCCAGCCAACCCGAATGGTTCTGCATTAGGGATTACTGCCATTTCTAACGTGGACGGTCGTATTGCTGCAATGATGCCACACCCAGAGCGTGTATTCCGCGCCGTGAGCAACTCATGGTACCCAGAAAATTGGTCTGAAGATGGCGCTTGGATGCGAATTTTTAGAAATGCGAGAGTAAATTTTAAATAATGTGAGATTGCTCACAGTAAATTAATACAAAATAAGAGATACTAAGAAATTGGTATCTCTTTTTTATTGCATAAATTTTAGTAATAAAAAATGCCAACAATATTAGAGAGTAATATTGTTAATGATTTATATAAATACTTTATATAAGAATTCTTGGGCATTATGCCCGTTATATCAATTGAACTATATAAGGAGTTCTGAATGAGTGCATTAGTTACATTGCTAGCTAATATTGTTGCGCCATTGCAACGTCAATTTATTAACTTTATCCGCATTGCGATTTGTGTAGTGATGGTTTGGATTGGAGGTTTAAAAGTTTGCCAATATGAGGCAGATGGTATTGCACACTTTGTGTCAAATAGTCCTTTCTTAAGCTTCCTTTACAAAAACGGTGCAAATGAAGTGACAAATGATAAGGGTATTTTAGTGAAAGAATATACCTTATATAAAAACCCTGAAGGCAAAATGGTCGCAAAAAATATCGAATGGCATAAAGCCAACGGCACCTATACCGCTTCTTATATTATTGGCGCAATCATTGTGACAATTGGTATTTTAGTATTAGCAGGCATTTGGTCTCCAACATTAGGTTTATTTGGAGGCTTACTTACGTTTGGTATGTCGATAGTCACGCTGTCGTTCCTGATATTTACACCAGAAACCTGGGTGCCGAATTTAGGTGGGGACTTCCCAACACCTAATTATGGCTTCCCATATCTCTCAGGTGCTGGCCGACTCGTGATTAAAGATATTATTATGATGGCAGGCGGCTTAGTTGCTGCAGCTGAATGTGCGAAACGCTATTTAGAGAATAAAAAGCAGTTTGCTTAATTGAGCTATTTTGGAAGGCTTGCTGGGATAAACTGCAAGCTTTTTTGTTATTAAAATTAATAAAAAAGAGATATATAAATAAATGTTAGTATCTATTTTTTATATATAGGTATAATTTAGATTAAAGAATATACAACTACATTAAAATTTATATTATTGCAAGGGGGTTATATGAAGAAATCATTTTCTGGGTTTTACAATCCAACAAATGAAGAAATTCGCAAGGCTTGGCTAGATAAAAATACTGTTTTTATTTTTGATACGAATGTTCTTCTTGACATATATTCATACAAAGAAATAACTCGCGAAGATTTCTTTTCTTCTTTAGGAAGGCTAAAAGGTAATATTTGGATTCCATTTCATGTAGGGCTTGAGTATCAAATAAACAGATTAAAAGTTATTAGTGAGACTAAAGCTGTTTTTCGCCATGCGAAAAAAGAATTAAAGAATATAAGAGGTTTAAAGGATAAAGAAAAAATAAAAAGTATAATAGAGATGTTTCCCTCCCTATTGGATAAAACGAGTAAATTATCAGATAAAATTGATAAATTAATTGATGATTATGAAAATGATTTAACTGAATTAGATGATAAACAGCCTTGCGTTAGATCTCATGATAAAATTAGAGAGAAATTAAATGATTTATTTTTTGATAGGGTTGGAGAGGCACCAAGTCAAAATAAAATAGATGATATTGAAAAAGATGGAGAAGAAAGATATAAAAATAAAATCCCTCCAGGTTTTAGAGATGAAGAAAAAGGAGATGAGTTTTTTTATTATGGAGGTGTAAAATATAAGAATAAATATGGAGACTTAATTATTTGGAAGCAAATAATTGAATATGCAGAATCTAATAAGAATATTAATAATGTTATATTCATAACAAACGATCTTAAAAGGGATTGGTGGTTTATTATTGATTCAGGTGGCAAAAAAAGGGTTGGTCCCCATGCTTTATTAATTAATGAGATCAAGAAACTGGATAATATAAAGGTTTTTGATATGTATACCTCTGCTGATTTTTTAGAAAATACTAGTAAGTATTATTCAGATTTTAATGTATCTGAAGAATCTATTAATAATGTGAAGGACATAGAAAGAGGTAATCAATCACATACGAATCGTGGTTTATTAAGTGAATGGGAGAAATTTGCGTCAATTAAATTAGATGGATTAGATAAATTGGCTAAATTAAATAAATTAGATGAGTTAAATAAATTAGCTGAGTTAAATAAATTAGCTGAGTTAAATAAAATTATTAATCTGCAAGCCGATTCAAAGATTATAGATATCGATGAAAAAATAAAAACAAGTATAGAAAGGATTGATAAAATAAACCAAAGAAATAAATTCCGTAATGAAATATTTAATAAATTGATGAACTTGAATGAGGCTAACCTTAAATTAGACATGATAACTAAGATGGTTATGTCGGATGCAGTAGATGAAGGACCTTTAAGGGGCTATGCTTATAATCGGAAGGATATTTCAAGGAATATAGATCCACTTCCAGATGAAGAACGTCCAGATGAAGAACTTCCAGATGAGGAACTTCCAGATGAAGAATAAGAAATAACTTTTCTCTTCACAAATGATGTAATTTATATCCTAAGGATAATCTTATATGTAAATAATAAAATTTAGAAAAAGCGGCCAAAAATCCCAACGAATTTTGACCGCTCTTTTTATTACTTTTACTTACGTATTATTTTTGTTTTTTCAAAAACTCAACGCCAGTGTCTGGGAAGTCAGTGAATACACCAGTTGCGCCAGATTTATTTAATAATGCATCGTACATTTGATTTACGTCAGTGAAGAATTCAGGTAACGCATCTTTACGTACAGTGTATGGGTGTAATTCCACTTTGTATTGTGCGAGTTCTTTCACTAATGGGGTATACACGATGTTGCCTGGTTTAGATTTTTCTTTATCCACTAACATGTACCAGCCTGGACCAACGCCATCAGCATATTTCACCACTTCTGCCATTGCGCCTGGTTTGAACATCCAATCGTAATCGTAGTTCACCCATTTGCCTTTCGCATCTTTTTCTTCAGTTTCATGCCAGTCGGTGTATGCCACTAATTGAACAAGTTTTAAATCCATGCCCATTTTTGGTAGCAATTCGTTTTTGATACGTTTTAACTCATTGAAGTCGAAGGTTTGTAAGTAAACCATGTCAGATTTCTTGTCGTAACCGTATTTTTTCAACACTTTAAGGGTTTCAACTGCAATGTCTTTGCCATTTTGGTGGTGGAACCAAGGTGCTTTGATTTCAGGGTAGATACCCACTTTTTTACCGGTAGATTTTTCTAAACCTTGGATGAATTCTAACTCATCTTCAAAAGTATGGATTTTGAAGTGGGATTTCCAAAGTGGGAAACGGCCTGGATATACTGCAACTTGTTTACCATCTTTTGTTTCAAAGTTTTCAGTCATATTTAAGCTTTGAATTTCTTTTAAGGTGAAGTCGATGACATAGTAACGACCATCTTTACGATGACGATTTGGGAATTTTTTCGCCACGTCAGTTAAACCGTCTAAGAAGTGGTCATGGATAACAACTAAACGACCATCTTTTGTCATCGCTAAGTCTTGTTCTAAGTAGTCTGCATGTTGTGCAAATGCAAGCGCTTTAGATTCAAGCGTATGCTCTGGTAAGTAACCACTTGCACCACGGTGAGCAATGATAATTTTGTCTGATTTCATAGTGTCCACAGAAGAGTGTGCGCTACATCCTGCAAGTACGCCTGCAGCTAATAAAGAAAGCGCTAAAGTTTTGAGTTTCATTGTGTGTTCTCCTTGATTTACTTATTACATCTTGGTTTCATGTCGTAAAAATAGATTTCACTAATTTCACGGTCATATCCTGGATAAAATCCTTTTGGCATTCCTAACACAATTTGTTTGCCTCGGTTTGCATGGACAAGTAGTTGTTTCGTTTTTGGATTCACATTCAATCCTTCGACTTCGCCGACATCTCGAATGTCATTCAATGTTTTTTCTAAAACAACTCGAGCTTCATTATTTTTATCTGAGATTTCTACACGATAAATATGATCGGGTTCTTTTTCATCTGCCGTACCGTCATCAGCGGTGACATAGAGATCGCCGTTGTAGGCATAAACCCCTTGAATCCATTGTGGAACAGGTTGTAAATGCACTTTACGTTTATATTTACCTGTTGAAAGATCATATTCATATAAATAACGACCACTTTCCTCACCCACCCAAGATGCCATCCAAACTGAATTGTGAACGGTATCTACGGTGATGCCGGAAACTTCGACTTGACCTGACTCAGGATTAAAATCAACTGATCTTTTTAATGCGAGGGTTTCGGGATCATGAATCGCAATTTGAATATTTTTACCTACGCCGGCATCAAACCATTCGGAGGAAACATAAAGTTCATTGTTGTAGATATCAATGTCGCCAATGTGATTGGCTTCCTTTTGGTAGCCGACAAAAGGATCTTTATTTTCTTTAATCAGTTTCCCATTCATATCGTATTTGGCGAGTGTTTTACTGCCCGATACATATAAATATTTGCCATCAGTGGTAATGCCTTGACGTCCGTTGACTTCGAGCACTTTGTCTAATTTATAAGTATAAGCGGGGAGTGCTGAACGATAGGGCGCTTCACAAGTTTGATTTGCTAATGCTGCATTTGCCATAACTGCCGCGCCTAACATAATGGTTAATTTATTCAATTTCATCACATTATCTCCTTTTAAAGTGCGGTTAAAAATTCAGTTGTTTTTTGTAATAAAAAAGGCGGCAAGCCTTCGCCTGTCGCCTTTAATTTATAGATTATTTAGTACCGTAGGTATCGCCTAATTTAGCTTTATGTTTACCTTCTTCAACCATTACGATGAAGAGTAATAACACCGCTAAGATACCACCGCCGATCATGACGTAGAAACCGCCGTCCCAGCCGTAGTGTTGTGCTGCCCAACCGATAACAGCTGAAGCTGACACAGTACCACCTAAGTAACCGAATAAACCGGTGAAACCTGCTGCTGTACCTGCTGCTTTTTTCGGTGCAAGCTCAAGAGCGTGTAAGCCGATTAACATTACAGGACCGTAGATTAAGAAGCCGATTAAGGTCATTAAGATGAAGTCAGTTAATTGATATGGGTTTTCATACCAAGCTGAGTAGTTTGCAAGCTCCGCTTCTGGTGTAGCTGGGTTCATCCAGTATGCTACTACTGCTAAAGTAGTTAAGATCATGAAGATGAAACCGGTTAAACCACGTTTACCTTTGAATACATGGTCAGATACCCAACCACAAAGTAATGTACCTGGAACCGCTGCTAATTCATAAATGGTGTATGCCCATGCGGTACCTTTGATGTTGAAGTGTTTTACTTCACTTAAGTAAACCGGAGACCATTTTAATACGCCGTAGCGGATTAAGTATACGAATACGTTAGCAATCGCGATGTACCATAACAATTTGTTTTTCAATACATAGGTTACGAAGATTTCTTTTGTACTTAAATCGTTTTCGTAAGTTTTTTCGTTATAGTCATCTGGGTAGTCATTACGCCATTTTTCGATTGATGGTAAACCACAAGATTGCGGAGTATCACGCATGACGAAGTAAACTGGAATCGCACAGAGCATTGCCGCAATACCCGGATAGTAGAGGGATTGTTGCCAAATGTCTTTTGCTTGTGCTTCGATACCATGAGTACTGAAGAACACTGCACTTGCCAATAACACCATTGCACCCGGCATCATACCACCGATGTTGTGCGCGGTATTCCAGATAGATACGATAGTACCGCGTTCTGATTTAGACCACCAGTGTACCATTGTACGACCACATGGAGGCCAACCCATACCTTGGAACCAACCATTTAAGAAGATCATTACCCACATGATGCCAATGCCTGAGGTTGCCCATGGGAATAAACCCATCATGGTCATACAAAGACCAGAAAGCAATAAACCAAATGGTAAGAATACGCGAGGGTTCGAACGGTCAGACATACCTGCCATTACGAACTTAGATAAACCGTAGGCAAGACCAGCCGCTGAGCCGATAACACCTAGTTCCGCTTTTGAGTACAAGCCAGCTTGAATTAAACCAGGTTGTGCTAAGTCAAAGTTTGCACGTACAAAATAGTAAGCGGCATAACCAAAGAAGATCCCTGCAAACACTTGCCAACGTAAGCGTTTATACGTGGAATCAATTTTCTCCGCAGGAAGTTCCGCAATATGCGGTGCGGGTTTAAATGGTCCAAACATAATTTTTCTCCAAAATCATTTTAATTATGAGTCCACCCCGATAATGGGGATAGCGTGCATGATAAAATAAAAATAGAAATTAAAAAGAGAAATAATTCAGAAATGTGATGTATTTCACAAAAAAAATTTTAACAAATGAGCGAATACGAAAATTATGTGATCTACTTCACAAAATGGCTTTCTTTTTCGCTCAAAATGTTGTGAATTTAACCGCTCTCCCATACAATAGCCGCACTTCGTAACAGTTTTTACGTTTCTTTTTATTAATATTTTGGCTTTGGGGGTAACAATGGGATTATCGCCTAATATGTATCGTGATGCGGGTGATTTTTCACCTATCTCGACGGATGTGATTATCATTGGTGGTGGTGCAACAGGTGCGGGTATTGCTCGTGACTGCGCATTACGCGGAATTAACTGTATTTTATTAGAGCGTCGTGATATTGCGACAGGCGCAACAGGTCGTAACCACGGTTTGTTACATAGTGGGGCGCGTTATGCCGTAAACGATCAGGAATCAGCAGAAGAATGTATTAAAGAAAATAAAATTCTGCGCAATATCGCTCGTCACTGTGTGGATGAAACAGAAGGTTTATTTATCACCTTACCTGAAGATTCCCTTGATTATCAAAAAACGTTCATTGAAAGTTGTACCAAATCTGGCATTGAGGCAGTCGCCATTGATCCTAAACTAGCCAAAATTATGGAACCATCGGTAAACCCAGATTTAGTGGGTGCTGTTGTTGTGCCAGATGGTTCAATCGATCCTTTCCGTTTAACAGCCTCCAATGTGATGGATGCCACCGAAAATGGCGCGAAAATGTTCACTTATTGCGAAGTGAAAAACTTAATTCGCGAAGGTGGCAAAGTGATAGGGGTGGATGTTTACGATCACAAAAATCGCGTAAATCGCAAATTCTTTGCGCCATTAGTCGTCAATGCAGGTGGTATTTGGGGACAAGGCATCGCAGAATATGCGGATCTTAAAATCAAAATGTTCCCAGCGAAAGGCGCGTTACTTGTAATGGGGCACCGCATCAATAAAATGGTCATTAACCGTTGTCGTAAACCAGCGGATGCGGACATTCTTGTACCAGGTGATACCATTTGTGTTATTGGCACAACTTCTAGCCGTATTCCTTACGATCAAATCGATAATATGGAAGTCACCCCAGAAGAAGTGGATATCCTTTTCCGTGAAGGGGAAAAACTCGCACCAAGCTTGCGTCATACTCGCGTATTACGTGCTTATGCTGGTGTGCGTCCGTTAGTCGCGTCTGATGATGACCCATCAGGTCGTAACGTGAGTCGTGGTATCGTGTTACTTGACCACGCAGAACGTGACGGCCTAGATGGCTTTATCACCATCACTGGCGGTAAATTAATGACTTATCGCTTAATGGCTGAATGGGCAACAGATCTTGTTTGTAAAAAACTCAATAAAACAGCACGTTGTACAACTGCAGAGCGTCCATTACCGGGTTCAAGTGAAAGCCGTGCAGAAACCAATCAGAAAGTGATTTCACTTCCAAGTACCATTCGTTATTCAGCGGTGTATCGTCATGGTTCTCGTGCTACTCGCTTATTAGATAAAGAACGTCTCGATCGTTCAATGGTGTGCGAATGTGAAGCAGTAACAGCAGGTGAAGTACGTTATGCTGTTGATGAATTAAATGTGAACAACTTAGTGGATTTACGTCGTCGTACTCGTGTGGGGATGGGGACTTGCCAAGCTGAGCTTTGCGCATGCCGTGCGGCGGGCTTAATGAACCGTTTTGAAGTGGCAACACCTCGTCAATCGACCACACAATTAACCTCCTTTATGGAAGAGCGTTGGCGCGGTATTGAACCTATTGCATGGGGCGAAGCGATTCGTGAAGCGGAATTTACTTCATGGATGTATGGCAGTGTGTTGGGCTTAAATGATGTTCAACCGCTTGAAGCAGACAAACAGCAAGGGACGGATAACAATGAATTTTGATGTAGTGATTATTGGTGGTGGCCTTGCCGGTTTAACTTGCGGCATCACCCTACAAGAACAAGGCAAACGTTGTGTAATCATCAATAACGGCCAAGCAGCGATTGATTTTGCATCTGGCTCATTGGATTTATTAAGCCGTTTACCAAATGGTGCGTTTGTTAAAAATATTTCTGAAAATTTGACCGCACTTTCTGCTCAATTACCGCAACACCCCTATAGCATCATGGGGGCTGAACGCGTATTAGCGAAAGCGCAAGATTTCGAAAAATTAGCGGAATCGTTAAATTTAGATTTAATTGGCTCAAGTGCAGAAAATCATCTTCGCGTAACGGGTTTAGGTAGCTTACGTGGTGCATGGCTTTCACCAAATAGTGTGCCAACCGTACAAGGCGAAACCCCATTCCCGTATAAAAAAATTGCGGTTTTAGGCATTGAAGGCTATCACGATTTCCAACCAGAATTATTGGCGGATAACCTTACACTGAATCCACAATTTGCACATTGTGAAGTGAAAACGGGCTTTTTAAATATTCCAGAATTAGATCAACTGCGCGCAAATTCGCGTGAATTTCGCAGTGTGAACATTGCACAAGTTTTAGAATATAAACTGAAATTTGATGATCTTGTGGCTGAAATGAAAGAAGCTGCGAAAGGCACAGAAGCGATTTTCTTACCAGCTTGTTTCGGTCTGGAAAATCAAGAGTTTATGGAGTCACTTCGCAAAGCAACAGGCTTACCATTATTTGAATTACCAACCTTACCGCCTTCTTTATTAGGTATGCGTCAACGTATTCAATTACGTCATCGTTTTGAGAAATTAGGCGGACTCATGATGAATGGTGATAGTGCATTAAAAGCGCATTTTCATGGAAACAAAGTTCGCGCCATTCAAACGCGTTTGCACGAAGAGGAAGAAATCACGGCAGAGCATTTCGTCTTAGCGTCGGGCAGCTTCTTCAGTAAAGGTTTAGTTTCGGAATTCGATAAAATCTACGAGCCCGTATTTCATTCTGACATCATCGGTGTGGAAGGCTTTAAAGATACCGATCGTTTTACTTGGACAGATCATCGTTTCTCTAATCCACAACCGTATCAATCTGCAGGTGTAGCGATTAATGCACAATGCCAAGTGCAAAAGAGCGGTCAATTTTTAACGAATTTATATGCAGTGGGTAATGTGATTGGTGGTTTTAATGCGTTAGAACTCGGTTGTGGTTCAGGCGTGGCAGTGGTAACTGCACTTGCGGTTGCGGATGAAATTCTTCACAACACACATTAAGGAGGCGTTATGAACATTCAACAATTAATTGAAAATGCAAAACAATCCCTTAATGCACCACAACATCATCATGCCATTGATGAAAGCTTTGAGAGCTGCATTAAATGTACGGCGTGCACTGCGGTATGTCCTGTTTCACGTCAAAATCCAAACTATCCAGGTCCAAAACAATCAGGTCCGGATGGTGAGCGTTTACGCTTAAAATCAGCCGAGCTTTACGATGAAGCATTGAAATATTGTACTAACTGTAAACGTTGTGAAATTGCGTGTCCGTCTGATGTAAAAATTGGTGACATTATCGTTCGTGCAAGAAATAAATACACCGCTCAACAACACAAACCAGCGGTGCAAAAATTACGTGATGCGATCTTAAGTAACACCGATATTATGGGTTCACTTAACACGCCTCTAGCCCCAATTGTGAATACCATTACAGGCTTGAAAGCAACGAAGTTTTTGTTGGAAAAAGCGTTAAAAATCAGCCGTCATCGTACGTTACCAAAATATTCCTTTGGTACGTTCCGTAGCTGGTATATGAAAAAAATGGTGGAAAGCCAACAAAAATTTGAACGCAAAGTGGCGTATTATCACGGTTGTTATGTGAACTACAATAATCCACAATTGGGTAAAGAATTTATCCAAGTGTTCAATGCTATGGATATTGGCGTGGTGTTATTGGAAAAAGAAAAATGCTGTGGTTTGCCATTAAGCGTAAACCAATTCCCAGAACGAGCGAAGAAAATCGCACAATTTAACACCGATTACATCGGCAAAATGGTGGATGAAAATGGCTTGGATGTGATCAGTGAAGCATCAAGTTGTACCTTAAATTTACGAGATGAATACCATCATATTTTAGGTATCGACAATGCGAAGGTTCGTCCGCATATTCACATGGTGACACCATTCTTATATCAACTTTTTAAAGAAGGTAAAACCTTACCACTTAAACCATTGAAATTGCGTGTGGCTTATCACACCGCATGTCACGTGGATAAAGCAGGCTGGGCACCATACACCTTGGAAGTGTTAAAACAAATTCCAGGTTTAGAAGTGGTGATGCTACCATCACAATGTTGTGGTATCGCAGGGACATACGGTTTCAAAGAAGAAAACTACGAGGTTTCCCAATCTATCGGTAAAAACTTATTCGATAATATCAATGCAGGCGGATTTGATTATGTGATCTCTGAATGCCAAACTTGTAAATGGCAGATTGATATGTCATCTAACGTGACTTGTATCCATCCATTGACGTTATTGTGTATGTCGATGAATCAAGCTTAGTGAAAAGAGCGGAAACTGATAAAAAAGTGACCGCTCTTTTTGTTATTCAATCCAATATGGAGAATTAATTATGCAAAAAATCTTCAAGGTTTCCTTACTTGCTGTGCTTTCATCTCTTGCAGTCAACAGCTTCGCCAGTACGGCAGAAGTGAAAGTGCTTGAGCCTCAATTAAATTATCAACAACTTCTTACTCAAAGACAGGTTGTGGATGAGTTGCTTGAACAAGCGGTGAAAATCCAAAACTCACCGGCTCGTGTTTCAAATGCGGGTTTTACCGCGAAACTTCCTTCCAATATGGAGCGTATTGCGGATCTTTTATTAGAAGCGTATAAGCTTGAGCCTTATCGTGTAGATTTTTTGTTTGGTGCAGCGAATGCCAATATTTATAACGGCAATACAGATAAAGCCATTGAGCTTTACCAAAAAGTACTTGATGTGGCGCCAGATGATGTGAAAGCACATACTTACTTGGCTGCATGGAATCGTTTTAAAGGCAACCAAGCGGAAGCGACAAAACATTTAGATCGCTTAAAACAACTTTCACCAGAAAGCGCGAGCAAATTAGAGAAAGTTTTTGCTGTGATTGATAAAGCGGCTAGTCAGCCAATTACCGACAAACTTGAAACCAAGTTACCAGAGCAATCGGCGATTATTACGTTGGGCTACGCTTTAAACCCAGATGGCAGCATGCATGATATTTTGGTGCAACGTTTAGAGAAAACCTTAGAAATTGCGAATCAAAATCCAGATGCGTTAATTATTGTGACAGGCGGTGTGCCACAAAATAATAAAACCGAAGGGGATTTGATGAAGCAATGGTTAATTGAGAAAGGGGTGGATGCAAGCCGTATTTATTCGGATAACTATGCACGTTCAACAGTCGAAAATGCGCTTTTCTCTCGTTACTCTTTAGCGAAACATAAAATCAAACATGCTGTGTTGATTAGCTCGGGCAGTCATGTTCGTCGTGGACAAGCGCTATTTGAAATCGCGACGCAAGAATCCGGTCCACAAGGTCTTGTGATTGAAACAGTCGCTGCGTTAGATAAACCGTTAGATCAATTACAAAAAATTACGGAGAAAGACTTACTGGGTATTTATCGTGACAGCTTAAAAACAATGGGATTGCCAATGTTTAACAGTGGTGCATTACAAGATTAATTAATTTTCTAAAAACAAAAGTGCGGTGAAATTTCACCGCACTTTTTATTTTCTCTTTCGATTAAAGAATATGTTGATATTGTTCTAACATTTCTTTTGGCCATACGCTTGATTGCACTTCACCAATGTGTTTTTTGTGAAGTAAAAGCATTGCCATACGAGATTGACCGATACCACCACCGATGGTGAGAGGTAATTTGCCGTTTAATAAATCTTGGTGCCAATCCATTTTTAAGCGATCTTCATCACCGGTTAAACCAACTTGTAAACGTAATGCAGATTCATCTACACGAATACCCATTGAAGAAAGCTCAAACGCTTTACCTAACTCAGCGTTCCACACCAAAATATCACCGTTTAAGCCTTTGTAGCCGTTTTCAGATTCAGTTGTCCAGTCATCGTAGTCTGGTGCACGACCATCATGTGGTTTACCGTCTGATAATTTGCCACCGATACCGATTAAGAACACAGCGCCATATTCTTTACAAATCGCATTTTCACGCTCTTTGCTTGAAAGATCTGGGTAGCGTTTCACTAAATCTTCACTGTGAATGAAGGTGATTTCTTTTGGTAAGCTTGATGGGATATCAAAGCGAGCTTCTACCGCTAATTCAGTTAAACGAATTGCACGATAGATAGAACGTACAGTTTCTTTTAAATAAGCAAAGTTACGACGACCTTCAGGAATCACTTTTTCCCAGTCCCATTGATCCACATAAACAGAGTGAGTTTGATCCAATGAATCTTCATCTGGACGTAATGCTTTCATGTGAACAAATAAGCCTTCCCCTTCTTTGAAGTGGAAACGTGCAAGAGTATGACGTTTCCATTTAGCCAATGAGTGAACGACTTCATAAACCGCATTTGGGATACATTTCACGTTTACTTGAACAGCTTTCTCAATGCCTGATAAGTTATCTTGCATACCGTTGCCAACTTCACTAAGGATTGGACCTTGTACTTCGATAATGCCAAGTTGTTCAATCAAGTTTTGAGTAAAGGTGTTCTTCACAAAGCTAATTTCTTGTTGTTGTAAAATAAACGTCTTTTTCATATTTATCCTTCTTTTTATAATAACCGGTAAGATTTGTTGTGTATTATTTAATAAAATGACAAATTATTTCAAGTAATTTCTTTACATCGTTTTAAATATTGAATATTATCAAAAATAAATAAAATATTTTAAAAAAGATCTAATAAGGAGTGTTTTATGAACAATATTGATACACTTGATCGCCAAATTCTCCGTGTACTGACTAAAGATGCCCGTACACCTTATGCAGAAATGGCCAAAAACTTTGGCGTGAGCCCAGGTACAATTCATGTTCGTGTAGAGAAAATGCGTCAGTCTGGCCTGATTGAAGGGACAAAAGCGATTATTGATGAGCGTAAGCTGGGTTACGATGTGTGCTGCTTTATTGGCATTATTTTGAAAAGTGCAAAAGATTATGAAAAAGTGATTAAAAAGCTAGACAC
>OGGM01000905.1_pt1 | contig 14310 bp, 14 predicted proteins | sample 1571251 | NCBI WGS metagenome assembly OGGM01 (sample SAMEA2582076, study PRJEB24529) | metagenome | biome: Human gut stool | place: China | collected 2011 | reverse complement strand
CACCCCAATTGTTGGACCAAAAATCTAATGATTGGGGTGTTTTGCATGACAAAATATGATTATGGATTTAAAAAACAAGTAGTAATAGCATATTTAAATGGAGAAGGTGGATATAAATTCATATCAAAAAAATATGGTATACCTAATAAGTCTCAGGTTAAAAAGTGGGTAAATGCATATAAAACTTTAGGAGATGATGGCTTAAAATTAAAAAATAAACATACTAATTACCCTATACAATTCAAATTAGAAGTTATAAACTATATGACAACAACTAAATCTAGTTTACAAGAGACTGCTAACCATTTTGGAATTAATAATAATTCAATTATAGAAGCATGGAAACTAAAATTTTTAAGTGGTGGTAGCGAGGCTCTATCTAGAAAGAGTGGGAGGCCATCAATGGGTAAAAATAAGAGTGTTAAAAAGAAAAAACTAACAAGAGAGCAAGAATTAGAGCATGAAAATGAACTTTTAAGAGCGGAGCTAGCTTTCATAAAAAAGTTAAGAGCTTTGGGGATGGATGTTCCCGAAAGGTTAAAAATGAACATGAAGCAAGAATAATTCATAGCCTCCGTAGTGAATTTAAACTATCTATTATTCTTGAAGCGACAAAATTTCCTAAATCGACATATATGTATTGGCAACAAAGATTTGATAGGGAAAATCCTGATGAAGAACTTGAAAATAAAATTAGTGAAATCTTTGTAAAAAGCAATAAAACATATGGCTATCGCCGAATTACAGGAGAGATAAGAAAAGGTAATACTAAAGTTAATTCAAAGAAAGTTAGAAGGATAATGAAGAAGTTGGAGCTTAAATGCGTAGCATTTTCTCATAAATCTCGTAAGTATAACTCATATAGAGGAACTGTTGGAAAGACTTTTAAAAATATAATTAATCGAAGATTTAATACATCAATTCCTCATCAAAAAATAACAACTGACACAACTGAATTTAAGATATATTCAATTGCTAACAACGGTAAACTAAGTATAGAGAAAGCTTATTTGAATCCTTTCTTAGATATGTTTAACGGAGAAATTTTGTCATTTACTCTTTCTAAAAGACCTACTTTTGGGCCGATAAATGATGCATTAAATAAAGCTATTGAAGTTACAAATGATTGCCCTTATAGAAGAACTTTTCATTCAGATCAAGGATGGGCATATCAAATGAAACAGTATACAAATACTCTTAAAAATAATAAAATATTTCAAAGTATGTCTAGAAAAGGAACATGTCTTGATAATTCACCTATGGAAAATTTCTTTGGGATAATGAAACAAGAGATGTATTATGGAAAAATTTATAGGAGTTTTGAAGAGTTAGAAAAAGAAGTAATAGACTATATTCACTATTATAATAATGATAGAATTAAGGAAAAGTTAAAATGGAATAGTCCTGTTGATTATAGAATTAACTATAAATCAATAATTGCTTAATAAAAGAAAACTGGAATGAAAACTCATTCCAGTTTAAAGTCCAACTTTTAGGGCGCAGTACAACAGAGGATGTTTTTTTATTTTTGCAAAAGCAAGAAAAGCTATCACGAATATATTCGCAATAGCTTTTCTAAAATATTTACAGTTTATATTTTGCCTTATCACTCAGGTGTGTGTGTTTTTGTGTTTTTTGTGTTTTTAAGACTCTTTAAAATATTTTAAATGAAGATTGAAAAAATGTAAATAGTATTTTATTGTCAAAAATTAATTATGACTACATTTTTTCAACTTCTGGATATTCAACTCCGAAAGTTTCTACTGTCATAGATTTTATTCTTTGATCTTCAAGTGGTTTATCCATTCTGTTTACTCTAACAGATGCTATTTTATCAACTACATCTAATCCTTCTATTACTCTACCGAATGCAGCGTATTCTCCATCTAAGTGTGGAGCTCTTGCATGCATTATAAAGAATTGAGAACCTGCACTATTTGGTTGCATAGTTCTAGCCATTGATAAAACACCTTTTTCATGTTTTAAGTTGTTTGTGAATCCATTGCTTGAGAATTCTCCTGCTATAGAGTATCCTGGTCCACACATTCCATTTCCATTAGGGCATCCACCTTGTATCATAAATCCTTTTATAACTCTGTGGAATATGATTCCATCATAATATCCGTCTTTTACTAAGCTTATAAAGTTGTTTACTGTATTTGGAGCTATATGTGGGTATAATTCTGCTACCATTTTATCTCCGTTTTCCATTTCTATAGTAACTATAGGGTTTTTATTTTCCATGTTGATTTCTTCCTTTCATTTGTTCATTTTCATATTTTATTATATACCATTTTATTGAAAAATAAATCTTAAATTTGTCTATTTTATATATACAATATAGGTTTTCTCTTTTAATTTTATATGAATAAGCATTATTTATTAAGAAAAATTATTTTTTTAGCAAGTCTAAATCAAATTTTAAACCAATATCATATCCTTCTTTATACATTTTTGAACAGAATTCCGATGAGAAATTTAGCATTTCTTTATTATCTACAGATGTTTTAGGAGATATGATTACAATCTTATTGTTATCAATTTTTTCCTTAACTCTTTTCGGCAATTCAAAATTATGTCTTGTTGATATTATTAGTATTTTATCCACATTATTCTCAATCAATGGATCTATATATGTATTTCGTGCCATACCTCCATCTAAATTACATCCATCAAACTTCCCTTCTTTTATATATTCTTTTACTTCTTTAATCGAAAATAACTCTCCCCATTGATGATAAGGCAATGCACAACTATATTTTATATAATCAACTCTGTTTTTATGATTAAATTTTGATATATCTACGATTATCTCTTTGCCAATTTTATCTCTTACTTGAAGATAATTAATATAAAAACTCGAATTTTCTGGAATTCTATATTTTTTTAATTCGTATAGTGGTTTAAAATCTTCACTGTTATCTATAATATTATCAACAGATTTAAAACGTTTTCCACACAGTTTTTTCTCACTTATCCACATCTTTTTCATTTTATCCACATTTTCTGTGTATAAGTAGTAACCATTCATCGCCCCAATTGATGTACATGCATATGAATCATATTTTTTAATTCCTCTGTTATATAAAGCTTCTAATACACCTGCTTGAAATGCTCCTTTCGCTCCTCCACCGGGAAGGCATACACCTAAACTCATATTTATCCCCCTTTTTTATATGTTTTATATCATAAATTTAAAGGATGATATATCTATCTACATCATCCTTTAAACATTTATTATTTAATTACGTCAATTGTTGTATATTCTTTGTTAATTGTTTTAATACCTTGGTTGTCAAATGCTATTGTAATATCTGGTCCCTTTACAGCAACTACTGTTCCTGTTCCGAATTTAGGATGATGAATTTTACTTCCTAATTTTATATTATCAAGGTCTGCTATATCTGTTTTTTGTTTTATTGTAGCATTTGCCTTTTTAGCCATTTCAGCTTTGTTAACTGTATTCATATATTTTTTAGTATATTTATCTAGCATATTATAACTTGCTTTTGAATAAGAGATTTCTTTTTGAACCTTATTAAGTCTTTCTACACAATCATCTGGCAACTCTTCAATAAATCTAGATGCTACTGAATGATTAGTTCTTCCATATAGAGTTCTTTTTCCTGTCATAGTCATAAATAACTCTTCTTTTGCTCTTGTGATTCCAACATAGCAAAGTCTTCTTTCCTCTTCAATTTGAGTATCTTGCATAGATGCGATTGCTCTTGCTATCGGGAATAATTTTTCTTCCATACCTGTTAAGAATACAACCGGGAATTCAAGCCCTTTCGCTGAATGTATAGTCATTAAAGAAACTCTATCTGCATGTTCTTCCTTTTCATTTGGTTCTGATGTAAGTGCTACATTTGTTAAGAAAGCTTCTAAACTAGTATCTTCGTTTTTACTTTCAAATTCCATTGCTACAGATATAAATTCTTTTAAGTTTTCTATTCTATCTTGAGATTCTTCGCTCTTATCTTTTTCTAATTCATCTAGATATCCTGTAATATCCATAACTTTTTCTATCATTTTACTTGCAGGATATATTTGTTTTAAACTTCTGAATGTAGACATTATATCTACAAATCCATTTATACTCGCTTTTGCCTTTCTAGATATATCTGAATTTCCATCTATATCGATTAAAACAGAATATAAACTTTCTTCTTTTAAGCTTGCTCTATCCTCTATTTTTTCTATTGTTCTAAGACCGATACCTCTTCTAGGAACATTTATAATTCTCTTTAACGATATATCATCTTGTGGATTTTGGATTACTCTTAAATAAGCAACCATATCCTTTATTTCTTTTCTTTCATAGAATTTAGTCCCACCATAAATATTATATGGTATTTGTGCTCTATTTAAAGCATCTTCAACTGGTCTAGCCTGTGCATTAGCTCTATATAAAACTGCGAAATCTTTGTAACTTCTCTCCCCTGTTCTAACCATAGTAGAAATAGTATTTGCTACGAACTCCGCCTCATCAACTTCAGTTTCAGCAAGTTGAATTTTTATTAATTCTCCCTCTTTCTTTTCACTCCAAAGTTTCTTTCTTTTTCTTTCTATATTATTTTTAATTAGATAATTGGCAGCATCAAGTATAATTTGAGTTGATCTGTAGTTTTGTTCTAGTTTTATTACATGAACATCATCATAATCTCTTTCAAACTCAAGTATATTTCTTATATCTGCGCCTCTCCATCCGTAAATACTTTGGTCGTCATCTCCAACTACACATATATTTTGATGTCCTTGTGCAAGCAATCTAACAAGCTCATATTGCGCTCTACTCGTATCTTGATACTCATCCACCATTATGTATCTAAATCTATTTCTATAGAAATCTAAAACATCTTCATGCTCTCTAAATAGCTCTACTGTTTTTGATATTAAATCATCAAAGTCAAGTGCACTATTTCTTTTTAAACGATCTTGATATAATGCGTATACATCAGCAATTTTTGATTTTGAAAAATCATTTTTATATTTTTCTCTAAATTGCTTTGGATTTATAAGTTTATCTTTCGCATTTGAAATAACACTTATTATGTATTTAGGGTCCATAGCTTTTTCACTGTAATTTAACTCTCTTAAACAGTCTTTTACAAGTGTAACTTGGTCTGAACTATCGTATATTACGAAACTTCTATTATATCCTATTTTATTTATAGATTTTCTAAGTATTCTAACACAGCAAGAGTGGAAAGTTGTAATCCACATAGCACTAGTATCTTCGTCGTTTAGTGTTTCGTCTACCCTCTCCCTCATCTCGTTAGCAGCTTTATTTGTAAAAGTTATTGCTAAAATATTTTCAGCTTTTACTTTCTTTTCTTTCATTAAATATCCTATTCTAGTAGTTAAAACCCTAGTTTTTCCCGAACCTGCTCCAGCAAGAATTAGTATCGGCCCCTCAGTTTGTTCAACTGCTTCCCTTTGTGCCGGGTTTAACATTTCAATTGTTTCTAAAATCATTATTTCCCTCCGTTTCTAATAAATCTATTATTTAGAGTATAGACATATTTTAGACTATCTAATAAATAATTGAAAGGTATTTGCTCCAAAAAATTTAACTCAAAACAAAAAATATCCTTTAAATAACAATGAAATATCATCATTTAAAGGATATCTTTTATATTTTAAATAAATCAAATTTATTCTAAATTAAGTTTTTTCTCTAATAATGTAGTTGTTCCAAAGAATAAAGCTACTGCAATAAGTATATTTATTATAAGCATTACTATTTCATAATGTCCTGCTGATAACATGATATCAATAAGTTTATTAAAATCAAGATTATATATATCTAAATTTTCAATAGCTTCAACTCTTATATTCCCCATAATTTTATCCGCAATACCCACTATAGAATTTTGTATTATCATTAGCACAATTATTGAACCTAAACCTGATAATACTTTATGTTTAGATAGTTTTGGTAAGTGACATATTGTTATTGCTAAATATATTGTTAATATAAATGTTGAATAATCAACTATATAACTAAAAATATAAAATAAGATTCCACCTATATTTCTTGAGAAAATAGAGCCTGTATTATTTAAAACATAACCAATATCTATAACATCGCTAATTTTATATCCAAACATAACTGAAACTAAAGATATACAAATCATGCCAACAATTGATGTTAATATTATAAATAATAATGATGTTAAGAATTTAGATAATACTAAAGTTTTTTGGCTAACTGGCAATGTAAACATCAAATATCCTTCATCTTCTAAAAGACTTTTATTAAATCTTTGTACTATAAGAAGTATAGTTAATACTATCGCCGCTACAAATAATGCGAAAACAACTAAAAATCCTACTAAATATAATACAGAAAAATCATGTTCATAATTATCAAAGTTTATAAATAAACTTGCCACTATAGAAAATATAAGTACTACTATATAAAATGGAAAAAATATTCTTCCGCAAGATCTAACTTCATATTTCATTAATTTACCTAACATCTAAATTCCTCCCTAAATAAAGCATCTATAGATTTTTGTTTTTTGGCTCTAATTTCATCTACATCTCCTTGTAAAACAATTTCTCCATATGCTAAGAATATAACTTCATCACATATATTTTCTATTTCACTTATTAAATGTGTTGCAATCAGTAAAGTTGAATTTTCATCGAAGTTTTTAAGTATTGTATCTAATATAAAACTTCTTGCGGCTGGGTCAACTCCTCCAATTGGTTCATCTAATATATATAAATCAGCTTTTCTAGCCATAACTAATATTAATTGAACTTTTTCTTTTGTCCCTTTTGATAGAGTTTTTAATCTTCTATTTTCATCTATTTCTAAAGTTCTTAACATTTGAAGAGCTTTGACTTTATCAAAGTCTTCATAAAAATCTTTAAAGAAATCAATTATATCTTTTACCTTCATCCAATCATTAAGGTAAGTTCTTTCTGGTAAGTATGAAACGATTTTTTTAGTTTCTATACCTGGTTTCATTCCATTTATAAGAACTTCTCCTTCAGTTGTAGTAAGTAAACCATTCATTATTTTTATCATAGTTGTTTTTCCACTTCCATTTGGTCCTAAAAGCCCAACTATTTTTCCTTTAGGAATGTTTATATCGATTCCTTTTAATGCATCTGTTTTACCATATTTCTTATATACATTTTTAAACTCTACTATATTATTCATTATTATCCTCCCTCAATATTTCTTCCACTAAATTAAGAATTTCATCGTTCGTATATCCCAAATTAATTAAAGTATCTAATGTCTTTTTAACATTATCTTTAACTAAATTTTTTCTTTCATTTTCTATTAACTCCTTATTATCTGTTACAAATCTTCCACTAGTTCTTTTTGAATATACGAATCCTTCCCTCTCTAACTCTGCCAATGCCTTTTGCATCGTATTTGGATTTACCATAGCATCTGCTGCTAAACTCCTAACAGAATCTAATTTTGAGTCTAATTCTATTTCTCCTGAAATTATCTTAACCTTTAATTGTTCTACAAGCTGTATATATACAGGTTTATTATTATCAATTTTCCATTCCATATTAACACCTCCTTATTACTGTATTAATACTTTAATACAATAATACAGCCGTCTCTTTTATTTGTCAAGTCATTTAAAAATTGATTATTTTTATTTGCATAGAAATAACTTGTATAGGATATATAGTTCCTTCATTATTTGAAGAGAATATATGTATGAAAATATATTTACAAAAAAATCAGCATCAGTATAACCTTAAAATAAATAAAAAAAATCCCCAGAGATTTTTGGAGTAATCCTGGGGTACCTATTATAGGTTAAGGGTTATTTTATTTTCAAACTATTTTGTCATAAAATAGGTTGAGGGCGATTTTATTTATACAGTCTTCTGTTCTCTATGATTCCAGTAGCTGTATAGGTCTTCTTCTCTTGTAAATAGGGGTAATCCCATATTTTTGTGAAGTTTTACAAGCCATGGTAATTCAAGACCTGCTTCATCAATCTTTTCTTCATTAATGAATACTTCTTCGCGAGTACCTTCATTTATAAGTACCCCTTGGTTAAGAACGTATACATAATCACATATTTCATAAATTAAATTCATATCATGACTTGATATTACAATCTTAACACCTCTTTTATTAAGACCTTTTATTATATCTACAATAGCTCTAGTACTTATTGGATCTAAACCTGCTGTAGGTTCGTCTAATAATACTAATTTATTTTCCATAGCTACTACAGATGCTATTGCGACTCTTTTCTTTTGACCAAAACTCAAGTTATGAACTGGTCTGTCTATAAATTGTAAACCATTAACTGCTTCTAAAGCAGTATGGATTCTCTCTTTGATAGTTTTTTCATCTATACCTATATTTCTAAGTGCAAAAGCAATATCATCATATACCATTGAATAGAATATCTGCTTTTCTGGATCTTGGAATACTATCCCAACTTCCTTTCTTAGATTGTATAAACTTTTTTTATCATACTTTATTTGTTCTCCATTGTATAGTATTTCTCCTTCTGTGGATTTTAATATTCCCATCAGATTATTAAATAAAGTTGATTTTCCTGAACCATTTGAACCAATGATTCCAATTATATTTCCTTTATTAAAGTCCATACTTACATTATTGAGAGCTTTTCTAGTTTTATCATATTGATATGTTAAATTATTTATTTTAAACATCTTTACTATCCCCTACTATATGGAATGTGCCATCAAATAATTTCATATCAAGTGCTATACTCATTTCATCATATCTTATCATCATTCGTTTAAATAACATGTTTACTAAAAGACCGAATGAACGATATCCATTTTTTAAATTTATATATCCAAATCGAAGTTCTTGAGAAGTTCTTATATCAGCAACCTCCTCCATAAATATAAATATAAATCTATACATAAGCATTGATATCTCTAGTACAACATCTGGTAAATGCAATTTTTTAAATATAAATATAAGTTGATTAAATGGTGTCGTCAACATTATAAAGTATATGCATGTTAAACAAGATAATGCCCTAAAAAATAAATGTACAGATGTATCTATAGATGTTTGTGAAACTCCAATATATAAATTTCCTACTTTAATGTAATGAAGTAGAACTGATTTATCGCCTGAAAAATTTATTAAAATCATAATTATACTTATTACTAAAAATGTAAAAGGTATTTTTATAAAATGTATATAATCTTTTACTTCTATTTTGGCAATTCCAACTATTGTGAAACTCATACCTAATATTATCAACACAGATAATATATTGTAAGGACTTATTAATGATATTATTAAAAATAACATACCTATACTAAATTTTAAGTTAGGATTAACTTTAAATAATTTATTCTTATAAGCATAATCATCTATTATCATTAATTTATCTTCTTTCTATATTTATTAAAATTTATAAATCTAATTTATAAAACTATTTTTCTTCTTTCATTTTATGTTTAGTTCTAGTAACTCCTATATAATAACCAACTATACCAGCACCTAATGCTGCTTGAGAAGCAAATAGTAAACTTTCTATTTCACCACTTGCTGGTTCAAATATACTGCTAAACCATGGTTTATAATTAGGATCCATTTCTGTTATAACAGATTCAGCTTGGTCATCTGACCCACCAAATTCTGCCCCACTTTTTATAACTTGAGGTACAATAACTATTGCTAAAACTAACAGCATTAATATAACTGTTAATTTTGTACTATTTCCTTTTTTCTTTGATTCATGAGTTGTCATTATGCAAGTACCTCCTTGTCTTCATTTTCAGATATAAAGTTATAGATTATTGTTGTTAATAATCCTTCTGCTATAGCTATAGGAATTTGTGTTACAAAGAATATTCCTAAGAACTTAACAGCAGATACCATAAATCCACCAGTTGGATCAGGGAATGCTAGTCCTAATTGTAATGAAGTTAAAGTATATGTAGCTAAGTCACCTATTGATGCTGCTAAAAATACTGCAACATTTTTGTTGATTCTATCCTTGCATAATTTCCAAATTAAATATGATATAATCGGTCCAAATATAGCCATTGAAAAGGCATTTGCACCTAAAGTTGTTATTCCACCATGAGCTAATAATAAAGCTTGGAATAATAATACTATTGTTCCTAAAACGACTGTTACACTAGGTCCAAATAATATTGCTGCTAGTCCTACCCCTGTTGGATGCGAACAACTTCCTGTTACTGAAGGTATTTTTAATGCTGAAAGCACAAATACAAATGCACCACATAAAGCTAATAGTAATTTCTTCTTTGGATGTTCTTGTACTACTTTTGTTATGTTTTTTAAACCGACAACAAAGAATGGTATAAATAAAACATACCAAATTACTGCCCATTTAACTGGTAAAAATCCTTCCATAATATGCATTGCATTTGAAACGGTTGGTGCTAAAGCGAACATAAAAGTTGCTAATAGACACCATTTTAAATTTGTCTTTTTCTTTTTCATGTCTCTTCCCCTTAAAATAATATATTTGAAAATGTTATACATTAGTCTGAAATATATATGATTTCTTCTTGGGTATTTCTTATATATACCTACTTAAATAGTAAGATTTATCAAAATAAAAAACCTAACCTTTTGAGGCTAGGCTAATATACTTAATAAGTTTATAAATAATTGCTTAGTAAGATATTCTCTCCAACCCCGAAGAAATTACTTTATACCTTAGGCAGGTCTCCTGACTTAGTATCATCCATCTTCTCACCTTCCCATGATTTATTATCACAGTGGTATTTGAGAGTTCCGTCAACATTACAGTAGCGGGGGCTGTAGAGGGATTTCACCTCTTTCCCTATTAATCCAGTTAAGAACCTAAAATATACATTTCATCTAAAATATAAACATTTTTCATTCAATATACATTTTATATTATAGCAGAAATAGACAAAATATTATGTTGTTTAGCATTTTTTGCAATTCCATTTTGTTATCATTTCTAATATTCACAAAACATAAAATTAGAAATAGTACTTGTTTTAATAAGATAATTAATCTTATTAATGTACTTGTTATTTTTAATAGTAGTGATTTTTATATGTTTTTGCAACAATATTTTATCAATTATTTTCTATTATTAATTCCTTTTTGTTATCTAACTTTTAATTGCTTATGACCTTTTTAAGATACATTGATACAATATCTGAAAATCTTTGTATATCTTTTATATAAATAAAATCTTTGCCATAAATTTTCTTTTCAGCCTCTAAATCTGTTTCTTTTCCTGTGAAAACTCCTAATACCATTACGCCTCTTTTTCTTGCACGTCGTACTTCTGTTGCTGTATCTTTGATTCCAACAACTCCTTTATAAGACATTTCCCCTCTTATACTTCTTGAGCTATCTTTTCCTATTTTTACGTCATTTGGTTTTCCATCACTAAGTACGATTAGTATTTTGTTTTCTTCTTCGCGTTCTAATAAACCATCACAAGTAGCCTTTATTGCAAGACCATCTCTATTGTTACCAGAACAGTAATATTCAAATATATCTTCACATTTTCTTACATTGTCATTGTAATCCCTAAAACGTTTTAATATAGTATAGTCTAAGAAACTTTGGAATCCCATAACCCTATTTGGAATTCCAGCTAAAGTAAGTGAAGTTGCTAAAATATACGCCTGTATAGCTACCATAAACTGTTTTGAAGTTTGTGAACCACTTGAATCGAGTAATATATCTATAACATATCTACCCTTTCCATTATCAACATCTTTGTAAAACACTTTATTGTTGCTACTTCTACCTATGCGCCAAGCCTTATTCGCATATATTGTTCCACAATCAGAATACACTCTATCAGATGAGCTTTCCTCTATTAATAATCTTGAAAAATTCTCTTTAAGTTTATTAATTTGTCTTCTATACATTTTCATTTTATATTGAAATTCGAATATATTATTGTCCTTTTGTCTAGTTACATACTTTAATTGAAACGCATTGTCGCAAGGAGATCTCAATACCCCATCTGTAAAATGTAATCTGCATCCTTCATGAACATTTCTACAATTTCTTGCCTCTATTTTTCTACTATCATTTTGGCTTAAATAAGATTTTCCATAGTAGTATTCTACTCTTTTATATATCTTATTTAGCATTTCTTCATTAACATATATTGCTCTATTAGGAGTTGATTCCAAATCAATATCACCATTTTCATCTCCTAATCCATCTACCAGCATACCACCTGTTAAATTATTAATCTCTGTTTCTACCGTTTCAACCTCTTGGTCGCTATACAATTCCTCTAACATAAAATCTGCAAATGTATCAAAATCTATATCTACATTTTTTACATTTTCTTCTGCAAATTCTACATTTTGATTTTGGCTATCCAATATATGTTGGAAATATGTAAGATATATCTCATCAACTCTTTTTAATATGTTCATTATATTGTCGTTTGAATCTATTGCATTAATTTCTCTAAGTATTTTTCGAACAAGTCTATCCATAACAGGATGTCTATCCATTTGTTGAAGAACATAAGTATATTTAAGTAATTGTAAAATATCTTCTTTGTGTATTTTAGAATAACCTTTTAAAATATCATCATATGCCTTATTTCGGATATCCACTACACCTGGTCGTTCTTCTATTACGTTCTTTTCTGCAACATCATTTAAAATTATTTGAATAAGTGTGCATAAAATATCTTTATTATATCCTGCTTTTATTCTATTGACTAAGTACTTCTTAACAGTTTCCCAATCCACATATTTTCTTCTAGCCCCTGCTATTATCGCATAATACATAGATGCATCTTTTGAGCTATAATCCTTTTCTGATGAATCTATTTCTTCATCGTATTTTCCTGAAACTGTCCAAGCCAAATTATTTACTCTATTATCAAATTCATATTCATTGAATATCCACTTTAAACCATTTCCCATATTATCACCCTTTAATTAATTATTTAAGCATTTATATTTCTGCATCAACTAATCATTTGGGAATATATCAAAACTTTCCCATCCCTCTGGAATTCTAGTTCTTATAATATCTGATACCATTTCTTTTTCATATATATCAAATGTTTTCCCTGTGATACCCATATTGATTGCAAGAGTTGGTTTTAGACCTCTTTTTATAGTTTTTAATGCACCTATCATTCCTCTTAAATCTATAGCTTTTGTAGATATTTCCCCATTTTCAGCTTTAAGTTGTAAGTCCATAAATATTCCTATAAATTGAAGTAATTTTTCTTCATCTACTGTCGGGAATTCCCTTTTTAATATCATTTTTAATTTTTCTTCATCTACTGCTGGAATATCTATTACTAAAAATCTTGATACTAATGCCTCATTTAATTCTTTTGTTCCAGCATATTCGTAGTTCATGGTTCCGATAAATCTAGTTGCTGGATGAAGTTTTATTCTTTCATATCCAGGCACATCTATAACTCTTCTATAGTCAAGTGCTGAATGAAGTACTACTATTGCATCATTTTTAGCCATATTGATTTCATCAAATATACCAAATCCGCCGTTTACTGCACATTCATATACTGATCCACGTCTAAGTTTTACTTCATTATCTATAAATGTGTCTGTACCTATTAAAGATGCACTATCTGTGTTGATGTGGAATGAAGTGTTCCATTGAGGTCTTCCGAAAATTTCTGATAAGTTATCAGATAGTAAGTTCTTACCTGTTGCTTTTGGTCCTGATAATAATATATTTTCTTCTTCTAAAATTCCTGTAATACACATTTCTAATATATCTTTTCCTATAAAAAATGCTGGTGATTTTGTGACTCTTTCTTTTAATTCATCTTTTACGTCATATTCTTTTCTGAAATGTTCTATATCCTTTATTAATGATTCACTAACCCCTTGTTCCTTTAAATTATCTAATATATTCATTTCCGTCTCCTTTTGTTTCCCCTATTTATTTTATATTATTTTGTATAATTACCTATTTCTCACATAATTATAACCCTTATCCAATATTATCCATACATCGTTAATTATATCACGATTTGTAAACTTATTCTGTAACAAATGTCACCGTTTTATCAAAATATTTTTGTATATATAATTTTCATATAGGTTTGTATTTTTCAATTATTTCATGCATAAAATAAGCTGTTACAATATATATGTAACAGCCTTTATCTCTTTTATAATTTTATGATTTCGTTGTATTTATTTATAAAACTATCTACTATTTCCCATATATGCAACTACAACTGCACCTTGCGCTGTATGTGCTCCTATTGTTGGACATATATCTTGGATAATTATATCTTCTACACCGTATTTTTGTTTTACTTTTTCCGCAACATACTGGGCATCTTC
>OGGM01000903.1_pt1 | contig 14340 bp, 10 predicted proteins | sample 1571251 | NCBI WGS metagenome assembly OGGM01 (sample SAMEA2582076, study PRJEB24529) | metagenome | biome: Human gut stool | place: China | collected 2011 | reverse complement strand
GCTCCGCTCCTCCCACGCCGTTAACACTCGCTCACACAGCACCCACTCACCAACACCCACTCAGCAACACGCAAGCAAGTACACCCGCCCCACGCATACGGTGACCACCAGAAAGAACACAAGGAATGAGCACTCTTCTCAGTTGCGAAAATGTGCACGTGAACTACGGGCCAGTCCGTGCCCTCACCGGCGCATCCTTCACCCTGGACACCGGGCGTATCTGCGGCCTGATCGGCATGAACGGCTCCGGCAAATCCACCCTTTTCAAAGCCATCATGGGGGTCGTGCCCGTGCACGCCGGCAGCATCACCCTCGACGGGCAGCCCGTCGGCGGTAACCGTGGCAGCCGCGGCAAGAACGCACACCACCACCGCGCCGGACTCGTCAGCTACGTGCCGCAGAGCGAAGAAATCGACTGGACCTTCCCCATCTCCGTGCGCGAGGTCGTTAGCATGGGGCGCTACCGCAACCTCGGCATCACCCGCCGCCTGCGTGCCGCAGACCGTGCCGCCGTGAATGAGGCGCTCGCCCGTGTGGAACTAACCGACCTTGCCGACCGTCAGATTGGGGCGCTCTCGGGTGGCCAGCGTAAGCGCGCCTTCGTGGCACGCGCTATCGCACAGGGTGCCCAGCTGCTGCTGCTTGATGAGCCTTTCGCCGGTGTGGACAAGCGTAGCGAGGCGATGCTCATTCAGGTCATCGAACAGCTGCGTGACGAGGGCGCGACCGTGCTGGTGTCCACGCACGACTTGGCGACCCTGCGCCAGTTCGCTGACGAGGCGCTGCTGCTGCGCGGTGAGATTCTGATGCACGACACCCCCGAGAAGGTGCTCGCCCCCGAGAACCTGGTGCGTGCCTTCGGCATGGAAGTGGATGCCGGCGCATCGGTCGCTACCGGTGCCGCTGCCCCCGGCACTGCTACCTCCGGCACTACTACGAACAGCTCTGCGGAAGGGAAGAACTAAATGGACATCCTCAACTTTCTGGTGGAGCCGCTGACCCTGCCCTTCATGCTCCGCGCATTCGTGGTCACCGTCATTGCCGCCGCCGTCTGCGCCCTGCTCTCGTGTTGGCTCGTGCTGCTCGGCTGGTCGCTTATGGGTGACGCAATCTCGCACGCGGTGCTGCCCGGCGTGGTGCTCGCCTACATTTTCGGTGCGCCTTTCGCGGTGGGTGCGGTCATTGCCGCGCTCGTGGCGGTGGCGCTCATTGGCGGGGTGCGGCGTAGCGGCCGCGTGCGTGAGGACGCCGCGATTGGCATCGTGTTTACGACCATGTTCGCGTTCGGTCTGGTGCTGATTTCGGTGACGCCGTCGAATACCGACCTGAACCATATTCTCTTCGGTAACGTGCTGGGTGTGTCCTGGTCGGACGTCTGGCAGGTCGCTATCCTCGCGGTGATTGTTGCCGCCGTGCTGCTGGTGAAGCGCCGCGACTTCGTGCTGTATGCCTTCGACCCGGGCTTTGCGCAGGCGGTGGGGTTGCGTCCGCGTCTGCTCGGTGCGCTGCTGCTGATTATGCTGGCGTTGACCTCGGTGGTGGCGCTGCAGATTGTGGGCGTGGTGTTGGTCGTGGCGATGCTCGTCATCCCCGGCTCCACGGCGCGCCTGATCACTGACCGGTTCGTGCCCATGCTCGCGGTGAGCGTGGGAGTGTCCCTGGTGGGTACGCTGACCGGCCTGTATGCCAGCTACCACGCGGATGTATCCCCCGGCGGTGCCGTGGTCGTCACGCAGGGCCTGCTGTTTGCCCTGGCGTACGTGTTCGCCCCGCGCTACGGTCTGCTGGGCAGGATGCGTGCCCGCCGACTGAGTGTGACGGCAACAGAGCGTGACGACGCCTGAAACCCCGGTAGCTGAGCCGTCAGCTTCCTAAGTAAGCTCACTGAATACACTCACCGAATACAGCAATAGGCGGAAAGTCCCACCGTGGGGCTTTCCGCCTATTGCTATCTTCTGAAGGTTGGGGGCGCGTACCCGCCCGGATTTCCGGGCTAGAAGTCCGCCTCTAACGCCCTGTATCTAGCGCACTGTGCGGGACACGAATAGGGAGGCGGTTGCCTCCGCACCCAAGGGAATAATCGTGCCGCCGGGCTTTACCGCGCCGGCCGCGTCTGTCTCGTGCAGGTTGCCGGAACCGGCACCAACCACGCTCACGTTCACCGCCTCCGAGAAGGGTGCACCCTCCTCAATGTGCAGGCGCACACCGGGCACAAAACCGTGGCCCTGCAGGTAACGCAGCAGGCGCGGGTCGTCATCGTTAATGCGTTCGAGCACGACCGTTTCGCCGGGTTCGCACTGGCTCAGCGGCACGGTCTGCGGAAAACTAATGTGCCCCGAAGAGTCGGGGATCGGGTCGCCGTGCGGGTCGCGGGCCGGGTGCCCCAGCAGGGTGTCGATGCGGTCCACCATGAAGTCGGATACCGCGTGCTCCAGAACCTCCGCCTCGTCGTGCACACGGTCCCAGGTGTAGCCGAGAGTCTCAACCAGGAACGTCTCAATGAGGCGGTGGCGGCGAATCATTGCCAGCGCGTAGGAGCGGCCGGTTTCAGTGAGCTCAATAGCGCCGTAGGGTTGATGCTCAATCAGGTCGGCGGCGGCGAGGCGCTTGAGGCCGTCAGATACCGAAGAAATGCGCAGGCCCATGCGTTCTGCCAGGGCGGATGCGGTGGCAGGGGTTTTGGTCCATTCTTCGAGGCTCCAGATTTCCTTGAGGTAGTTCTGGGTGCTGACGGAAAGTTCTGAAAGGGGCATAAAGATAAGTTTACCTTTTCTCGGGTTTTGCCCGCCGGGATGATGGTTGCGGAAGCGGTGAAAATCCAGGCTTAAAGAGCGTCCCGCCCGGCGGTTCACCCCTGGCAGGGGGCGACCATCACGGGCGGGATCGGGTGTTCGGTTCCGCACTGGCAGATACGAAAGGCTGGCAGGCGCGAAAGAATGAGGGGTGCGCGGCGGCGGTTAGGTGGCGCGGCGGCGCGAACGGTCAATGCGGGTCAGCAGCTCGATGAGCGCACCGCGTGCCGCCTGCTCCTCATGCCAGAGGGAGCGGACGAGGGTGCGGCTGACCGCCTGGGTGGTGATGCCGAGTGCGGTTGCGGCGGCTTTCTGCTGGCCGCGCACGCCGGGTACGAGCAGGTTTACCACGCGCCATTCGGCGTCGGTGCGGTCGGCGCATACGCGGTAGAGCAGGCGTGCGGAGCCTGCGGCGAGGTCGGCGAGGTGGCGGTTGTCGGCGCTGACGCTGATGCAGCGTACGGGTGCGCCTCCCTGTGCTTCTTCGACGGCGAGGCGTGAGAATTCGAGGGCGTCTCCGGTGCAGTCGGTGGTGCTGACGGCGCCGAGTGCGCCTGCGAAGCGGGGGATGTTGAGCTCGCCGATTCCGATGCCGACCCAGAAGCCGTTATCGCGCGCGGCAATGAGCGCCGCGTGTAGTGCGTCGCTGGCGCGGTCGAAGGCGCCCTGAATTTCGTCAGGGTATGTCTGGGCGAAGGCAACACGCGGGTTGAGCTTTGCGAGTTCGTCCGACAGTGCAGTGAGTGAGTGCTGTGCGGAACGTTGAATAAAGGTTAGAACGAACACCTTCCTATTATGCCGTAAAACCTTCAACAACCGGCGTAAGGTTCGCCGTAATACCGGCAACATTTAAAGCCCCAAAAATGCGCATTGATAAGGGGAATTATCGTGAGCGTGCACTGTGTGCAGAAATCCTCAAAAGGACGTAGAACACCCCCGAAAGGAAAATAATTTTCATGCAAGTGCACGTTGAATTATTCGCTTTCGGGGGCGTTGAGTGGAGTTGATAGACGGGGCTACCGCGGAACTACTGTGCGTTCGTTACCTGCGAGATATGGGGCAGTTGACGCAGTGGCTTCTGGAACACCATCACCACCAGCGACAGGAAAATGAACACCGCGTAGAACAGCGCCGTGTACGTAATGCCCCAATCAACAATGAGGAAGCCAGCCAGCAGAACAGCCAGCGGGGTCAGCGCCATATTCGGGATGCCCTGCACCGAGTGCACACGACCGATCATGTGCTCCGGGGTGGACGCGTTGATGTACGCAATGATGCTCGAATTGAAGGAGGGAAGCACAATACCCGCCAGCACAATCAGCAGGCACACCGCCCACAGCATCGAATGAACCACCGGCAGCAACAGGTAGCATGCCGACATGATGGCCAGGGAGGTGATACCGAGCGGGCCGAGCGCAAACTTCTCGGTCAGCGGGCCGACCAAGAATGAACCGAGCAGCACGCCCACACCGAAGGCGCTCGCAAAGATGCCGATGAAGAGCGGGTGTGCGCCCTCCAGGGTGTAGTAGTAGATGAAGGTGAGCGGAATACCGACCGTTCCAAAGTTCGCGAGCGTTGAAACGAACGCAATGGACACCAGCACTTTGTTCTTCAGGATGTACTCGAAACCGGCTTTTGAGTCCTGCCAGAAGCTGGTTTTCTCGCCTTCCTCCTCTTCTGCGGGCTGCCGACTAGCGCCGTAGGTCTTGGGCGCGACGATGAACGCCAGCAGGTTGACGACCGCGTGAACTGCGGTCATGAGCACGGTCGAGAAGCCGATAATGATGCCGGCGACCGGGCCGCCCAGCAGGTTAGCGGTGGACTCGCGCGTCTCGCCCATACCGGAGGCGTACCCCAGGTGTTCCTTGGGGACTACGCGGGTGATGATGGACTGTTCACTCGGGTAGTCGAAGGTGGAAATGATGGCGGCGAGAGAAATCGTGATCACCAAAACGTAAATGTTGGTGACGTTGAAAACGAGGTAGAGAAGAATCGCTATCCAGGACAGTGACTGGCCAATACAGGATAGTGCCAGGCACTTTGAGGGGCCGATTCTGTCGACCCACGTTCCAGATACCGCTCCGGCGCAGGTGGCGAGAACACCCGCGACGAAGAGGGTGATACTCGCAGCTTCGGGGGAGCCGGTCAGCGCCAAAATAATGATGGGCGTGGTGATATAGCTCATCGAGTCTGAGAGCTGGTTGGCTCCAATGGCGAAAAGAGTATTTCTAAAATCTTTATTCTTGAGTAGCTCGGTGTTGACACTCATGGGGGCCTCCACGATGGGGTTTATGGTGTCGCGCGGCGTGCAATCCGCCGTGTTGTAGTTCGTCGTGCGCAATTGTGTGAGTGAATACCCTGACAGTCGGCTGTGTCTGCCTGTATTTGCCTGTTTCTGCTTGTGCACGCCGGTCATGATGGGTGGTTGAGGATGCACGGAGCGGCTCATCGGGAGTCACCCCCGCACAAATAGTGTGTCGCGCGATACTTTAGATTCTATAAGAGACGTGAATCATATACGTGAAGGCTAGTTGAAAAACTTTCCTCATTTCGGGTATTGACATTAGGGTTAGTCTGACTATAATTCATTCTTGGTGCTTTCAGCGGCTAAACCTTCGGTGGCTAAACCCGAATCCGGGCACGCCAAAGACCCCCGCAACGCAGCGGGGAACTAGTCAGCGGGGCGCTACTCCACCAGGCCCGCGAAGCCCGACAGAGCCAGCACCTCCTCAACATCCTGCGGCACCGAACGCGCCACCCACGGCGAATGCACCAACACCGCCTGCCACTGACCGCGCGACACCGCCACATTCAGACGATTCGGCGAGAGCACAAACCCGGTACCGCGCCCAGAATCAACCCGCGACGACGCCAACGACACCAACACCACCGCAGCCTCCTGACCCTGGAACTTATCCACCGTGCCCACACGCACGCCAGCACCCGAAGAATCCGCCAAACCAGCGGCAATCAGCGCCTCACGCACACAATCAACCTGCGCGTTATATGCCGCCACCACAATGCAATCCTCAGCCGCCAACGGGCGCGGCTCAGCACCAGCCGCCGGAACCCACTCACGACCCAACAACTCACGCGCGCAATCCACCACCGCCTGCGCCTCCTGCACAGAACGCACCGAACAGCCCGCATGCTCCACCGGATACGACACCACACCCGGCTCAATACCCTGCAGGGTACGACCAGCCGTCGCCGCCGCGCTCGCCAACGCGCCATCATAAGACAGCCACGAAACCCGCTCACACAACGCCGAATCCATACGCCACGACTCACCCAAGAAATAGCCAAAACGAGGATCCAACGCCGCCGCACCATCAGACAACCAACCCAGCGCCGAAACATCCACTGGGTACGGATGCACACCCGTCGACACCTGCGGCAACTGCTGCGGATCGCCCAACAGCAGCACCGAACGCGCCGCACGAGCCGCCGCCACCGTATTCGTCAGAGAGAACTGGCCAGCCTCATCAACCACCAGCACATCCAGCGACCCGGCAGGCACGCGACGCTCACTCACGTAATCCCACACCGTGCCGCCAAACAGCAGACCGCCCGCACCAGAAATCAGCTCCACCAGCTCAGAATCAGACACCTCAGACCACGGGGCATCCGGGGTCACCGACTTGCCGCGCAGACGCACCGCACGCGAAACATCAAAACCATCACGGGCGCAGCACGCCAACATAAGATTCTCAATCACCGCATGCGACTGAGCCACCACGCCCACCTTCGCGCCCTCCGCCACCAGGCGCGCAATCACGTGCGAGGCGAGGAAGGTCTTACCCGCACCCGGAGGGCCCTGAACCGCCACATAGGAATGGTCGAGAGCGCGAACCGCCGCGTGCACGGCATCCACCGTAGGCAGGTCAGAGGCGGAAAAATCAACCTCACGGGGTAGATTTTCTGCATTTTTAGCGTTCGAGGCGCTCTTCTTCAGGCGTGGTGCGCGGCGGAACAGCAAATCCGCGGAGGCGCTCTCCACACCCGTCAGTGAAGCCGCCGCATCGAGTACGCTCGGCAGGGCGCGGGACGGGTCAGGAGTCTCGGCGGACTTGCTGGAAGCTTCGGAATCCTCGCCGGGCACGGGGCCATTAAGCATGGGGTCGCTCGGCATCAGCGCACCATCGAAAAGCAGTCCGTGCACATCGGCTTGCAGAGCCGCCTCAATCGTCGCCGTAGACACCGGATCGCCAGGACCAATACCCGAAGGCAGGGCACCGTGCGGCTCATCCTTCACACGGATGCGCTCCTGCAGAAGCACCTCCAAGAACTCGCCGGTCGACTCGCTAGTAGACTCTGCGGCAGCCTCTTCGGGGTCCACAGAACCCTCGGGTCCAGCACGGAAACCGCCCTGCGCCACCGCCAACACACGCATGCCAAAGAAACCCGTCGCCGCCAACTCGGCGGGCACACGCTCACCCGGATTCGACGCACGGAAATAATTCAGCTGCGACTCCATACGGTCCAGCGCAATCTGCGGGCTCAACCCCGCCTCGTAGGCGCAGAAAACCGCACGGTCAGAGGGCGCAATCACCAGGCTCGGGTCAGCCTCAATTCGCGCACGCAACAGGCGCACCTGTGCGCCGCGCACACGATACCAGCCGGGGGCGTCCTCAACCTCGGTGGGCTCCTTCATGGCGGCGGCAAGCGCCTCCAGGTCTGCGGGGGTATTCAGAAGAGCATGCGCATGCTCCGCCGAAAGCACCTGCACCCGATCAAGATACGCATAATCGCGGCTCGCCACCCATGCCGTCGGGCCGTCCTCTAGGCGGCGAATGTGCTCACGCCAGAACGGGGCACGCTCGCGGCGGTGATAATTCGTCATGGACAACAGCATCGCTGCCTCAAGCTCACCGGCACCCCAGCCGTGCTCCGTCGCGTGCTCTTCGAGGGAGGCGAGCTGGGCATCTAGCAGGCACTGCAGGCGGTACTGTTCGCTGTCGTTCTCCACGGCGGCGGGCACCCGGTACATGACCGGGTGCTCCTCAGTTTCGGGATTCTCGGCGGTATCTTCGGTGACGAGCTCCGGGGCATCGGTCGCGAGAGCAAGAGAAGCCGCCGCGTTCAGGCATGCCGGGCACTCGCCGCAGGCCAGAAAATACGGGATGCGCTCGGCAAGTTCCGCCGGTTCCACACCCTCGTTCAGCGCTTCGGTGAGCGAGAGGAGGCGCTGCTCCTGCAGGCGAATCAGCGGCAGAATACGCGCCGAATCAACCCGGTGAGGTTGACCAGCGGGGGAGGAGTGCTCAGTATGCTCCGATTCGGGTTCCGCGCCGTGCTCTAGGCAGAGGTCGAAGCGCATCGCGTTCTTGGCACTTTCGGTGGCGCTCTCAGTGGCACCGGCGGTCAGCAGATGCGCCGCCAGGGCACCGCGCAACAGTGCTCGATGCGCCGCCTCACCCAGGTGCGGGGTGCAGGCGATTCGCGCGGTGCTGTTTTCCGGTACGTACTCCAGACGGTCAAGCTCCACCGTGTAGGTCAGCCCCGCCGCGGAGGTCGCCACCAGGGGTACCGGGCGCGCTGTGCCGCCCGCGTGCTCACCGCCGATCACTCCATCTTCGGTCAGCACTCGCAGGCACTCGCGGTACGCCTCGCGGGCGCGCTCGGACTGCTCGGGGGTCGGGCGTGCAGACTGCTTCTGCGCACGCTCCTGAAGCTCGGTGTAGAGCCGCAGCTCGCAGACGGAGGTGGCGGTCAGATCAGCGAGGGTGAAGGTAAGGTCCATGGTGACTTTTCTGCTGGAGGAAAGAGAAACAAGACGGGCATAAAACCCCGCCGCGGGGAGTGGGCACGAGCCCCGATTAAGGAGTCTATCGGCGCCCCGAGCCACCCCTTGTCCCGAGAGATCTTGCCCCGAGAGGTTGATTTTCAGGTTTCACGTGAAACACTACAGAAAATCAACCTGCACGGGATGATTTAGGGGGCTTTTGCTGCTTCCGAAGTAGCATCCGCGGAAGCTTCCGGCGCGCTAGAAGCACTAGAAGCACTCGGCGCGGTCGAGCGATTCGCAATCGCCGCCGCCGCAGCGTCCACGCGTTCCTTCGCGGCGGGCAGCGCATCCGAGCCGCCCAAATCGTTCAGAATAATCGCGAAAATCAGGCGGGTGCCGTCGGGCCGGGTCGCCACACCGCACAGCGAAGACACCGTGTACAGGGTGCCGGTCTTCGCCTGCACAAAAGTGCGCGCGTGCACGGCGTTCGCCGCACCAAAACGGTCGGTCAGGGTGCCGCTCACGCCCGCCACCGGGAACGTGCTCATGAGCTGCTCGGCGTACTCGTCGGCGTTTATGAGCGCAATAACCTGCACGAGGGTTCGGGCGGTCACGCGGTCCGTCAGGGACATACCGCATACGTCCGCCTGCACCAGGTTTTCAATGTTCACGCCGGCATCCACGAGCGCCTGGCGCACGGTCTGCTGTGCCGCTTCGCCGCTACCTTCCTTACCTGCGGCGATGGCGGTGCAACGGCCAAGCACCTCCGCCAGGGCGTTATCGGATTTGAGCATCATGTGCTGCGCCTGCTCCAGCAGGGTTGCCGACTCGACCGCGGCGATTTCAACCGCTTCCGCAGGAGCAGTGCGGCGCTCCGCGAGGGTGAAGCTCAGCCCGGACTCCTTACCGGCGGTGTTGAGCGCATCCACGTACGCCTGCTGGGCGGCAACCGCCGCATCATCCGGGCGTACCGGGTTGCTTGCGGTCGACTTGCCCGGCACCGTGTGCGATTCGAGCGCAATCGGGTGAATGGGCGTGATCTGGCCGGACGCCACGTCGGCGGCATCCCAGCCGGGGTTCACTCCGGGGCCGCTGAAAAAGGTGCCGTCAAGGTAGACGGGCAGCGCCGCGGTCGGCTTCTCGCCCTGAAGAAGCGCCTTCACGGTCAGCTCGGCGAGGGTGGTCAGGCCTGCGCGTCCCACAATCTGCTTCGGGTTGGAGGCGCCCGCACCGAGCAGGGTGTCGCCGCCAGCCATGAGGTACAGTCCGGCGGCGTCGCGGGTGACGCGGGTGCGCAGGCGCGCTTGCAGGTTCGCGTAGTGGTTGAGCGCGAACAGGGTCAGCACCTTAAAGGTGGAGGCGGGCACACGCGCGGTGTCGGCGTTGGCGGCGTACAGGTCGGCGGGTGCGGTGGCCGCCTTGATGCTGGGCAGGTTGCCGTCCATGCCGGTGACGAGCAGGCTGTACTGCGGGTAGGTGCCGTCCGCGAAGAGCGCGGTGAGGGCGTTGCGTAGCTGCTCCTGTTCCGCTTCGGGCAGGGCGGGGGCGAGGGTCGGGCTCGGGGTGGCGCTGGGGGTTGCGGAGGCGGTCGCCTCCGCGGTGCCGGCGGGGCTACCTGTTGTGCTGCCGGTGGCGCTTGCGGAACCTTCGGGGCGTTTCTGTTCGGTTGCGGCGGACCCGCAGGCGGTGAGGAGGAACATGCCGCCGAGGGTGAGGGCGGCGCGGCGGGTGAGGGTGGTGGTCTGGGTGTTGTGCTTGTTGGAAGGCATCTTTTGAGCATAGCGGGCGGATGGGGTGCCTATCGAATTTACGCGCCGGTGCTGGGATCTCATGCCGCGCTCCTGCTGCCCCTCACGAACCTAATCTGGACTGCCCGGCACGGCGGCCGGGGTGCGCTGGCGGGCGCGTGACTAGGCGGAATGTTAACGGTGGTGTGAGCGTGGTAATTTACGCTGGTTTTGGCGCCGAATACGCGGTTTCGGTGTGCGCGAACGGGTTACAATGGGTGAGTTCAACACCTAACTTTCGCACCTTGCGCGCCGAAGTCGCCGCGAAAGTGACTCTAACTCACGAGAAAGAAGGTTCCGATGGAACTCGACGTCACTATTGAAATTCCCCGCGGCTCCCGCGTGAAGTACGAAGTGGACCACGAGACCGGCCGCCTGCGCCTGGACCGTGTGCTGTTTACCTCCATGCAGTACCCCACCGCTTACGGCTACTTCGAGAACACCCTGGGTGAGGACGGCGACCCGCTGGACGCAATGCTGATCCTGGACGTTGACGTTGTTCCCGGCGTGCTGGTTGAGGCTCGCCCGGTTGCTGTGTTCAACATGACCGATGAGGCTGGCGGCGACGCTAAGGTTCTGTGCGTTCCCACCGACAAGCGTTACGACCACATCAAGTCCCTGGCTGATGTTCCCGAGCAGCTGAAGGCTGAGATTCAGCACTTCTTTGAGCGTTACAAGGACCTGGAGCCCGGCAAGTGGGTTAAGGGCGAGGGCTGGGAAGACCTGGCTGCTGCTGAGAAGATGGTCCAGGAGGCTATCGACCGTTTCGCAGCTGAGGGTCACTAAGCTGCCGCACCGTTAGGTGCACCCGGTTTTATGGGGGCGTGTTCCCCGCATCTGGTTCGTGCGAGTTTTCGTGCGTGCTGGAGGCGGTGGGCACGCCCCCTTTTTTGTGCTCGGAGCCGTTGTATAGGGCTTTGTTGAGGTCGATTTCAGCAAGTACTTTGTGCGGTGGGGTTTGTAATATTTCTGCAAGTTCAGATTTTTAAAGATATTTCTAAAGTTCTAGTTGCATAAACATTCAAGTTTAAAGTGAGATTTTAATAAATCTCAGGTTTACCTTGATATATATTTTTTCACAAGAATGAAATATTTTGCTTATAAATACTCGAGACGGTAAATTTTCAGAGTAGGGTGTAAGAGCATCAACGCAACGTAAATGCCGCACATTATTTTCATCACTCAACTTAATTTAAGGACTATGATGTCTGAAATTTCACGCCGGCATGTGTGCCGGCTTTCATCATTTGCCCTGGTAAGTTTCTTCGTAGCACCTCAGAGCACGGCATGGGGTATTCAGGGCTCTGTTGGGTCTCCCCAGCAAATAGATGGATGCATTGTTGCCCCGCTTCGTGAAGCATGGCTGCCGACTAATGGTGCGGATAATGTCATTCTGTGGTTTCAGCTTCTTCCCTTTTCGGGACCTTTTGTGGGGGTGCATGCGCTTCCGTCGGTAGAACTGATGGGGGATCAAGGAGAGCGATTCTTGCATGAGGTAATTCGTCCCCATATTCGCCGTGATACGGGGCAGTGGCTGTCTAAAATTCCTTCGGGTCAGCAGATTATGGTTGAGCTTGAACAGCTGAGTGGATCGCAAGAATACATGGTGCAGATGAGTCGTTGGCAGCCGGGTTCTATGGGATTGACAAGCCATTCTCCTGAGGGGTACCCGGCTGCACCATCGCTGACAGTGCGTGAGGACTCGGGTCTGAAGGTGGTTCGTTCGCGTGGTGCCTCAATGGAGAGCGCTGAGTATTTTTGTGGTGTCTACCAAGGGGAGATAAAGGGAAATGCCTCTCCTGGAGGAGATGACGGCGCGTTTATTCAAGCTCAGCGCTGGGAATGGGGTCTTGAGGTTGATAAGGATATTTCTCAGCCGGAAGAGTTGTTTCAACGAGGGTGCTTTGGCGTGTATTTCCCGGGTCGTAGCGAATACGGCGGATCTACTGTGTCGGCTTCCTATCGGATTAGTGTTAGGACGCCGGGAGGCGTGTTGACATGTACCACAATAGCTGCCCCATAAAACAATTATGGGGGTAATCGCAGGGTTGTGGATTCGGGAAATCTTGCTCTGCAAAAAGAGATGATTGATAGGGGGTTGGTACAGATTTAATAGAATTAAACATCAAATCATCTTTATGTATAGATATTCAGGAAAAATTGGTGGGTTGGCATTCAAACTATTTGAATGCGGTTGAACTACATGGCTTAAGAAAGGAATACAATATGGTTGATTATAGTAAATCAAAGCATGTGAACGTTTTGGATTTTGGTGCAGACCCAACCGGTACGAAGGATTCCGCACCAGCAATTCAAAATGCCATTAACTCGGTGGCCGCTGTTCCCGGTGGTGGTTCTGTCGAGATTCCTTCGGGAATCTATCTTGTGAGTAATGATTTTATTAATCTCAGGGATAGGGTAGAGGTGTATGGTCATGGATTCTCAACACAAATTATTGGGTTTAATAAAAACCCGAAGATTTTAAGAGATGTTGATGGTGACGATATGGAGTGTCAGGGGGTATTTCATATGGGGTCATACAATACCTTTGTGGGTGATATGGGAACAAATATACCAATGCGTTTTGGGGTACGGGATATGTTTATTCGTGCCGCCAATCTTAATCTTTTGAATCCTAATATTCGTAAAGGATTTTTTGAGTATCAAATTGCTCAGGGTAAGCACGTTGCTGATAATTATATACCGGATAATATTGCGGGCATTATTGTTCATACAAGATATGATATTTTTAATGAACCTGAAGCTGCCCCTATTATTTCAAATGTTGAAATCTGGGATACGGCAATCGGAATTGCCATCCTGGGTGAACATGACCGTGCTATGAAGGTTGATAAGGTACGCATTCGTAAAACTCGCAGACAAGGGCTCTTGGTGGGAAAGCCGGTGGGCCATGCTCAGCGTAAAAAAGAGAGCTGGAATTCTGGAGCTGCGGATAATAAGTTTGTGATGGTCGAGGTCTCTGATGCCAATCTTGGTGGCGGATATCATGGGGCAATTGAGGTGTATGGGGCTCAATGTAAATTTGTGGCATGTACCGCCTGGTTTGCTGTTCGAAATAAGCCGGATTCCGACCTCTATCATACAACGAATCAATATCTTAGGAAGTCTGGCGCTGGTTGGGCGGTTTTTGGCGAACGGAATATGTTCATCGGATGTACCGCTCAGGAGAATGGCGGGCACGGATGGATTGTTGGATTTAAAGATAATCAATTTATGAACTGTTTGGGTGAGTCATCAAGCTATGAAAATAAAATCACTTTAATGGGTGCAGCTCAGGCGGATCAGGCGGCTAATTGGTACATTAGCAGAAATGCTTCCGGAGCTCGTCTTGTTGCGCCGCGTTCTGCTAATCCTAAATCCGATAGGAAGGCGTCACGTTATGGATTTTATCTGGAGAATAAGCTGGATGATATTAGTATTGTGGCTGGTTCATCGCGTAATGCCCGTGATGGCAATAAATTGAATCCGGGCGGCGATCGGCACCTTTTCTTTAAGAGCGATCCCAGTGCCCCCTGGGGCGATTTCTATATTGATATTAATTTTGTGATTAATAAGACTTCAAAAAGTCATGATATTGTCAAGAGTGACAAAAAAGACATAATAATTTAATCATTCTAAAATAATTGCGCGGAGAGTGAATCCTGAGTATCTTCAAAGGGATTCACTCTTCTTCTACTCTCACACCTTTCACCGAGGATAGAAAATGAAGAAAAACCTTTCGACCCGTGGCGCGGTGGCACTGTTGGCGCTGGCTATGGGGTGCATGGGTCAGGGTGTAGCCCAGGCGGCATACATTCAGCCGAAATCTGTACAGCCTATTGAAGAGCTGGAATTTGATGTTAATTGTTTTGACATGCACTTCTTTTACGGCAAGAACGTTATAACCAGTTTGCACTGGGCGGAGTGTACCGGCCTGATTACGAAGAAGCAGGTTGTCGGGCTGGCTACAACCGATGAAGATAAGTTGCCGAACGGGGTTATGACCATTTCGCGTGGCCGCTTGCTGGAGTAC
>OGGM01000884.1_pt1 | contig 14636 bp, 15 predicted proteins | sample 1571251 | NCBI WGS metagenome assembly OGGM01 (sample SAMEA2582076, study PRJEB24529) | metagenome | biome: Human gut stool | place: China | collected 2011 | reverse complement strand
AAAAGAACGCGTGGATATTCGTCCGCCTTCAACACCATTAGCGATTATCAAAAACTCTTTAACACAATTTGATGGTGAGCGTGCATTAATTGTTTATACGGATGCACAAGCAGAGCTCTATAATTTAAAACAAATTGAGCGTTTATTAAAAGAAGAAGGCACGAATTCGACTTTAAATGGTGCTGTATTAATTAGTGATTGGGCGCCAACGGGTCGTGCAGATGATAAAGCCAATACAGAGATCCGTTATAAAGTTGAACAAGTTACGGCGCAAGATGCGAGTGCGTTAGCTGTTTCTGTCGAGCAAATGCGTCGTGATGGTGTGATTTACACACCAAATCAAGCAGATAAACAGCGCTATGCATCTGATCGTTTAAATCGTTTTGTTGCTGCACTTACTAACGCTTATAACAAGCAACAACAAGATTTAAATAATACCTCAGCAGGACCTTTCCAATCAGGTTTAATTACTGATACGAACGGTAGAATGGCGTTAGGTATGGATGCAAGTTTTGGTCAAGCATGGCAACGTTTAGGTTCAGCTTTACCGAAATTAGGCTTTAAAGCCACATCGGAATCGGCAGGCCGAGGTTATCGCGAATTGAAATATAAACCATTGGATAAACAAGAGTGGTTACGTTTAGGTGTGAATCCGCCTAATCTAGAAAAAGGCGTTTACCAAATGCAAATTTCTGCGGTGGGTAAACAAAGTGCAGTCGTCATCACTGATGAAGATGGCAAGGCATTACCAAATGAAGCAGCTCAATCCTTGTATTCAGCATTAAGTGTATTACTTGCACAATAATATGAGTTGAGAAATAACAAGTGCGGTTCAATTTGACCGCACTTTTTTATTGGAAACAGATTTATTCGGCTTTCACGCCTAAGTTACCGATTTTTACGCCGAGGTTACCGAGAGAAACTGGGTCCAAATAATCCCCTAAGAATTTGAATAATTCGCTTAATTCTGTAAATGAGCGTTTGATTTTTACTTGATCTTCTACTTTACGCACAAATTCATAACGCACATTTTCGCCTTCAAAATAAGCCGTGAGCGTGAGATAAATGGTTTCAAAAAAGTGGCTTTGAGCACCTTCTTCACCTGGATCACTGATACGGACATTCCAAGTATTGTTAAATAAAACTTCTGTTTTGATTGACATATAGACTTCCTCTGTTTGTTATTTTTTATACTGAAATTGAAACGAAAAACCCGATGATAAAATTTCTGAAATCAAAAACTTTATCATCGGGCTTTTCAAACCAATTGCTCGCATATTTTGCTTTGCGTTGGTAACTGCCTTTGCCTTTACGTTTTTTCTCAACGCGTTGGCGGAATAATTTGTCGTGTAATAGTGCCATCACAGCATTATCTTTCACGACTCCTTTGGAGTGTTGATAAATGGGCTGATTTTCAACCGCACTTTTTGTTTTTTTTGTCATATTTACCTCTAAAAAATTGCCGTGAAGTGTTTCACGGCAAGTTATTATAGCGAAAATGAATAGAATTACAAAATGGCGAGTACGCTTTCAGGCGGTCGTCCAATTTTAGCTTTTTCACCTTTTACCACAATCGGGCGTTCTAATAGGGCTGAATTTTCACTGATGGCTTTTAATAAATCATCATTAGTTAATGCTGGATTATCTAACCCTAATGATTGATAAAGATCATCTTTGGTACGCATCATTTTTCTGACATCATCTAATCCTAATTTATTCGCCAGTTGCTGCAATGCTTCAACAGAGTAGTGTTGTTGTAAATAAAGTTCAATCGTCGGTTGAATGCCTTTTTCTTCTAATAAAGCTAAGGTTTCACGGCTTTTTGAACAGCGCGGATTATGATAAATCGTAACAGACATAACGTTTCCTTCTATTTTATGTTGAATGAGTGGATATAGGATTGATTTAAATTTTAACTTATAATGACAAAAAATACTTGTTTAGGAAGACTTTATGTTTGAAATGCTAAAAAATTGGTATAGTCGCCGCTTAAGCGATCCGCAGGCGATGGGGCTACTTGCCATTTTGTTATTTGGCTTTATTGCGATTTATTTCTTTAGTGATTTAATCGCCCCGTTGCTGATTGCCATTGTATTAGCATATTTATTGGAAATGCCAATTAATTTCCTGACGAAAAAATTAAAATTTCCTCGAATGCTTGCCACGTTAATTATTTTTGGTGGCTTTCTAACCTTGGCGTTATTAATTTTCTTCGGGCTTGTACCAACATTATGGAATCAAACGATTTCCTTATTAAGCGATTTGCCAGCCATGTTCAATAAGTTACATGAATGGTTATTAGCCCTTCCTGAGCATTATCCTGAACTCATTGATTACACCATGATTGACACCTTTTTTAGTGCGGCTCGAGCGAAGATTTTGGGCTTTGGTGAATCTGCGGTGAAATTGTCGATTACCTCATTAATGAACCTTGTATCACTGGGTATTTATGCTTTTTTAGTGCCATTAATGATGTTCTTTATGCTGAAAGATAAAAGCGAACTTCTTGCGGGGGTAAGCCGATTTTTGCCTAAAAACCGTCTTTTAGCGTCTAAAGTATGGAATGAGATGCAGCAACAAATTGCGAATTATATTCATGGCAAATTGTTGGAGATTTTGATTGTTGGCGTGGTGACTTATATCATCTTTTTAAGCTTTGGTTTAAATTACCCGTTATTACTTTCTGTTGCCGTTGGTCTTTCTGTCTTAGTCCCTTATATTGGTGCGGTATTGGTGACGATTCCTGTTGCTTTAGTCGCCATGTTCCAGTTTGGCATTTCCCCAACGTTTTGGTATTTAATCGTGGCCTTTGCGGTGAGTCAACTTCTAGATGGGAACTTACTAGTACCGTATTTATTCTCTGAAGTCGTTAATTTACATCCTTTAGTAATCATTATTTCGGTGCTAATTTTTGGCGGATTATGGGGGTTCTGGGGCGTATTTTTCGCTATTCCATTGGCAACGCTTGTGAAAGCTGTACTGAATGCATTGCCAGATTAGACAGAATTAAAGCGATAAAAAGAAAGCTGACGAAAGTCAGCTTTTTTGTTCTTTTAATTTTTGGATATTCAGAATTTCGACACAATCTGTTGTCCCTGCTTTAATACGCCATTTAATATTAAATTCGTACAGACTAATACCGTAAATACGATCGGTTTCTTTACCTTGTTGATAAGCCGGGCGGGGATCTTGTGCGATCACTTCCGTAATAAATCTTGCTAAGTGCGGTCGATTTTTGTGATATTTTTCAACTGCACTTTGGGCAATTTCTGTAAATGCTACGTTTAATTTTGCAGGTGGTTTTTCTTGCGCAAAACTTGACTTTGCCTCAGGTTCACTATCAGCATAGGCAATATAAGGCTTAATATCAAAAATAGGTGTACCATCTACAAGATCCACGGAACCCAAATGTAGAAAAACACGCCCATGAATACATTCCACTTGGCGCAATTCTACTTTGGATAAGCCTAGCGGATTTGGGCGATGAGTGGCGCGTGAGGCAAATACACCAACACGTTGATTGCCGCCTAAACGAGGGGGGCGAACAGTGGATTGCCATTTCCCATGGGGTACTTTGTCAAATTGGAAAATAAGCCAAAGATGGCTAAATTGCTCTAATCCTCGCACAGCCTCAGGTGAATTATAGGGAGGTAGCAGTTCCACGATGCCAATGCCATCCTGTACTAAATCTGGTTGGCGTGGCACTGAGAATTTTTCTTTGTAAGGTGTGTGAATCACCGCAATTGGGTGAAGAGTCAGTGTTAAATCATTCATAAAAAGGCAATTTCCGTGTAGAATACGCCCTTTATTGTAATCAAAAGTGCGGTCAAAAAAAATGACAAATCATAAATTGAAAATGTGGTGGGAAACCGCTCGCCCAAAAACCTTGCCTTTGGCATTAGCTTCTATTTTTACTGGCTCAGCATTGGCATATTGGGCGGATAAAGAAAGTTTTAATCTTACCGTGATGTTACTTTGCTTGCTTACCACCATTTTATTGCAAGTACTTTCTAACTTTGCTAACGATTACGGCGATCATCAAAAAGGGTCAGATACCGAAGAACGTATTGGGCCTTTACGTGGTATTCAGCAAGGTGCAATTTCTGCGAATGAGCTCAAATGGGGGTTAATTTTAATGGCTGTGGGGTCATTTTTCTCCGGCGCATTCTTAATTGGTATCGCATATCAAAGTCTTACTGATTTATTGGCCTTTGCAGGTTTGGGCATTCTTGCCATTATTGCTGCCATTACTTATACCGTAGGGGCTAAACCTTATGGTTATTTAGGTTTAGGTGATCTGTCAGTGTTGCTCTTTTTTGGTTTATTAGGTGTAGGTGGAACTTATTATCTACAAACTCACAGCATTGATAGCTTAATTATTTTACCTGCGTTAGGCTCAGGTTTATTAGCAACAGCTGTTTTAAATATCAATAATTTACGTGATATTGAGCAAGATGCTAAGGTAGGAAAAAATACCCTGGTTGTTCGTATTGGCCCGAAGAAAGGACGTATTTATCACTGTGTTTTATTAAGCATTGCCGCTTTATGTTATGTACTATTTGCGGTATCAACAGCATTTAGTCCTTGGCATTTCTTATTTTTATTAGCATTTCCATTATTATTAAAACATGCATTATTTGTTTATCGCAGTAAAGAGCCTACGGTGTTGCGTCCGATGTTGGCTCAAATGTCAATGATTTCTTTATTTATCAATATCTTGTTTAGTTTAGGCTTGCTTATCGGCTAAATCGGCTTATACTAGAGAAAAAATTTTACCTACAAGGGGAACATTATGTATATCGATACTTCAGAACTTTGTGATATTTATGCAGATCAAGTGGATGTGGTTGAGCCAATTTTTTCTAGCTTTGGTGGTGTCAGCAATTTCTACGGCAAAGTGACGACAGTAAAATGTTTTGAAAATAATGGATTAATTGCCGAAATTCTCGAAGAAAATGGTAAAGGCAGAGTGCTTGTCGTAGATGGCGGTGGCGCAGTACGTCGTGCCTTAATTGATGCTGAGCTTGCACAACTTGCGGCAGATAATGACTGGGCGGGTATTATTGTTTACGGTGCCGTGCGTCAAATTCAACAGCTTGAAAATATTGATATTGGTATTCATGCGCTTGCACCAATTCCAGTTGGCGCAGATGAAAATAATCATGGTGAAAGTGATCTTCCTGTAAATTTTGGTGGCGTGACGTTCTTCCCTGAAGACTACATTTATGCTGATTTAACAGGTATTATTCTTTCACAAGAAGCATTAGATTTAGAAGATTTCGAAGAAGAATAATTTTGAAATTATTGACCTTTTTAAAGTGCGGTTAGAAATAACCGCACTTTTTTTGTTAAAATTTTTTTGAACAAGATCACATTTTAAACATTTGTTGGTTGAAAGTTTGTAACATTCATTTAACATCGCAAATAGTTCATCTGTAATCAGTTTGGAGGGACTCATGAACGAAACAAACACAACAAAAAATTATAAAAGTGGGATTATCTTTCTGCTGGCGATAGCCTGTTTTTTTATTTTGTTAAAAGCCTTACCTTTCGCGCCTAAGGAAAATGCTGGTTTAGCATTATTAGCCTTTGTAGCGATCCTTTGGTTAACTGAAGCATTACATGTAACGGTTACTGCACTATTAGTGCCTTTACTTGCGATTGCACTTGATTTGGTGACAACCAAACAAGCTTTGGTCGCCTTTGCGGATCCAACCATTTTCTTATTCTTTGGTGGATTTGCTTTAGCGACTGCTTTGCATATGCAAAAGCTTGATAAGATGATTGCTAATAAAATCATGGCAATGGCTCGTGGTAATTTATTGGTTGCTGTGATGTACCTTTTCTCTATTACTGCTTTCCTTTCTATGTGGATGAGTAACACTGCGACAGCTGCAATGATGTTACCTTTAGCCATGGGGATCTTAAGCCAACTTGATAAAGAAAAAGAACACAATACTTATGTTTTCGTATTATTGGGTATTGCATATAGTGCGAGTATTGGTGGTATGGGAACATTAGTGGGTAGTCCACCAAATGCTATCGTCGCAAGTAACTTACATTTAACCTTCTCTGATTGGTTATGGTATGGCTTGCCAATTATGATTATTTTGATGCCATTAATGGTTGGTACGCTTTTCATTGTATTTAAACCAAAACTTAACTTACGTTTTGAGCAAAACTTTGAACGTATTGAAATGAATGGCCAACGCGTTTTAACCCTTGTAATTTTTGCTGTAATTGCGCTTTGCTGGGTATTTAGTAGCTATATTAATCCAATGATTTCAGGTGTATTTGGTCTTGCCAAAAATATCGGTAGTTTTGATAGCGTGGTTGCATTACTTGCCGCTGTCATTATTTGTTCAACGGGTGTGGCAAATTGGAAACAAATTCAAGAAAGTACTGACTGGGGCGTGTTAATGCTTTTTGGTGGTGGTTTAACCTTGAGTGCAGTGTTAAAAGATTCTGGTGCAAGTAAAGTTTTGGCTGACGGAATTGTATTCTTAGTTCAAGGGCAACATTACTACCTCATTGGTTTATTGGTTGCAACTTTCATTATTTTCTTAACTGAATTCACTTCCAATACCGCGAGTGCAGCGTTATTAGTACCAATCTTTATTTCTATCGCACAATCTCTCGGTATGCCGGAAATTGGTCTTGCGTTAATCATCGGTTTAGGTGCATCTTGTGCATTTATGTTGCCGGTAGCAACACCGCCAAATGCAATTGTGTTTGGTACAGGTGAGGTCCGCCAAAGTGATATGATTAAAGCTGGATTTATCTTAAATATTGTGTGTATATTGGTTATCGCGACAATAGGATATTATTTCTGGTTGAATTAATCGTATAAAGAAAAGGGCGTGTTGAGAATATTTAACACGCCCTTTTATTATTTCAGTAAAGATTATTCATCTTTATTTGATTTATCCTCTTCTTCTACTTCAATCTCAACTTCATCTGCTTTATCTGCCGCACCGTTGATCGTTAAGCAAATCTCACTAGAAATCAAATGCTCTAAGATTGTTGCTAGCTCGTGTAATTTTTCTTTGTCATCATCGAAGTAACCTTCTTCTTTCAAGTGAGCAATGAAGGCAGAGAATACCGCTTTATCAAAGAATTCTGGTGCATTAATACCATGTAATACTGAAAGACGCTGAGCCACCAATTGGCTTTCTTTTTCTAGTAAACCACGGGCAATTTCAGGATCTCTACGTAAAATGCTTACTGTAATGTAGTAGCGTTGTAAGATTTCACGCATACCCGCAGACCAAAGTTGTAAAATACGAACTTTAGAGCGGTGAATAGACAATAAATTATCATTGGCTTGGATAACTTCTTGACGCGCAAATTCATCAATAATGGCTTTAATTTGTGTATCTAATTCTTCTTCAGTGAAATGAAGGAAGAGTTCGCCTTTTAAGAATGGATAAATTTTACGTACCGCATCCAATAATAAATCTTTTTGGATAGCTTCATAATGTAAAACGATACTCGCAACAAGTGAAGGCAACACAAATAAGTGTTGAATATTGTTGCGGTAATACGTCATGAGAACAGCAGAATTACGTTCTAAACGAATAATTTCCCCAAAGTTATCTTTTTCAACTAATACACCCACACGGTCTAAGCTTAATACGTGGTCAAGCATCGCTTTTGGTGTATCAGTTGGCAGTACCACATCAGTAGAATACGGAACATTCTTTAACATTTCTTGATAACTAGAGAGTTGTTCTAATAGCTGCTCATGAGAAAGCGCACGTTGACGAGAAGATAGTAGAGCAGTCCCCACTAAATTCATCGCATTGACGGCTGCAGCTTTATTAATATTCACCATCACTTGATTAGAAATAGACCCAACCGCATGGTTAAACCAGTGAGGTTTATCTTCATGATGTTGTTCTTTCCATTCCGGATAATGATGATTGAGGTAATTAGAAAGCGTAATTGGCTCACCGAAATTCACAAAGCCTTGACCTAAATTACGTAATTTTTTAATCACACGTAAAACTAAGCCAGCATTTTCTTTTTCTTTCGCTGCACCACGTAATTCTTTCGCGTAAGTATCCACTTCTAACACGTGCTCATAACCGATATACACGGGCACCACAGAAATTGGACGAGTCTGGTTATGTTGAAGTGTTTGTAGTGTCATTGACATCATACCGGTTTTCGGTGCAAGCAAGCGACCTGTACGAGAACGACCACCTTCAATGAAGTATTCGACGGAATAACCGCGGTGGAATAATTCCCCTAAATACTCACGGAAAATTGCAGAGTAAAGGCGATTGCCTTTAAACGTACGGCGAATAAAGAATGCCCCCCAGCTACGGAATAAAGGTCCTGCTGGCCAGAAGTTTAAGTTAATTCCTGCTGCAATATGTGGCGGTACAAGACCTTGGTGATAGAGCACATAAGAAAGTAATAAATAGTCAATGTGACTACGGTGACAAGGCACATAAACAATCTCATGACCTTCTAGCGCAAGTTTACGCACACGATCCGCATTTTGTACATCAATCCCTGAATACAGCTTGTTCCATAACCAACGTAAGAAACGATCCGCCACACGAAGGCTGGAATGGCTTACATTCGCTGCGATTTCATGAAGAATTTTTTCGGCTTCAGCATAGGCTTTCTCGCGGCTGATATTTTTTGATTTTGCCTCATCTTCAATGGCATTTTGAATTGCTTGGGAATTTAATAGTTTATTAAACATCGCTTCGCGGTTTGGCAAACGAGGACCAGTAGCGGAAATGCGTTGTTTAGCAAAGTGCATTTTAGCCACGCGAGCCAGTTTTTGCGCAATTTTTTCATCTGAACCGTGCTCATTTACCATGTAACGCAAGGAAAGCGCTTGAGAAAAACGCACAAAAGTATCACGTCCAAACCAAATTGCCGCAAAGGTTTTTTGAATACCGTTTAATAAACGAAGATTAGGTAAGCTTGCTTTATCTTCTTTACCTGGTGAACGTCCCCAAAGCACAGAAACAGGAATGAGTTGTACATCTAAATCGGCTGCATCACGGTGTAGTTCTAAATATTTATTGAAGACTTTAGCGGTTTCATCTTTTGCGCCTTTTGATTTAAAAAAGCGGCGACCTTCGTCTAAATAGACATAACGTGGTAATGCTACACCATCAATCACATTCTTTTCAGCCGGATCAGGCAAACCTACACTCAAACAGTTACGACGGAAAATCACGAAGTCAGTTTGAGAGGTGTAAGGTAAAACATAAAGAATAGGTTGATTGATATTGAGTTGAAGCTCTTCGATGGGTTGAGCTGGAATAGGATTATTTTTTACTAGAACCGAAAGCGGTAATTCTAATAATTTACGATAAGTACTTACGATGCCAGACATAATTAATATTCTCTTTTTGTTAGACATTTCTAGGTATTGTCAGGCATTTTAACACATTCGACCAGTCAAATTCTAAAAATTTACATTTGAGATTTATGATGAGCAGTCAAAAATATGAAAAAAATTGACCGCACTTTTATGGCTAGAAAATAGTTGTTGCAATCGTCATCTTTCTGTATATACTAACAGTTATTCTGTATAAAGTAACAGGAGTGTATATGAGACCATTAACTGCCAGACAACAAGAAGTGCTGGAACTCTTAAAGCGCCATTTAGAAACCACGGGTATGCCGCCAACTCGTGCAGAAATTTCTCGTGAATTAGGCTTTAAATCCCCTAATGCGGCGGAAGAACACTTAAAAGCGCTTGCCCGTAAAGGTGCAATTGAAATTGTCGCGGGGGCTTCTCGCGGTATTCGCATTATTGATGATAGTGCAAATGATGAGGAAGAAGAAGGCTTACCGCTCATCGGTCGCGTAGCAGCAGGGGAGCCGATTCTGGCTGAGCAACATATTGAAGGCACTTATCGTGTTGATGCTAATATGTTTAAACCACAAGCTGACTTTTTATTAAAAGTATATGGTCAATCCATGAAAGATATCGGCATTTTAGATGGCGATCTTCTTGCCGTACATAGCACAAAAGATGTGCGAAATGGACAGATTGTTGTTGCCCGAATTGAAGATGAAGTGACAGTAAAACGCTTAGAACGCAAAGGTTCAGTTATTTATCTGCATGCAGAAAATGAAGAGTTTCAGCCGATTGTCGTTAATCTTGAAGAACAACCTCATTTTGAAATTGAAGGGATTGCAGTAGGGATCATTCGTAATAACGCTTGGATGTAATGATGAAAGTGCGGTGAGAAAATAAAGTGTTTTTTGACCGCACTTTGTCTATTCTGGCTATTTGCCATTCAGCTTATTGCTCTCTATAATGCCAAAAAATTTTCAAATCAAGGAAGGAAACATGCAGTTTTCCAAAATGCATGGCCTTGGCAATGACTTTGTCGTTGTTGATGCTGTGACACAAAATGCCTATTTTACCCCTGAAACCATTAAACGCTTAGCCGATCGTCATCGTGGTATTGGTTTTGATCAGCTTTTAATTGTTGAGCCACCTTATGATCCAGATTTAGATTTCCATTATCGTATTTTCAATGCAGATGGCAGTGAAGTGTCGCAATGTGGAAATGGGGCAAGATGTTTTGCGCGTTTTGTCACCTTAAAAGGGCTGACCAATAAAAAGGATATTGCAGTAAGCACGCAAAAAGGAAAAATGGTTTTAACGGTAAAAGAAGATGGGCAAATTCGCGTCAATATGGGTGAGCCGATTTGGGAACCTAATAAAATTCCTTTTACTGCAAACAAATTTGAAAAAAACTATATTTTACGTACCGATGTTCAAACGGTGCTTTGTGGTGCAGTATCAATGGGCAATCCACATTGTGTTGTACAAGTGGACGATATTGAAACGGCTAATGTAGCAGAATTAGGTCCATTATTAGAAAGCCACGAACGTTTTCCAGAAAGGGTAAACGCGGGATTTATGCAAGTCGTCAATCGTAACCACATTAAATTGCGTGTATATGAACGTGGTGCTGGTGAAACGCAAGCTTGTGGCAGTGGCGCTTGCGCAGCTGCGGCTGTAGGGATTATGCAAGGTTTATTAGATAATAAAGTGCAAGTTGATCTACCAGGTGGTAGCTTGCTTATTGAGTGGGAAGGTGTTGGCTCTCCACTTTATATGACGGGTGATGCGACTCATATCTATGATGGCAACATTCACCTTTAATCTCGTCTAATCGAATAAAAAAATGCGTGGAGAGTATCCACGCATTTTATTTACTTTTCAATTTTCACTTCACGCTGATTTAATGGCTGGGTTGGGCGGTTATTTTTCCCTTCCATTTCTTCTATCGCGGCAATTTGTGCTTTGCTTGCTTGAATTGGTGATTTAAAAATGGTCCAAGCCACGTTTTCACTACAAGGTGGTGTAGTTAATGAGCCATTTAGGCGGAAGCGTGCCATCTCTTTTGGCATTAGTGCTTGAATATCAATCGGTTGAGCCAATTTTTCTTTTTGTCCAACGGTAAGTTTTTTCTCAACTACTGGCGCTAACGCTGGATTAGCTTCACCTTCATTCACCATTACTGCAATTACGGCTAACGATTTATCTTCACTTTGATGTACAAAATGAATCTCTAAAGGATAATGTTTGCGTTTAAAGGTATGTTCACTTGGTGTGTGAAAGTGAAATTGTTTTAAATTTTCTTGTGCAACACTGACTTGCACGGTATGTCCATTGTTTTCTAGTTGATAAGCCGCAGGGAAATAATCTATTTTAAGTGATTTGTTTGCCACTTTCATGCTGTTATCTGCTTCAAGATTAACAGGCGACTGAACCTTCCCTAGCTTACAGGTTTGATATTCGGTGAGTAAATCCCCCCAATGTTCAGGGCTTTCCTTACCATCATAAGACCAATGCACTTTATGCGTTTGGGTACATGATGTTACGCTTAATGCGATAAGTAAGCTAGAAAGCAATAGACGAGTCTTCATAAGGCACCTCTCCTTTTTTGTGGTATATGCCTCATCGATTCTACTGGTTCTGTATGATAACTTTTTGATTTTGGTCAAGTTTTGTTTGAGTGTTTAACTCATCGTACGAGTGGGGATAATACTAAAAAAAGCCATCTATTTTGACCGCACTTTTTAGCCCTGACAGAGTCGTTCTCTCAGATCTTCAGCTGTTTTGCTGGTTTTAATTCGCTCAAAAACGATGTCCGCTTCAGGATATTCTTTATTGAGATAGCGTAGCCATTGTTTGATTCGGGCAACATGATAAAAACCAGAATCATGGAAATTTTCCATTTCTGCATATTTTTGTAAGATTTTTTGAATATCCACCCAAGGCATTTTTTCACAATTTTGTTTTAGAACAAGGCTTAAGTTGGGAATGTTTAATGCACCTCGTCCCACCATCAAGTCTTTACACCCTGTTGTTTTTAAACATTCTTGACCATCTTCCCAACGCCAAATTTCACCATTAGCAATCACAGGGATCGTCAAGCGAGATCTCACTTCACCGATTTTCTCCCAATTGATGCGATCAGCACGATAGCCATCGGCTTTGGTTCTGCCGTGAATGGTGATTTCAGTGGCACCACCTTGTTGTACTGCGTCGGCAATTTCAAAAGCTTGTGAAGTACAATCCCAACCTAATCGCACTTTCACACTAACAGGTAAATGACTAGGTACGGTTTGTCGTAGAGCTAGTGTCGCTTGATAAATTAATTCCGGTTGTTTGAGTAGAGCCGCACCTCCGTTGCTCCCGTTAACGGTTTTGGATGGGCAGCCACAATTTAAATCAATACCATGTGATCCAAGTTCAATAGCACGATGGGCATTTTCAGCAAGACAGTTCGGATGTTGGCCTAAAAGTTGGACGCGAACAGGTGTTCCAGAAGGTGTAAAGCCCTGATTTTTGAGTTCAGGGCAAAGACGATAAAAGACTTTTTCAGGTAAGAGTTGATCTACCACTCGGACAAATTCGGTGATGCAGAGATCGTATTCATTCACTTCGGTTAAAAGCTGGCGAACGAAAGGATCAAGCACCCCTTGCATGGGGGCGAGGATAACACGCACTATTTCCAGCCTTTCACTTTACAAATTAAATCGTAAGCAGCTTGGATTTGTTGTGTTTTTTCTTTGGCCATTTCCATCATTTCTGGCGGTAAGCCTTTAGCAACTAATTTATCCGGATGATGTTCATTCATTAAACGACGATATGCACGTTTTACAGCATTACGATCATCACTTTCACTCACGCCCAATACTTTATAAGCATCACTTAATGTTGGGCCTGAAGATTGTTGGTAACCACCTTGTTGTTGGTATTGATAGCCTCCTTGCTGCTGATAACCGCCCTGTTGGTATTGGCGATAGAATCCACCTTGAGTAAATTGACGAGCTGCAATTTCCATTGCCAGCATTTGCTCAAACTGCATACGGGAAAGACCAAGCTCTTCAGCCACCACATAAAGGACTTCTTTTTCTGAGTCATGTAATTGAGAATCAGCAAAGGCAGCTTGCACTTGTACGTGCAAGAACATTCTCAGTAAATCAGCGCGTTGTCCACATCCAATGCGGAATTCACGAATCACCTGACGTAATGGAAAATCTGTTGCTTTACCTCGACTAAATGCCTCTTGAGCAAGTTTGCGATGACTCTCATCTAATTGCATCTGATTCATCAACTGATTCGCCAGTTGAATATCTTCTTCTGTCACACGACCTTTGGATTTACTTAAATGTCCCAGTACTGCAAAAGTCGTTTGCATGAAAAGCGCTTGTCGGGTCGTTTTTTTCTTAAAGAAGCTGGAGTTAACAGAACCCATCTCATAAAGTTTTTTATCTGCGATTGAGCCTAAAATGAGTCCAGCGATGGCACCGAAAAAGCCACCCCATTTAAAACCTAAAATAACCCCGATAATCTTTCCCAAAAAATACATTCTCTTCCCCTAAAGTGCGGTCAAAAAATAAGTCTTTTTGACAATAATGGGCAGACGCAAATGTCTGCCCCTACATTAATATGGCTGTATTCTTATTTTTCAAGTGATGAATTACACACCATAACTTTTACGATAAGCCCGCATCGCTGGTAAATATTGCTGATAATCAGGTTCTTTTTCAATGAATTGCATTAAATCATTCAAATCAATAATGGAAAGCACTTGGCACTGGTAGTCGCGTTCTACTTCTTGGATGGCAGAAAGTTCCCCTTTGCCTTTTTCCTGACGATTTAATGCAATAAATACAGCGGCTAATTTGGCGTTATTGGCCTCAATAAGCGCCATAGATTCACGAATAGCTGTGCCGGCGGTGATGACATCATCGACTAACAACACATTGCCGGTTAATGGGCAGCCGATCAAATTCCCACCTTCACCGTGATCTTTTGCCTCTTTGCGGTTAAAGCAAACAGGTGTATCATGATTAAATTGATTGAATAGTGCAATGGAAACGCTCGTCGCAATTGGAATACCTTTATAGGCAGGTCCAAAAATGACATCAAAATCGACCGCACTTGATTGAATCGCCTTCGCATAGTATTCACCTAACCGAGCAAGATCTGCACCCGTACTAAATAATCCTGCGTTAAAAAAATAAGGGCTTTTTCGACCTGATTTTAGTGCAAACTCGCCAAATTTAAGCACGTTACGGCTCAAGGCAAATTTAATAAATTCGATTTTGTAGCTTTCCATTTTTTGTTCCTA
>OGGM01000875.1_pt1 | contig 14886 bp, 11 predicted proteins | sample 1571251 | NCBI WGS metagenome assembly OGGM01 (sample SAMEA2582076, study PRJEB24529) | metagenome | biome: Human gut stool | place: China | collected 2011 | reverse complement strand
ATCCGTTCCCAAAGGAGAGCTGACCCGCTCCCTGTCCAAAAGGCAGAAGGCCAGTCTGGACGCCGCTCTGGAGAACCTGATGGCTTCGGGGAAGATCAGACACAGGAAGGGCATGAAAGGCGGGCACTGGTATTCGCTTACCTGAGCGACCTACCGACCTACCTTGGATTTCTGTCGGTAGGTTGGTAGACTAGGCTGGTAGGCGGCCGGATCCCAATGATTCCAACGGGTAGGTCGGTAGGCTGGTAGGCCGTGGAAATAAATCAACTCCGGCTGATAATGAGGGCACTGCCGCCGAAGCGAGAACACGCGGAATGCTGTGACTCTCAGCAGGGCCGCGATACGCGGATGTTGGCTGCCTCTGCCGCTGTGAACCTGTGCGCTTGGTATTGTTGGAAGGTATATCCTACGGTTCTGAAGAAGGCATGGCATGATGAATAGCGGAGCGCAGCGCGCGGAGTTGCACAAAACGATTTGGAGTATCGCCAATGTGCTGCGCGGCTCGGTAGATGGTTGGGATTTCAAACAGTATGTGTTGGGGTTCCTGTTCTACCGGTTCATCTCCGAGGACATCACCTCATACCTGAACGAGTACGAGCACCAGGCAGACGATGTGGATTTCGACTACGCCAAGCTGGACGATGCCACCGCCGAGCAAGTGCGTAAGTCGATGGTGGAAGAAAAGGGCTATTTCATTCTCCCGTCCGATTTGTTCGCCAACGTGTGCAGACGTGCCAACGGAGACGAGAACCTGAACGAGACGCTGCAGCGAGTGTTCAAGAACATCGAGGGCTCGGCCATCGGCTCGCGTTCGGAATCCAGCCTGCGCGGCCTGTTCGACGATTTGGACTTGAACAGCCGCAAGCTCGGAGACACCGTGGTGGATCGCAACGCCAAGCTGGTGAAGGTGCTCAACGCCATTGGCGATCTGGACTTGGGCACGGAGAGCTTCGCGGACAACAAAATTGATGCGTTCGGTGACGCATATGAGTATCTGATGACCATGTACGCGGCGAACGCCGGCAAGTCCGGTGGCGAGTTCTTCACGCCACAGGAAGTCAGCGAGCTGCTGACCCGGATCGCCACCCATGGCAAGAGCGAAGTGAACAAGGTCTACGACCCAGCGTGCGGTTCCGGTTCCTTGCTGCTGCAATCCATCAAAGTGCTGGGCAAGGATAAGGTCCGGCAAGGGTTTTTCGGCCAGGAGAAGAACCTGACCACGTACAACCTGTGCCGCATCAACATGTTCCTGCACGATGTGAACTACGACCATTTCAACATTGCCTACGGCGACACGCTGATCAATCCACAGCACTGGGACGACAAACCGTTCGAGGTGATTGTATCCAACCCGCCCTACTCCACCAAGTGGGAGGGCGACGACAACCCCACACTGATCAACGATCCGCGATTTGCCCCAGCTGGCGTGCTTGCGCCGAAGTCGAAGGCCGATCTGGCGTTCACCATGCACATGCTCTCCTGGCTGGCGGCCGACGGCACTGCGGCCATCGTCGAGTTTCCCGGTGTGCTCTATCGCGGTGGCAAGGAACAGAAGATCCGCAAATATCTGCTGGAGGGCAATTTCATTGACGCGGTGATCCAGCTGCCGCCGAACCTGTTCTTCGGCACTCCCATCGCCACCTGCATCATCGTGCTCAAGAAATCGAAGACCGACGACAGCGTGCTGTTCATCGACGCGTCGGAACGATTCGTGCACGTCGGCAACCAAAACCAGCTTTCACCCGACGACATCGCCACAATCATGGATGCCTACGTGAAACGCGAACCTGTTGAACATTTCTCCGCCGTCGCCTCGCTTGAGGACATCTGTAAGAACGATTACGTGTTGTCGGTCAGCGGCTACGTGCAGCCCAAAGATACACGCGAGAAGATCGACATCACCGAACTCAACCGACAGATCTCCGACATCGTGACACGAGAGAATGAACTCCGCGTCCAGATCGATGCTATCGTCGCGGATTTGGAGAACTGAAATGGCTGGAGCGTTTCAAGCACAGGGCTATTTTGGTAGGACGCAGTATCTTCCCGAAATTCCTGTGGCATGCAGTCGAGAGTTTGACTTCTATCGCTGCGTTGAATTCAGTCACTCGATGTACGGGAAAACAGTTAGCGAATTGCATGCGGGGAATCTGAGATTGCCTTCCGGTGGGCGCTATAGTAGCGTATTCGGCAATCAGCACTTATCTTATTGGTCGAGCAGTGCGGAAACGGCAAAAGCTGAAATTAGAAAACATGGCGCTTCGTCTGATGTGATTCTGTTCAAAGCATACGATGATGCGACCAGCACATGGCCTACCTTGATGGATCAAGAACCACTGGTTCTTGTGGATGCTCGTGATTTCGAGATACAAGCGATAATCGACAAGGTTGATAACGCTGCACCGCTAAACAAGACTGAATTTGAATTGCTGAGAATGATCAAAGCCCAGGATCCTGATTGTCTTGTCTATAAATCCCATGCCCGCGCCGATGGGGAGAATTACCTTTTTTATGAAAAAGGATTCAATAAGTTAGCACTTCGCGAAGTCCGATTATCGCTGAATGGCGGAAGGAACCGAAACTCTGTTGCTTGCGCCGTATCATCTGACTATTCGCCAGTGCTGGAAGCATACGGATGCTATTTCAGTCCTATTGCACGTATAGGCAAAGACTTAGCTTACCCAGAGTCCTCAGAATACAGAATGAGGAAACAGTACATGGAACTATCCTTCAGCCGGTATCGGGAGCATGAACATGAGCAGGATTGACGATTTGATTGCGGAATATTGCCCTGACGGGGTTGAGTTTCATAGCATTTCCGAGATTTTTGATTTGAAGAATGGCTACACGCCATCCAAATCCAAACTGGAGTATTGGACGAATGGGACCATCCCATGGTTTCGTATGGAAGATATTCGAGCCAACGGGCATATTCTCTTTGATTCCATTCAGCACGTAAACCAGTTAGGAGTTAAAGGTGGCAAGCTATTTCCTAAAGACTCTGTGATGGTTGCGACAAGTGCAACTATCGGAGAACATGCGCTATTGAAAGTAGATGCCCTAACAAATCAGAGGTTCACAGTTCTCACGAGAAAGCCCAAGTACATAAATCGCCTTCTGCCTGAATTTATTAACTATTACTGCTATGTGCTCGATGAGTGGTGTAAATCCAATGTTCATGCTGGCGGTTTCGCTTCAGTGGATATGGAGGGATTCAAGCGATATCGATTCCCCGTTCCTCCATTGCCGGTGCAGGAGGAGATCGTTCGGATTTTGAATTCGTTCAGCTCGCTGGAGGCGGAGCTGGAGGCGCGGAGGAAACAGTATGCCTATCACCGCGACCAATTGCTTAACTTCGTTAACATCGAAGATTCAGAGAGTCCTAATTACTAGTTTGGGGGAGCTCTGCAAGATCAGTGTTGGCAAGAAAATAGTGCCGCAGGTGAGTGCGGGCGATATTCCTATATTAATGCGGGAACGTCTATATCGGGCTTTGTCGATGAATGGAATGAGGAAGGGAACTGCGTTACGACTCCCTCCCGGGGACAAGGTGGCATGGGTTTTGTTGGCTATCAGGCGCGCCGTTTTTGGTGTGGTCCGTTGTGCTATGCCATGCGTTCCAAGAGATCCGATGTCATGATTAAGTACATTTATTATTATCTTTGCTCCCATAGGACTAGTATCCTCAGTCTTGTGCATGAGGGTGGAACTCCGGCGATTAATAAAAGCGAACTTGCCGGTTTGCAAATATGCGTCCCCTCCTTTGCGGAGCAGTGTCGAATTGTCTCCATCCTTGATTGTTTCGATAAGCTCACCAATGGTCTGAGCTCCGGTTTGCCCGCAGAAATCGAGGCCCGGCGCAAGCAGTATGAGTATTACCGGGACCGTCTGCTGTCATTCGACGAACTTGCCGTGTGACGCCCCATCGTGGGAACAGTTGAGTTGACGCATGGTCGACTGTCGGACCATGGGGATGCATAGCATGGTTGAGACGCGCCGCAGACTTTTCAAAACGTGAGGACACGACTAACATGGCAAATAACAGCAGCTCCCTAAGCCTACTCACAGTGCTCAAACCAGGGGGCTCTTCTCATATCGGGGCGGAATCCAAGCCTGCGAAGACCATCGACCAAATGATTGCTCTGATGTCGGATCGTGGCTTGACGATCACGGATGAGACAAATCTGCGGCGGGTACTCTTCGATTGCAATTACTACCGTCTCTCGGGCTATTTCCGTCCATTCCAAGTCAACCCAGCAGCTGGCGACAACAGGTACAGGCCTGGCACTCGGGACGTTGACTTCCTTATTCCCTACACGATGGACGAGGAGCTGCGCAACATCATCCTCAAGGGGACTGCGAAGGTGGAACTCACCCTGCGTTCGAGGTTCGCGTACCTGCTGGCGTCGGACGGCAATGCCTACACGTATATGGATCCCGAATCCTATCAGAGCGTGCGCAGCAAGCGCGGCGAACTGTTGCGTGACAATCTGCTGCGCAACATGAGCAAATGGATGGGGATGTCCAACGAGGTGTGCATGCGGCATTACCGGCGCAAGGGCGGACCGGTGCCCGTGTGGGCGGCCGTCGAGACGTTCCCGTTCGATACGCTTTCCCGGATGCTTTCCCTGCACACGGATGCCAGGGCGCTCAGGGAATTGTACAGATCGGTCGGATTGCGCACCAATCTGCGGACTTCCTCGGAGGTCGTGCACGCCATGGTTTATCTGCGTAATCTGTGCTCGCATCATGCCAAGCTGTGGCATCGGGAGATGGTCATCCCATCGCCTATGACGCGTGACATGAAAACGACATTCGCTGATTTCGAATACGGTGAGAAGTCCGTGGCGTCGTCGCTGCTTGCGCTCATGTATCTTGTGCGGAATATCGAGGGAGACGATGACTACGCTATGGTGATTCGTCGCTTCCTCGACTCGAATGAGGCATACGCTTCTGGAATCAAGATGGCTTTGCATTGGGAATGAGCCACAGAGCCCAGAAATCCCATATGCGCTGAGGAATCCGAATTCCTTTGAGTAGGATGGCGGACAAATGCGGATGGAGAAGGAGTCTATGATGACGGAGCGGTCGGATATGGATCTGCCGGATGGCGGCAAGTCGTACAAGCTCGTGGCCGAGGGCAAGGAAAGCACCGTGGTGGCCGAATACGAGCCTGACCACGGTCGCGAGACCGCGTACCAGAGCGAAGCGGATCTGGAGGAGGAGCTGCTGCGAATCCTCGAATCCCAGGGCTATGAACGACTTTCCGTGCATACGGAGTCCGAGCTGATCGCAAACCTGCGCGTTCAGCTTGAGAAGCTGAACGATGTCCGGTTCACCGACAACGAGTGGTCGCATTTCTTCCATGGGGTCATCGCCTCTTCGACGGCGGGCATCGAGGACAAGACCCGGCTGATCCAGGAAGACAACATCCAGATTCTGAACCGTGACGATGGCACGACGAAGAACATCCGCCTCATCGACAAGGTGCATGTTCACAGCAACCACCTCCAGGTGCTTCACCAGTTCGAGGAGGAGGGCGGCAGCCACCCGACCCGGTATGATGTGACGATTTTGGTCAACGGCCTGCCATTGGTGCAAATCGAATTGAAGCGGCGGAGCGTGGCGATCAAGGAGGCGTTCAACCAGATCAACCGTTACCAGCGTGACAGCTTCTGGGCCGGATCGGGACTCTATGAGTACGCCCAGATCTTCATCATCTCGAACGGCACGCACACCAAGTACTACAGCAACACCACGCGCTTCAAGCACATCCATGAAATGGAAGGCCGTTCCGCAGTCGGCCGTTCGCAGAAGAGCTCCGACAGTTTCGAGTTCACCAGCTGGTGGGCCGATGGACGCAACCATGTCATCGCCGACCTGACGGGTTTCGCCAGGACTTTTCTTGCCCGGCATACACTGCTCAATATCCTGACGCGATATTGCGTGTTCACCGCCGAGCATGACCTGCTGGTGATGCGCCCATACCAGATCGCGGCCACTGAACGCATCCTCAACCGCATTCTCATCAGCGAATACGATCCGAAGAAACTCGGCACGCCCGAGGCGGGCGGATACATGTGGCATACCACAGGCAGCGGCAAGACGCTGACCAGTTTCAAGACGGCGCAGCTCGCCAGCAACATGGACGGCGTAGACAAGGTGCTATTCGTCGTGGACCGCAAGGACCTCGACTACCAGACCATCAAGGAATACGAACGCTTCAAAAAGGGCGCGGTCAACTCCAACAAGAGCACCAAGGTGCTTGCCGAGCAGCTTGCCAACCCAGACGCGAAGATCATCGTCACCACGATTCAGAAGCTTTCCTCATTCATCCGCAGCAATCCCAAACATGATGTCTACGCGCAGCATGTGGTGCTGATTTTCGATGAATGCCATCGCAGCCAGTTCGGAGAGATGCATACCGCCATTACACGGCATTTCAAAAACTATCATCTGTTCGGGTTCACCGGCACGCCTATCTTCGCCGTGAACGCGAAAAACGGAGGTACCCCCAATCTGCGCACCACTGGACAGGCGTTTGGCGACTGTCTGCACTCGTACACGGTGGTGGACGCGATCAAGGACGGCAACGTGCTGCCGTTCCGTATTGGCTACGTGGATACGGTGCGCCGCAAGGAAGGCATCAGGGACGAGCAGGTGTATGGCATCGACGCGGCCAAGGCGTTGAGTGATCCGCGGCGTGTGAGCGCGGTCGTGTCGTATGTACTCGACCATTTCGACCAGAAGACCAAGCGGCAATCCAGCTACATGCTCAAGGAGCGGCGCGTTCGTGGCTTCAATTCGCTATTCGCGGCTGATTCCATCGGCATGGCCAAGCAGTATTACGCCGAGTTCCAGCGCCAGCAGGCCGAGCGTGATGGGGAACCGTTGAAAATCGCCTTGATCTACAGTTTCGCGCCGAACGAGGCCGAACCTGGCGAGCAGGGCTTCATTGATGACGAGGACTTCGAGACCGCTGGCCTTGACCAGTCGTCACGGGATTTCCTTGACGCCGCGATCAGCGACTACAACCGAATGTTCGGTAGCAGCTTCAGCACAGCACCCGACCAGTTCGAGAACTACTACAAGGATCTGTGTCTCAGGCTCAAGAACCGCGACCTGGACATGGCCATCGTGGTGAACATGCTGCTCACCGGCTTCGACGCTACGGCACTCAACACCCTGTGGGTGGACAAGAACTTGAAGCAGCATGGCCTGATGCAGGCGTTCAGCCGCACCAACCGCATCCTGAACTCGGTGAAGACCTTCGGCAACATCGTCTGCTTCCGTGATCTGCGGCAGGAGGTGGATGACGCCTTGGCTCTGTTCGGGGACAAGGACGCCAAGGGCACGGTGGTGCTTAAACCATATGCGGAATATCTCGCTGCATACACCGAGAAGGTCTCGCAACTGCTCAAGCGGTTCCCTCTGGGCGAGGAAATCGTCGGAGAACAGGCGCAGAAGGATTTCCTCACCCTGTTCGGCTCAATCCTGCGGCTGCGCAACATCCTCCAGGCCTTCGACGATTTCTCCAATGATGATGTGCTGGGCCTGCGCGACCTGCAGGACTACCAGAGCATGTACATCGACCTCTACCAACAGCGACGTTCGCATGAGGAAGCTGACAAGGAAATCATCAACGACGACGTTGTCTTCGAAGCCGAGCTGGTCAAGCAGATCGAGGTGAACATCGATTACATCCTCGAACTCGTAGCCAAATACCATGACGGGCATATGGAGGACAAGGCGATCCTCGCGGACATCAACCGCACCATCATGTCTTCACCCGATCTGCGCAGCAAAAAGGACCTCATCGACTCGTTCATCGAGTCCCTGTCCTCGGGCGCGGACGTGCAACACGACTGGAAGGAATACATCGTCCGCAAGAAGCAGGAGGAGTTCGAGCGCATTGTCAGCGAGGAGCACCTGAAGACGGGACCGGCCGAGCAGTTCATCATCGACTGCTTCAAGGAAGGCTACGTCGACACGGACGGCACCAGAATAGTGTCGATGTTGTCTCCGGTGTCGCGCTTCGCGCCGAGCAACGCGTACGAGCTGATGAAGAGCCGAGTCGTCGAACGGTTCCGTCAATACTTCGATCGCTTCGTCGGAATGTGAGGGAACGGCCACCCCTAGGAGCGAAACGGAATGAGAACACTAAGGACCGTGCCTTCGACAATCGGGGCTCCGCAGAAACTTCTGCGGAGCCCCGATTTTTTGTCTGGATCGCAGCTCGTCCAACGTCCAAACTGAGCTCCGCTTCTTTGATGGATGATGAATATGCAATGGATCGTCGCCATTGCGGTTGGTGATGGAAGGAGCAGAACGTGGATGCGATTATATTTCGCACAATGCCATATGCACGATGCGGAAAAGTATTTCCATTCCGTGAAGTAAGCATGGGGTTAGCAAGCGACGCATGTGTGGCCACACGTGCTCGCCCCACAGGTGCGGGGCGGCTTGCCGGGAGACCCGGACCCCATGGTCGGCAATGCCTCCGGACCGCTGACGCGGCTTATGGAATGAACCGTTCCAGCTCCCGCGGGGAGGTGTTTCCTTATGGGCTGGCGTGACAATCGCAGGCGGAACATCTGCAAGAAAGTCATGTTCACGCCGGAGGAATGGGAACAGGCAAGGAGAATCCACGAGCGTTGGGCAAGGAACATCCCGGTATACAGGCGGTGGGGTGACTTCGCCCGTCAGACCCTCATGCACGGCGCGTCGATGAATGTCTCGGTGACGCTGGCGAGCGATCCGGAGGCGTTCAAAGCCGAACTCCACCACATCGGCGTGAACGTGAACCAGATCGCCAGGATTGCGAATCTGACAGGCTTCGTGAGCCAGCAGCAGATGCGCGAACTACATGATCTGCTCGCCTCGATCGATGAGAAAATGACGGGGATGGAGCGCGAGAAAGCGGAGATCGATACGGTACAGGGGCTGTACTGATGGCCGTGGTCAAACTCGGGAACAAGGTCAAAACGAGCCTTCCGAACACGATTCGTTACGTCATCAATCCCGAGAAGAACAATGGCGGCAGGCTCGTATACGCGAGCTACAGCGGTGAGCGGCATGACGCGAACATGCTCGCCGAACCGATGATCCGGGACCTGGAACGATGCGCGAATGGGCTGCGCAAGGACGGCGTGCTCGCCCTGCATCTGAAGCATTCATTCAGTCCCGACGAGCATGTGAACGCGGAACAGGTGCATGAGCTGGGCGTCATGTTGGCCGAGGCGATCACGGACGGCGACTACAAGTATGTGGTCTCCACGCACATGGATCGGCATCACCTGCACAACCACATCGTCATCTGCGCGGCGAACCGAAGGACGGGAAGGAAGATGCGTCTGACCCGCAAGAGCATCGACCGGTGGCGCGCGATCAGCGACGAACTATGCCGCCGTGAGGGCCTTGCCGTATTGGAAAACCCGAAGGTCGGAACCGCCGTGGAACACGCCGAAATGCTCAAGGCAATGCGGCATACGCCTGGTCAAAACAGCGGGCGACAGTTCGGCATCGAGTCCCCTGTCATCGCATCCACAGGCGTGGGCACGGACATGGGCGAACTGTATGCGGCGGCGAGGGGCGTGGGCGTCAAAGAGCGGCTGCGCATCCTGATCGATCTCGACGCGGCCAGGGCGAACAGCATCGGAGAGCTCGCCGAATTGCTCGACTCGCACGGCGTCGGATTGACGTTGCACGGTGGCGGCGTGACCTTCATGGACAGGACCACAGGCCGTAGATTCCGCGGCGCGCGTCTCGGCCCGGCGTATTCGCTCGACGCACTCGGCATGCGACTCTCGAACGGCGGAAACATGCTGTACCTGACGTTCAACAACCGTCTCGTGGCTGCCGTGAACGATCGTTTCGTAAGCGTGTGGCTGCCCGGAACCAAACGGCGGAGGAAGGTCAACCTGCCCGTAAACATGCTGCGCCGCGATGGCAGCACATGGCATCTGCTCATGCCAGAAACGTTCACCGGCATGCTCATGGACAGGTCGAACAGGTACGCGGCCCGTTTCGACACCGGCACGCTGTCGGAGGCGTTCGGGCACCCGAGGCAGCGCATCGAATCGTTGGCAAGAGACAATTCCACGATGCCCAGCCGTTATGCGGCGAGCCCCGCGCAGTACCGCTACTACCAAGTGCAGGCAAGGAAACTCGACGAGTTGAGGACGATGGCCGAGGGGTTGAACGCGGCGTGCAGACTCCAACGAGAGAACGGTGGCGGCCTGGCCGGGGGACTGCGTGACTTAAATGCCAAGGCCGAATGGGCGTACGGCGAACTGCGTGCCGCGGTCGTCGCGCTGGATGACGTGATCGACAGCCATGACCCTGATCTTGTGGTGGAGGCACGTGAGGAGATCGAACGTCGTGAGCGAACGTTGCTCGAATGCCGGAGACAACTCGACGCCATCAGATCAGTCGCTCGGAATTCCGGAGTCAGACTGCCTGAATGGATATGCAAGGAACAGGACGATGAGCCAGCCAACGAACGCAGACAGCGGAATGGAACCCGACCCGATGGGCAGCATGTTCTCCCAGATGTTCGACCGGATGCAGCCGATGGAGCAGGCGGACGCCATAGCGGCGTCGGATGCCGATACGATTCGGGCGGAGGAAGAGAACCGGAGGCTCGACCGGCAAATCGCAGAACTTCGGAGCGAGAATTCGATGCTCTCATCACGGAATCAAGAGCTTCGATCAGCGAATCGGCAGCTCTTGTCGGCGAATCAGACGCTCAGGAGGCAACTCTCCGAAGTCAACGAGACGGCCAGGCTGCTCGAAGAAACCAAGAGGAGAGAACGCGCGTGCATAGAAAAGGAAAAACGCTGTGACCGTATCCTCCGTCGCGAGGCGGTTCTTGAAACCGACGAATCCATAGTTCGGGATGAACGCGAACGTCTTAACAACGAGCGGAAGCGGATACGTGAGGACATTGCCGAACAGGTCAGGCAAGAATCGGAGCGGATGCGTCGGCATCTCAAGGAGGACAGCGACAGGCAGCGTGAGCGGGACAAGCGCGTTCTTTTTGCCTTGTGCCTGGGCATGTGCTCGTCCGTGGTGCCGATGCTCGCCGTCGTCATGCAAGGCCGCTGGCAAGCCTTCGCCGCCGCATTGCTCGACTGGCTTCATGTGCGCGGGAAGCAGCTCGCGGCGGTCGGCCAATGGTTTGCGGGCATCGATGCGCGGCTGAATGAGATCATCCCCATCGGATGGTGGGATCGGCCACTTGTGTTTCTGCTCACGCTGCTGTTGATAGCCGTGGTCTGTGGCATGCCTCTGCTCGCAGCGGGCGGATATGTGTTGGCTGTTCTTACGACGATGAGAGGCTGGCTTACGGAAGGAACCCTGGGAATCCATATCGTTCTTTGGACGTTGGCTGCCATGGTGGGCTTTGTCCTGGCCGACCGTCTCGCCATGATCCCGCACAATCCGATGGGCTGGCCCACCTGGTGGATCCTCCTCACTATTGCCGCACACCTGATCTATATGGCGAAGCTGGCAGACCCAATCAGCCGATTCATTAGAAACAGCTAGGACATGGGGATGCGATGGACCATGCGGCGCATGAGATAGTCGAAAGCTTCTAAACGCAAACGCAGACGTTCATCTGGGTAGTGTTCCGAAACGGCTCTGTTTGTTCAATATCAGTCTTTCAGAGTCCGTGGCCCTTTCCTATACGAGGCATGGAATGAGCTTTATTAACAGACTTCCAATACAGCTCAATATCGCCGCTATAAGCCGCCTTGACATAGTCCGGCATGGTCCTGTCTACGATGCCGGACTTCAGCCAGCGGTTGTACTCGTGGACACACGAGTGCCAATACTCGGTGATTCTATCCTCATCGACGGATGAGCCCGACTTCGCCAAAGTTCGTTTCAGAGAGCCGTATTGGCTGGTCGCATAAAGACGCGCGGCAATATATGCGCCAAGCTTCAGAAAGAACGATGGCGCTTTCTTAACTCCAATAGATTGCTCCCACTCATGCACAAAGAACTCAATGTAGGCTCGCGAGAACATCACATTCCAATCATCAGAGGGGCGAATAGACTCAAATAGGGATAGGAAACGAGTGATCTCATCCAATAGCTCATGGCTTTCAAGCCAGAACTGCCTATCATCATCGTCGTGTTTTCGCCACTCCATATCCTCTTTTTCAACAAGTAGCTCATGAAGCGCATAGTCATCTATAGCCCCGTCCTTTTCCAGCGATTGACGTGCGAATTCACGGACAGAGGGCTGCTCCATCCAACCCCAGTTCCAGAGACGTTGAGGGTCGGAGACCGGAACAAAATCCCAAGTGACGGTCCGCATCAATAAATTCGTTTCAATGGGAGCGCTAGTATTCGGACCATCATTCACGATGGTACGAATAGTGCGCTCAGCGCGGCGACGAGTGGTATCAGTGAGCTGCCGGTGCATAAATCTAGGCTTTCTCGGACATATGGGCAAGGATTTTCTTGGCGACACCGAACGGAAGCACATCCAGAATCGCTGTGCGCGCGTCATCCGTCATGGCCTCGAGAAATGCCACTTGGGTATTCAGCGGCATACTCTTCACATACTCGGACATCAGCTCAGGCGTGCTCTCCGCGTCGTCCGTCGGCATCGCTGACGACTGAGACGTCGTCCCTGGCTGTTGCCTCGGCACATCTTCATAGACGACCTTCTCACTGTTCGGGGATCGATGCAGATCGCGTATGTCATGCTCCATGCCTTCGAGAATCTTGGCGTTCTCGCTATCGATCGCATGCTGATAATGCAGGTCAGTACTGAGCTGCGTGTGGCCCATAACCTTCATGATTGTCTTGTCGGAGCTGGTGTAGGTCTTCATTACGCTGGCCGCGCGATGCCTTAGATCGTAAAGGCGAAGGCCGCGCTGTTCAAGACGAGGCACACTGCGACGCGCGTTGTACCAGGCATTGCGCAAGCGTTGATCGTCCACTACTGTATGCGTACGTTCGCCGGTGAACAGGAAGGAGTCGGGCGCGTCGAGAACATAGGTGCGTATGTGTTTGTCAAGGATTCCAGCGAGTGATGCGGGTATCTCTAAATCACGTACGCTACCACGGGTTTTCGGGCGTCCAATGAGGATATCTCGATGTCCGCCACCCGTCTCGGAATCAGGCACGCGTATAGGTTTGGCGGTTTTGGTGATGTGGATGATGCCGCCAGAGAGATCGTCAGCAAGCACGATATCTTGACGCTGGAGCGCTGTGACCTCGCCGGGGCGCATGCCCATGATTCCTATCAGATAGATGACCGGTGCGAAACGTGGCGTCATGGCTCGATAGAGCGTCTCAAGTTCTTCCACCGATACATTGCCATAGGCCACGTCCGAGCGCGGCTTGCTGACTTCAATCAGTACGGGAGATTTCGTGAGTAGTGTGGTGCCGTCCATGTCCAAAGGTGTTTCCACGGCGTGATTGAAGATGGCGCGCAAAAGCTCCCACACTTTGCGCTTGATGGCCCCGCCTTCTCCCGCCGCCCCCAGCGGCATGGTGTCGGCCCAGGCCTGAATGTCTTTCGGAGTAATACCGCCCATCAGTTTGTTGCCCAACACGGGAATCAGATAGTCCCGCAGGTACTGTTCGTACTTCTGTTTGGTGGTGATGGCCAGTGGCTCGCCATTTTTCTTGCGGCGGTTCTCCACGAAATTCGCCGCATATTCGCCGAAGGTGACTTGGAAGGCAGCGCTCCGATTCGACGCGATGACTGGCGGAATCCACCTTCCATCGTCGATCTCGCTTTTGGCTTCGGACAGCCACGCCTCGGCCATGTGGCGCTGGGAAAAGTTCTTGGTGATGTACTGGGGCAGATTAGGCCATTTCGCGCGCGCTTCGACCGGTGGGCGGTAACGGGCCTCATAATACTTGTGGCCAGTGCTTTTGCTCGTGCGGGCATTGACTGAACCGAAGTTGCGCCTGTTGCCCATGTCGCCTCCAAGAGTGGTAATCGGACAATCCGTGGTAAAAATCCGGTGCATCAGAAAAGTACCACGCTATTTACCACTGATTGTACATGGATAAAAGGTATTTCACGTGCTTCTGGGGAGATTGTGTGAAGGTGGCAGATTGGCCGAAATCGTTGAAATTCAGTCATTTTTGAGAAAGAAAAAGGGCTTTGGCGCGAAGCCAAAAACCCTGATGGCGGAGAATACGAGATTCGAACTCGTGAGGCTGTTACACCAACACGCTTTCCAAGCGTGCGCCATAGACCACTAGGCGAATTCTCCAATTATGCAACGCTCTGCAATGGTCACCTGCAAAACGCAACTTGATTAGGATACAACGCATTGTCTCAACCTCAAAATCGGCGTGTCGTGCCGCGTGGAGGGTGAACAGTCAAGCAGGATAACGCGACTTGCTGGCAACTTCGGCATCGCACCAATCAGACATGAAGAGGCTCAACGCCGTACAGACATCCTACAGACAGGCCCATAGCCCCGAACATAGGAAATTCAGCGTATACAGGCCCTCAGACGGCCGACAATGCCCAACATGAGGAAGAAGGCGTCCGATGTCGACTTACGCCTGAGATAACTGAACAATGATGTTACGGGGACGACTGTCGGCAGACAACCGATAGCCAGACATTGGATTTGTGGACGCGCCGACGTGGATTTCCTGCTTGGGCCTCGGGAAAGGACAATCAGACCGCGTTGTGATAAAAGCCGCAGAAGACCCCGATGACCGACGACAGGAGAACGCGAAAAAGAATCTTCCCGGGGCGGCCAGTCCGTCCAAGGGGATCCCGTCAGGAACGGGATAAAAAAAGGTGGGGTTTCCCGGAGCGTCGGCTCGACGGGAAACCCCGACAGGAATGTTTGCGGCGGCGTGTTACTCTCCCACACCCTGCCGGGTGCAGTACCATCA
>OGGM01000865.1_pt1 | contig 15081 bp, 12 predicted proteins | sample 1571251 | NCBI WGS metagenome assembly OGGM01 (sample SAMEA2582076, study PRJEB24529) | metagenome | biome: Human gut stool | place: China | collected 2011 | reverse complement strand
CCCTTTTTAGGGGGAAGGACTTCGTTATTTTGTTTGGTGCGTGTGGCATAAAGTCATGCGCACCAACACACCCTTATACTGATATGCAAAGTGATGTGGACGCAGGAGTCCATGCATGGATTAAGGAGGGACGCTGGAATGCGTGCTATTACTATCGATGATCTAAATGCCGCTGCTCATGTTGGCGGAGCTGGAAGTTTGACTATGCGCTTGGAGTTGGAACCGGCAAGCGGTCCAGACGGCGTAATCGCGCCGGCGAAATACGTTGATTCAAAAAGTAATGCCACATATATCTATGAAAAGCGATTTGTGGAGGGGCAAGAAGAGCCGGTAAAAGTGGTGCTCATTGACTCCAAGACCTCGTTCGCCAATAGGGCCGAGGAGACAACGACGGAGGCTGTGCGGAATGGTGAAGGGCTCCTTTCTCGGATGCCTCGTATCGTGGTTGAGTACGATACTGATGCTGGCAGAAAGACCTTCTATGATAACCAGCTCCCGCACCGTGGCTTTGACGGCCATATTCGCGTTGGCAATCATGATGGTGAGTCTACTTCCAAGGCGGGGGCATATGTCAATGCGCGTAATTCCACTTTGGAGAACCTGTTGCCATTGTTTGAATTGTCTCCGGAAACTGTCATCTTTGGTGGCTGGGATTCCACCCGAAGCAAGAACCAGCTGAGGATTCCGTCCGTTCTGGTTGGGGAAACCTATGGTGTTTTGGCTGATCAGAAGGATGACCCTGCAATTCATCGTGCGGGTGGACGCATCGACCCGGTTGGCGCCAGTGTGAATGTGAGTAATAAGGCTGATCGTGCGAAAATCATCGGAGATAGCATCGATTTAAGTGATGCCACAAAGAATAAGTTTGAAGGATCGGGTAAGGGTTCACTTATTGGTTTGGGCGCTATTCCTCCGAGCGCAAAAAAAGAATTGTTAGACGGTGTCTCCGTTCGTAATGTCATCTCCACTCGTGTACTAAGTTTCGCTACTGTGCGTACTTTCCACTTCGGTAAGGGGGCTGAGGGAGACGCGGCGATTCGGGCTCTTATCATCGCGGTTCTTCTGCGAGACATCGCTGGCTATGATGAGAATCCCTTCATTCGTGCGAACTGTTTCCTTGCAGAGAAGGGTAAACCTGTTGTCGTGTTGAACAAACGATATGGTGAGAGGGAGGAACTGGAGCCACTTACCGCTGAAGCTGCCGAGAGACTTCTAGAAGAGGCTTACGCGCAGGCTCATGAAAAGGCTGGAATTACCTGGGAGGGTCAGGAGTTCCTTGTTCAAGGCAATCCTGCGGTTTTGGACAATGCTTCCGCTGAAGAAGATTCAAAGGCTGCCTGATATGTCCTTTGCTATATCGGCTTATTTTCCGCTTGGGTTTTATCAGGGTAGTGATTCCGGCGGAAAGCCGGAACCATACCCCTCGCCTAACCGACTGTATTCCGCGCTCGTCTCTACGGCTTACTTGACATTCGGTTTCGAAAAGCATGCGGTCGATTCCAGCCTGACAGATGAACAAATTCACGATGCCCTAGCTTGGCTTGAGGGGAACCCTCCTCAAGAAATACTGTTTCCACGTATTGTCAAGGCTGGAAGTGATGCGATTGCATACAGGAATAAGGGCTATGTTATCGATGCGAAAAAGAAGAATCCTCAAGATAAGATTTCTTCAGCCAACGCATCTATTGCCACGGCTTATATGCAAGAACCAGAATCCGGAATACTACTGACTTGGAAATGGGATGAGAATCCTTCCATTGAGATCGCACGAACGCTTGATTCCTTATGCAATGAGGTTCCCTACTTGGGCGAGGCCTGTTCGGTTGTAGAACTACAAACGCATGAGAATTATGTTCTTCCGTACGATGCTCTAGATAGTGTGTGGACGTTGTCTTCGGAATCGGCATTGAAAGGCGTTTCCAGAAGGAATCGTTCTTTTTCGGTTCCGAAGGAAGGTCGTCTTGAAGATTTAAAGATGGCTTTTGCCACGGTGAATCCAACTTCTAAAGGTAAAAGGAAGGACCTTAAAGTCAGTTTTAAGGAGGATGAACAGAATTTCCTCAATGAATATCTTCCGCTGCAAACGGAAGGTCATGCCAGATATAATCCGCCATCGTCGCAAGAGGGAAGCGCTCTCAAGGCTCCGTGGCCAGTGGCGTTTTACCTTGAAGTGGAGGAGATTGACGGTAAATGTGACGAAGACGGTAAACCCGTTTGGGAACCGGATGAATCAACATTCATTGGCTGGGCCGTTGCTTTACATCGATTCCTTGTGAAGCAATGGGGTATTGATCCCTCTCCGATGCTAATAGGCAAGTATGCTCCTGGCATTGACAGGCCAGCGAACAATGTGGCTATTCAGATTTTTGACTCTGCATTGAAAAATCAATATGCGCATGAGCTGCGGGAAGATATTTCTGAGATGGGGCCAGGGTTCTTGATTATGGTTCCTCGCAACATGCCGCAATCTGATATTCAAAGACTTCAGAATATTTGTAGGCAAGTAAAAGGTAAGACATTGTACTACACGTCGAATGAGACTACCCTACGTCTGGGCGCATTCACGACGATTGATGCCGAGCATTTATGGAGACCTGCGGTTGAGGGTATGTGTCGTTATTGGACACCGCGACCTTTTGCAATAGCGGAAACTCGCATTATTCCAGACATACGGCACGGCCGTAAATGGAAAGTGCGTGAGGATGTTTGTCTGGCGTTAGGGCATGTTTGGCGTGATCAGTATGTTTCGCGATTGTCGAATGACAATCGAGAGGAGCGCTACTGGGATCTTGTGGATGCAGTGAAAGCAAAGGGATCGAATTTTCGTGTCTTTGATTGCAGAGCCGTCCATCGTGTCAATATGTCGGATTATGTGCATCATGCGAATGCGTCCAATATCCTTCGTGGTGTGAGTGCACTAATTGCGATTTCTGATGATGCAAAATCATTGGATTGTGCAGCTTTGGCTATTGGGCAGAGCCGTCATTTGGGTGGTGGCTTCCTCATACCGATGGACTTTTCCGTAAGTGCACTTAAATCAGATGAATGTTTTGGAAAAGGGGCTCCGATATGGTTGAAATGAGTTCGAGTCAACAGCAGTATCTGACTGCGAAGTTTGAGGATTTTATTGCTACCGTCCACCCCGGAGAGGCTGGTCAACCAGCTCGTAAACCGTATCAGTGGCAAATTAGACTGATGCTTTATGTCGTTGAGCATGGTCGTTGGCCACAGAGTATTGGTGCTCCAACCGCATCCGGTAAAACCAGTGTGATTGATATCCATGTTTTTCTTAATGCGATGGCTGGCATCGCTTCCGTTGCCGGGAGTGAGGATGCACAAGAGCTCGGCGGTCTGCCACTGCAACGTATCCCGCGTCGTCTGGTACTGACGGTGAATCGTAGATCTCTGGTCGATGATCAGTTTGAAGAAGCGGATATGCTACGGGATAGATTGCAGTCTGACGATCACTCTGATGACGGTCTCCGTTTGTATAGGAGAGGTCTGGATTTACGTTCTGCGGTCGATGATGGTCTTGCGCAAGAAAATAAATCCCTTCGTATGATTACTGCCGAGCTTCGGGGTGGCATTAGCCCTAATCGTGAATGGCGTTATTATCCACAAACTTGCGCAGTGATTTGCGCGACACCCGATATGTTTGGTAGCCGTCTATTGTTCCGTGGATATGGGACCAGTAGAACAATGCGCTCCATGGAAGCTGGTCTTCTGGCTTACGACACGGTGTTGATTGCGGATGAGGCTCACTTAAGTCGTCAACTGTTAGAAACCGCGTGCCAGGTCTCACGTATCGAAAATATGGCTGAAACGCCACTCTCTTCTCAGGTGACGCCTTTACAGGTTGTGGAGACCACTGCGACCCCTGCATCGGGGAACGCCGAAGAAAGAGTCGGAGTTTTGGAATCGGATTTCGAAGTCGATACAGCGCTTGCCCGGCGTCTCAACAATCCGAAGTCGGTCTTCACGAATTTCGATTTTGAAAAAGACAAGGACGTAATAGACGCGATTGTTGCACAGTGCATTGCTTTGATCCTATCGAATATCGAGGCCGATAAGTCAAACGATTCGAATCCTCACGTGCTTGGCTGTATCGTGAATACGGTCAAGAATGCTAAGGTTGTTGCCAAGGAGCTTGAGCGGCAATGCAAAAAGCATGGAATTAATCGACCTGTTGATGTCTATATCGGGCCAATGCGCGCTTTTGACAAGTGCCAAATTGCCAGAAAGCTCCATTCTTTACCCTATCTTAAGCCAGATGATGCCCCTTGTTGCATTATTGGTACACAAACTTTGGAAGTCGGTGTAGACGTTGATTTCACAGATATGGTAACTGAAATTGCACCTGGCTCGGCATTGGTCCAAAGGTCTGGACGTGTAAACCGTCGTGGATTACGGTCTGAGGGTTCTGTATATGTATTTGGACTTGATTTGCAGAAGCTCACCGAAAAAAAACAGGCCTCCGCTCCCAGGACATATTCGCCCGACGATATCCGGAAAACATGGGAGTGGTTGGCATCTTTGCCTAAAACCAATTCCGAGAAACCTGATATTAGTGCATGGTCCGTGTATCGCTCTGCGTTAAATGGACAGCCAATTCCGGGAGAACAGCCGCGTAGATTGCTGTTCCAGCGGCTAGAGCCGTGGGATGTAGAGAATCTTTCCTCAACGGATGAAGATTTATGTGCTGACATTAGTGAAGAATATCTCCAACAAGGACGGTCTGATCTCAATCTTTGGCTACGTGACAACCTCGAATTGGATACACCGGACATCAACGTTGCAGTGCGTCATCTGCCGTGGGATGATGCGTTGGCTATTGAGCTGCTAGAGGTGACTCAGCCTGAAAATGATGAGCTATTTCCTGTCGGAAGATGGCGTAGCTTTAATTATCTATTCGATAAGATGAATAAACGAAGTGATAGGGTGGAAATCTCCGTTGCCATTGATGATGAGGGGATAGAAAGAAAATACTCTGTCAGGCTACCTCACAGAGTGTTCAGATATCGAGCATCTGAACCTGAAAATCATCGTGTTGTATGTCTGCACGAGGGTACAACGAATACGGTTAGATCGGGCGATGTGCTCATTCTTGACGATTTTGCAAGGGTCTTTTCCAAATTCTCTGGAGATATTGCCATTTTTGATCCGGAGGAGTCAGATACATCTGAAGACATATTCAACCAATGTGATTCCTCCACCTTAGTGACGTCGTATGATTCCCTAAATTCCGGTGAGCCGAAGGTTGCTGAAGCATTTCGGCGACTTCAAGAACTTGAAGAAGGGGATTTTGTGAATATTGATGAAAAAACTGAGAGAATGCAGGAAGATCTTCGTTTACTCCGTATGAAAGCGGTGGGAGCATCATTCTTGGCAGAACGCACGCGGGGAGAGGCATATTCTTTAGTCTGGTATCGCCGCGAAAAACCCGATGTTCCTTACGAGGATAATAAAGGTAGGGTAATTCCGCATGATGTTCAGTGGCTCGTAAGCAGTGCACAGAGTGATTCATTGGATTCCGAGTCAAATCAGGAGATTCTGTCAACAAGAACGACGAATCGAACCTTGCACTTGGGAGGTGTTCCGAGTGGAATGGGTGAACCTCAACGATCAGACGGACATCAGAATCATGTGGCTCAACGAGCGCAAGCGCTCGGTTCTCTTATTGGACTTGATCCCGCCATCGTTGAAGACCTGCGTATAGCCGGAAATTTCCACGATGAAGGTAAGAAGGACGAACGTTTCCAAAGAATGCTTCGGTATGGTCATCAATCCTCGGCAGATGCTGAGCCACTGGCCAAAAGCCTCTTCCAATCACGTTCGTGGGAGCAAAGGTTTCGTAATACGTACCAACTTCGCGGTTGGAGACATGAGCAACGCTCCGTTGCCGAGTTCCGGTTTGCATGCGAAACATACATACAACTGGAATCAATGGATGAATTCGATAAGCAGTTGGTCCAGCGACTTATCGGTACGTCACATGGGCATGGCCGCTCGACGTTCCATTATGGAACGGCATATCTGCTTCCTCAAGCGGGAGGAGCATCACGTGATGCGAACCCCAAGCTGAACGATATCTCGGATAGGTTGTTTGAGATGGGTGAGTGGGAAACCCTAGTTGACCGAACAAGTCAACGGTATGGTTTCTGGGGTATCTCGTATCTCGAGGCATTGCTCCGTGCGGCTGACATTACTTGCTCGAAGGAAGGACAGTGATGAGCGCTAAATTTTCGGCAGATGCCTCAGATGCATTCTCTCATTTACTTATGGTTGGACTGGCTTCGATTCTTGAGGATGATGATACCGCTCGATGCTGTCGATTCCGTTGGCTAGATACTTTGCGCGCTTTCGAGTTCGAAACCAGCGATGAGCTGAACATTGATCAGATGGCGGCAATCATTAGTGAACATGCAAAACGATGGGCGCGATCCTTGCCGTTGAATTCTGAAGATGATTACACCATTGTCTCGGAATCGAACACTTCAGGTAAGACCTTGCATGCGACTATGTCTCCGAGACTGAGCGGTCTAAGCGTCCCATGTGGATGGCGCAAGCTGCAAAAAGATAGGGAAGCCGCGATTGATTCCATGCGGACGTTTGGTGACTATCGTTATTTCGGTGCACTTGGTCAGCCTTCATACTGGTCAGGTGAGCAAAGCCACAAGTTACGCTCTGATTTCGGCGCTTCTCGTTGGGAAATGGTGACACGTAATCGCGGGCAAGAATTCATTGGTGGACGATTGTTGCCTCTATCTCAGTGTGTTGCGGCGCGATCTGTTGAGAGTATTCGTGATGGGCTACTCGGAACGAAGATCGAGGATGAAATCGGTAATAATAAATCGACAAGTCGTGCGGCGACAGGACTTCATGCTCCCGCTAAGACCGATAATGCGAGGGCATGGTGTGCGCTGATGGGGGTCGCTGCCTTTCCCACACGTGTAACAACACGAGGGGATGACATGGCTCGTGATAGCAGTGCGGCGCTATTCCAGATTAAGGGACCGGTACGGTTCGCGATTCTGCCATTGTTTGATCAATATTGGACTACGGCAAAATACCGTTCCGTTGTTCGTAGCGAAGCGCTTGCGAGATTCGGCATTCAAAAGATTCTTTCCACTGATACTGAGATGCAATTGGTGGACGTTTCATCTGATTGGCTTGAAGAGAAAGGTGTTGCTGCATGTTGCATCTTCAACCAATTTGTTTCAGATAATGCCAGTGCTCCGGAACGCTGGCTGGAACAGGGAGAAATAATTCCAGTACAGGTGCTGGAGTAGCGATAACGGAGGAAACCATGGATGATGACCCCATTCCAATCAGTCTGGTAGCCAATTACATGTTCTGCCCACGCAGAGCATGGCTGGAATCAGCAGGAGAAAAAGTCGATTCTGCTCAAATTGAGCAGGGAACATACGATCATAGAAAGATTGATCGTTTCGATAAAGCTCCTGATGCGGATTCCTATCAGGCGGTGAATATTAGGCATGAGGGATGGGGCTTATCCGGGAAACTAGATGCGGCACGTATGACGGATGACGGTGTAATCATTCGTGAATACAAAGCTACCCCCGTCAAACGAGCCATGATTATCACTGATGCGATGAGAACCCAGCTTGCTCTTCAAGCTGCATGTTTGGAAGACATGGGTTTCCATGTTGCAGGAACGGAAATCTTTTTCACAACACATCATCGGCGTGTTGATGTGGAATTAGATGAAGAAGATTTCGAAAACGCTCGTAGAGCGGTAGAGGAGACTCGTGCGCTGATTAATCAGGATCGTGCGCCGGAATCGTTAGAAGATAGTGCGAGATGTTTTCGATGTTCACACGTAGGCATTTGCCTTCCGGAAGAGCGGAAACTTTGTGCAGTGCAACACCGCATTATGGTATCCTCTCCTGACAATCAAGTTACTCATCTCGCTACTCCTGGAGCTAAAGCCTTTACTCGAGCGGGGAGAATGATCGTTCAAAAGAATGGTGAAGAACTTGCTTCAATACCTCTCGATACCATTCAGGGATTGCAAATATACGGCAATACAGATTTGTCAAGTGGTTTGATTCGTGAGCTCTTGTGGCGAGATATATCGATTGTGTGGTGCAGTGGCTCAGGGCGCATGTATGGATGGTCGGTGCCATCATACGGACCAAACGGTGATCAACGGGTGGAACAGCATGTTGCTTCACATGAAGGTAGATTGGGATTGGCTCGAGAGTTTATCATTGCGAAGGTACATAATCAATCGGTATTGTTACGGAGGTCTGAGGCGGATAATTCGGTGTTACCACAGTTGCGTCAGATTGAAAAGCAAGTGGGTAACGCGAATAGATGGCAGGATGTTTTAGGCTTAGAAGGCGAGTCCGCAGCTTTGTATTTTTCGCAATTTGGGCATCTGATTAAGGAAGAAAAGCGAAAGAATTGGCAGTGGGCTACCCGAATGCGCAGACCGGCTCCCGATCCATTAAATGCTTTGCTTGATTTTACCTATACATTATTACTGTCGGATTGTACACGAGCCCTAATATCGTGCGGGCTTGATCCACATGCTGGCTTTTTACACAGTAGTAAACGAAATAAGCCAGCACTATCTCTGGATTTAATGGAAGAATTTAGAGCTCCGATAGCGGATTCAGTTGTTCAGACAGTGGTTAATAACGGTGAAGTCAGTATAAAAGGTTTCACTAATGCGCTTGGGTCGGTAAGAATGACTGATAGCACACGCAAGGCAGTTGTCAAAGCGTATGAAAGACGAATGTCTACAGAGATTACTCACCCGTTATTCAAGTACAAAGCTACGTGGCGTCGAGTGGTTGAAATCCAAGCTCGAATGATTTTAGGCTATCTAGATGGGACACAGGCCAGCTATCGAGGAATTCGAATAAGGTAGAGGAGTCCTGAATGAGTGATGAAAAACGCAGTTATCTTGTCGCTTATGATATCAACGATGATCGCCGGCGTAGTCATGTGGCAAAAATACTGCAACGCTGCGGTGAACGATTGCAATACAGTGTGTTTTTGCTAAGAGTGCGTCCATCAAAGATGCTTCAGATTCAGAATCTGCTTGAGTGTGAAATTGATGGATCCTGTGATTCCGTGGTTGTTTGTTTCCTTGGGAAAGAGGAACAAGCGAAAGATGGGATGAACTTTCTTGGCAGGCGTGGGTATAACGATTTGGATATTCCTACTGTCATTTAGCGGTTTTATCACATATGGAAATGTTGTTTGAAAACTAAAGAGTGTGTCATGCTGATTCTTGATATGCGAGAGCTGAATCGGTGGAAATGTAAAGTGGTAGCGCTCGCACCATATAGGATAACGACTCATATGTGTTTGCATCGTAAATGATGGTTGTTCAAGTGTGTGACTACAGCGAGTTCTCGCAAACCTCTTGATTGAGCTAATCGATAGGCTGAGTTAGAATGAGGCCATTCCTGAGCAGTAATGCTCAGGACTTCATTGAGGACCCGGCCGATCAGTCGGGCGAGGGTCCAACGGTTCGGATTCCTGAGCAGTAATGCTCAGGACTTCATTGAGGAATGCCCGCATACGCCAGGACCTTGATGGCCGCATAGATTCCTGAGCAGTAATGCTCAGGACTTCATTGAGGAGTCTCGAGCATTCCGTCCGACGTGCGCGCGAACTATTCCTGAGCAGTAATGCTCAGGACTTCATTGAGGACGGACGTCGCAGGGAGGTGGCGCAGCGTCGTGCCATTCCTGAGCAGTAATGCTCAGGACTTCATTGAGGATTGGTGGCCAACGTCTCCGGATTCCAGAACGAGGTCGTATTCCTGAGCAGTAATGCTCAGGACTTCATTGAGGAAAGTGGATGATCCTGCCTTTCAATCCGGTCAGGCTATTCCTGAGCAGTAATGCTCAGGACTTCATTGAGGATGGAAGATACGTCGGCCGCTGATCCCGTCATGGAGCGGATTCCTGAGCAGTAATGCTCAGGACTTCATTGAGGAGATCATGTCGAAATGGTCACCGGCGATGGCGTGCACTGATTCCTGAGCAGTAATGCTCAGGACTTCATTGAGGAACGAGAGCTGACGAATTATCCTGAATGATGGCCAATTCCTGAGCAGTAATGCTCAGGACTTCATTGAGGAGAGCACGACGTCAGCTCACTACGCATGCCACTCCCATTCCTGAGCAGTAATGCTCAGGACTTCATTGAGGATTCTTGCATGACTGGGGTGTCTATGCGCTGAATCCATTCCTGAGCAGTAATGCTCAGGACTTCATTGAGGACTGATGCTCGGAGCCAACGCGGCCGGCTTCGTCAAGGTAGCCAATTCCTGAGCAGTAATGCTCAGGACTTCATTGAGGACTACGCGCGCAGTCTGGAGGCGTGGCAGGTGGACGGAGATCCCATTCCTGAGCAGTAATGCTCAGGACTTCATTGAGGATCGACGCCTTCCCATCGTGTTTCACATCCGGGGTAGATTCCTGAGCAGTAATGCTCAGGACTTCATTGAGGAAGAGGAAGCGGGCAGTCTCAGGAAGAAGCCGTGAAATTCCTGAGCAGTAATGCTCAGGACTTCATTGAGGAGCGTACGACAGTGCGGATATCAGCGGAATGTTCCAGACATTCCTGAGCAGTAATGCTCAGGACTTCATTGAGGAGAATCGATATCAGGGGTGGAGGGATGACGGTGAAGATTCCTGAGCAGTAATGCTCAGGACTTCATTGAGGAGCGATCAAGGACAGCATGGCGGATTATACGCTGACATTCCTGAGCAGTAATGCTCAGGACTTCATTGAGGAGAGGTGAGCCGACCAGCTTAAGCGGATCATCCCAATTCCTGAGCAGTAATGCTCAGGACTTCATTGAGGATGGGAAAACAACAAGACGCATTGGAAATGCTCAAAAATTCCTGAGCAGTAATGCTCAGGACTTCATTGAGGACGCGATATCGTCACGTGGGACAGGCGGAAGCAGAATTCCTGAGCAGTAATGCTCAGGACTTCATTGAGGATCCTGTAGTGTAATCCGTGACGATGAAGAACAAGACATTCCTGAGCAGTAATGCTCAGGACTTCATTGAGGATGGAAAGTCCACGAATTATATCTGAAAAGCTCGACATATTCCTGAGCAGTAATGCTCAGGACTTCATTGAGGACATAGATATTATAGCAATGAGTGGGCGATGGTGCAGAAATTCCTGAGCAGTAATGCTCAGGACTTCATTGAGGAAAACCAATGGCAACAACAACCGCTTGTTCAGTTCGCATTCCTGAGCAGTAATGCTCAGGACTTCATTGAGGAGCATCCTCAAGCACAAGGACGCCGTGCCCACCCATTCCTGAGCAGTAATGCTCAGGACTTCATTGAGGATCGGCGATGACATACGCCCACATCCCGCACCATAGGGCATTCCTGAGCAGTAATGCTCAGGACTTCATTGAGGACACAACGACCAGCACATCGCGCTGCCCGAGGAGATATTCCTGAGCAGTAATGCTCAGGACTTCATTGAGGATCCCGCGCCCTCGCGTCCCTGGACCTCGGGGACAAGTTCATTCCTGAGCAGTAATGCTCAGGACTTCATTGAGGATCATCGGCACATGCCCACACTGCAACCGCCAACTCATTCCTGAGCAGTAATGCTCAGGACTTCATTGAGGAACGACTTTCTCACCCATAAAGTCACCAAGCGGGTTGATTCCTGAGCAGTAATGCTCAGGACTTCATTGAGGACTCCTCCACGGCGGCGGCCGAGGCGTAGTCCACGGCGACATTCCTGAGCAGTAATGCTCAGGACTTCATTGAGGAGAGATGACCATGTACCGGTGTACAGCCGACCATACGATTCCTGAGCAGTAATGCTCAGGACTTCATTGAGGACTGCTCGTTGAAAGCGCCCTGCAACTGCTCGAAGAGGATTCCTGAGCAGTAATGCTCAGGACTTCATTGAGGAGATCGACTGACCATCCTCGGCATGAACCGCTATCAAATTCCTGAGCAGTAATGCTCAGGACTTCATTGAGGATCTTTAACCAGAAAACAGAAAATCCCCCGAGGCCCATTCCTGAGCAGTAATGCTCAGGACTTCATTGAGGACAGACGCCTGACTCGAACGTGACGGTTACGGCTCGCGGATTCCTGAGCAGTAATGCTCAGGACTTCATTGAGGAATGACACATGTCAACCTTGGCGTGTTCCATATGAGTTATATTCCTGAGCAGTAATGCTCAGGACTTCATTGAGGAGGGCGGCACCCACCGTCTTGTGCGCATCTCCCCGTATTCCTGAGCAGTAATGCTCAGGACTTCATTGAGGATGCGGCTTCGGCGGCTTCGGCGGCCAGCTTGTCCGATTCCTGAGCAGTAATGCTCAGGACTTCATTGAGGAGAGCCGATGGCGTGCACGGGACCGCGAAACACGAGAATTCCTGAGCAGTAATGCTCAGGAATTCATTGAGGATGGTCTTGTCAGCAAAGGAGACCAGCATGGCCTACACGATTCCTGAGCAGTAATGCTCAGGACTTCATTGAGGAAGGACGCTAGCAAGGCCCAGAGCACGGCTGATGGTGCGCAGATTCCTGAGCAGTAATGCTCAGGACTTCATTGAGGATCAGCGGAGCCCTACCGCCATTTTGAGCAATGTGGATAGATTCCTGAGCAGTAATGCTCAGGACTTCATTGAGGAGCCACCCGACAAAACCGTTTGATTCTTAAAACCACATTCCTGAGCAGTAATGCTCAGGACTTCATTGAGGACCGAAAGTGCACTTGATCATCTTCGACGAGATCTTATTCCTGAGCAGTAATGCTCAGGACTTCATTGAGGATCCAAGAGCAATCTCGCCAAAACCGCCGACCGACAACATTCCTGAGCAGTAATGCTCAGGACTTCATTGAGGAACCGCGACACAACGGTTATGGCAAGGCAAATCGTAATTCCTGAGCAGTAATGCTCAGGACTTCATTGAGGAATCCACATCTACTCACAGAAAGTCCATATGGACGAGATTCCTGAGCAGTAATGCTCAGGACTTCATTGAGGATGCCTGGTTTGAAGCCGCCCACCCACGTGCCCACCAATTCCTGAGCAGTAATGCTCAGGACTTCATTGAGGAGGTATCCGTCGCGCAAAAGGTTCGATATTTCGAAGAAATTCCTGAGCAGTAATGCTCAGGACTTCATTGAGGAATCAAGGAAGGGTATCGACCATCCCGGATGATCGGCTATTCCTGAGCAGTAATGCTCAGGACTTCATTGAGGATCATGAAGTCGAATACCGGCACCCTACTGGCTACTGCATATTCCTGAGCAGTAATGCTCAGGACTTCATTGAGGACCGTCCAACCGTCTGGGAACCCCTGAAGTCGTTCGATTCCTGAGCAGTAATGCTCAGGACTTCATTGAGGACCGTACCATTACAGGGAGGAATATGCCGCGAAGCATGTTATTCCTGAGCAGTAATGCTCAGGACTTCATTGAGGAAGACGGCGGGCGGCGTCCAGGAGCAGGCTTTCGCATTCCTGAGCAGTAATGCTCAGGACTTCATTGAGGAGACAATCATCTGGAAGCAGATCAAGATTATAGTAGCCATTCCTGAGCAGTAATGCTCAGGACTTCATTGAGGAGAGAAGAATCATGCTCACACAGCGACAGGCACTCATTCCTGAGCAGTAATGCTCAGGACTTCATTGAGGACGTTGTGCACGTTGACCATGTATCGTCGGTTGTCCGATTCCTGAGCAGTAATGCTCAGGACTTCATTGAGGAAGCGACAGGCAGGTCGATGATGGCGCGGCGCATGTCATTCCTGAGCAGTAATGCTCAGGACTTCATTGAGGAGCTTACCGAGATTACCGCTGGCACGGACATTTCCAAATTCCTGAGCAGTAATGCTCAGGACTTCATTGAGGAGAAGAAAAATGGGGCTTCTACAAACACCATCTTTCAGATTCCTGAGCAGTAATGCTCAGGACTTCATTGAGGAGCTGGGCAATCCGCCTACGGCAGTAACCAACCGCAAATTCCTGAGCAGTAATGCTCAGGACTTCATTGAGGAGACGAGCCTGCCTGACCTACCGATCAACCGGCGCATGACATTCCTGAGCAGTAATGCTCAGGACTTCATTGAGGACGCGACGTCGTCGAATGGGGCAGCGCGGCGCAGCGTATTCCTGAGCAGTAATGCTCAGGACTTCATTGAGGACTGGCGCAGACCGGCAAGGACGCCGAGAAACATTTCAAATTCCTGAGCAGTAATGCTCAGGACTTCATTGAGGAAAGGACTAGGCATGAAGGACGTGCTTGACCCTCAGATTCCTGAGCAGTAATGCTCAGGACTTCATTGAGGAATGACGCAAGGACGCTATGCGGCTTTTGAAAAAGATTCCTGAGCAGTAATGCTCAGGACTTCATTGAGGATGATCGGCACATGCCCACACTGCGCACGCCAGTTGCAAGATTCCTGAGCAGTAATGCTCAGGACTTCATTGAGGACGGCCCGTCTTCAATGACACCGTGCGGACAGGGATCTAATTCCTGAGCAGTAATGCTCAGGAATTCATTGAGGCAAACTGCATACCAGCTGCATATGAAGTGCGTATAGATTCTTGGACAATAATGTTCAGGCTTTCATTGAGGAACGTATTTCCTGTTCATGGGCACCCTGAACTAGATGTTTCTGAACGGCAATGCTCAGGTTTTCTGGGACCGACCGGCGTGCAGATTGCGTGCGTCGTGGTCAAATCTCCTGAGCATTGTTGCTCAGGCTTTCATTGAGAACGAGGCCACAGTTGATGAGGATGCTTCACATTCGGATTCAGTGGGCTCGTCATGCTGTGCTAGCACTGGATGCATCCCATAAATTGGAGTGCCTCATCCAGTTGAGCGGTTAAATCTCCGTCCAGCTCAGCAAAGAGACAAACCTCGATAAAGGCTGCAGGGCGATTAACGCGGCGTACTCTTCGTGGAGTGCATCAATGCGGCAGACAGGCATTTTCATGCCTCGAGGTTGTTCATTTAACCAATTCAGCCAGAATTACACAAACGCAGAGCTCACCCATGCCTCGTCTTGAAACACTCTTCGTCACCATTAATACCTAGA
>OGGM01000863.1_pt1 | contig 15089 bp, 11 predicted proteins | sample 1571251 | NCBI WGS metagenome assembly OGGM01 (sample SAMEA2582076, study PRJEB24529) | metagenome | biome: Human gut stool | place: China | collected 2011 | reverse complement strand
ACACTCTTTCCCTACACGACGCTCTTCCGATCTGCTTCGACGCGGAGCTCATTGAGCCGCTGCTCGATAAGTTCGAGGCGGCAAAACTCATTGACGATGCCGAATACGCCCAAACGTTCGTGGCGCAGAAAAGCCGCACCAAGAAGCTCTCCCGCGCCGCGCTGCGCCGTGAACTCGCTGAACGCGGGGTGCGCGGTGAAGAGGCAGAGAACGCACTTGCTCAGCGCACCGACGAGCAGGAACGCGAGGATGCTGCCGAGCTGGTGCGTAAGAAGCTGCGCCCCGGCATGGATTTGAGCGACCGCGCCGAAAAGGATAAGGTGACCCGCCGACTGCTGGGGATGCTGGCTCGCCGCGGGTACTCCTCCTCGGTGTCGATGTCGGTGATTCGTGAGGAACTCGCTGCCTACGGTGCGGAGGACGCGCTCTGGTAGATTGCGACTCTGGTAGTTCGCGGCTCCGATAGAGGGCGAGCAGGTGCGCTCCGCTAAAGAGCTTCCATCAATAAGCTAAAGGGGGTGAGTCCGCCACAGACATACTCTGTAGCGGGCTCACCCTTACGTTTTTAAGTTTTATAAAATACCTTGTCGAAGGCTGTATCTGCCGTTAGCGTTGCTGTTTACTCGACCGCTCCCAGGCGATCCGCGAACTCGGCGAGGGTTGCATCCTGAGAACCGGCAATCTCCAGGAGCAGGCGCATCAGCTGCGCACCCTCACGGCGAATACGAGGCAACAAACCGGCACGCGCCGAAGAAGAATACAGCTCCAGTAGAGCGCACACGGTCACCGCCGTGCACACCGCCAAATCCTCCGCCAGGTGCTCATCCAGCGGGGCGTCCTCAAACAGGGCAGAGTACAGCGCCGGCAGCGCCTTCTTACGGTCCACCCGGTAGCGCGGGTACTCCGGCGAGGAGGGGAAGCCCAGCATCGCCTCAACGAAGGGGAAGCCGCGGTGGTGCAGGCAGGTGCCCTCCGCATCGACCATGCGCACCTGCGCACCGTTTGCCGAACCGATCAGCACGTTCTGCGGCGAAAAATCGCCCGAAGAGAGCATATAGACCCTGCCGCGGTTGAGCTTGAACTGCTCGGGTACCGGCGGGCGCTTGGTGAAGAAGGGCTGCAGAACGCGGCGGAAACGGAAGGACAGCTCCTCGACAGCGGCGGGAAGAACGGGGGCGTCCTCATGCGCGGCAGCGCTGGAGTCGGGGCTGTCAGCATCGTGCTCGGGGGATCGCGCCTCATCAGCCACACCGTACAGCTTCTTCAAACCGCGCTCAGCCAACCCCGGCGAGGCAATAGCGCCCGGGAACTGCGCCTTCCGATCGGCACGCGCCAGGTTCAGACGATAATCCTCCACCGCCTCACCCATAATGCCGCTGGCGGCAAGGGCACGGTACGCCTCAATGTAGTAGTTCAGAGCATCCAGTGCCTGCTGTTCGGTGCCCTCCAGCAGAGCGTGGGCGACCGAATACTGCTCGCCCTCAACGGTTCCGGCGCTCACATCCTCCAGAGCCAGCACACGCAGCTCAGGATCCGCGCCGTAGAGCTGCGGGAACAGGCCCGGAACCTGCAGGTTCAGCGCCTCCAAACCGTAACGCTCACGCAGGTACCCGAAACCGCCCGCGTTCACCGTCGAATCCTTACGGCGGTAACGCTTCACAATAATCGAAGTCGGCAAAGCCCCCGAAGACTCGGCTGCAGGCTCATACGCCACACGTACCACAACCGAACGCATTCCGGTGCCCAGAATTTGCACGCGCTCAACCATGCGGGCAGCCACCTGCTCCAAAGAATGCGCCCAGCTAAGCAGCTGCATCAGGTTCTGGCGCATCGAGGCAGAATCAGCGCTCGCCTGAGGCGGCACGGGGGAGTAGGCGGCAATCGCCTCCTCAATGAGGGTACTTAGATGCTCCCCGTCAGGGGCGGGGGCGGAAGAATCGTTCGGTGACAGAGCCGGAAAGTTACTACTAAGGGAAACCTGCATAGAGCCATTATCCCCCATCGGATACCCTATAGGGCATGACTTCGACCCTCAGCGATTCCGCCCAGACCCCCGAAACCAGCCCCCGCACCTACGAAGTGCGCACTTTCGGCTGCCAGATGAACGTGCACGACTCCGAACGAATGTCCGGCCTGCTGGAGGCTAACGGCTACGTTCGCGCTGAGGAAGGCACCCAGCCCGACCTGGTGGTTTTCAACACCTGCGCGGTTCGTGAAAACGCGTCCAACCGCCTGTACGGTCACCTCGGCCAGCTTGCACCGGTCAAGCGCAGCCACAAGGGCATGCAGATTGCCGTGGGCGGCTGCCTGGCGCAGAAGGACCAGGACGCCATCATTGAGAAGGCACCCTGGGTTGACGTCGTGTTCGGTACCCACAACATTGGCTCCCTGCCAGCGTTGCTGGAGCGTGCCCGCCACAACCACGAGGCGCAGGCCGAGCTGCTCGAATCCCTCGAAGTTTTCCCCTCCACCCTGCCCACTAAGCGCGACCACGTGTACTCCGGCTGGGTGTCCATCTCGGTTGGCTGTAACAACACCTGCACCTTCTGCATCGTGCCGTCCCTGCGCGGTAAGGAGAAGGACCGCCGCCCCGGCGACATCCTCGCCGAGGTTCAGGCGCTGGTCGATGACGGCGCTATTGAGGTGACCCTGCTCGGTCAGAACGTGAACTCCTACGGCGTGGAGTTCGGTGACCGCCAGGCATTCTCCAAGCTGCTGCGTGCCTGCGGTGAGATTGAGGGCCTGGAGCGTGTGCGCTTCACCTCCCCGCACCCGGCAATGTTCACCGACGACGTGATTGACGCGATGGCGGAGACCCCGAACGTCATGCCCGTGCTGCACATGCCGCTGCAGTCCGGCTCCGACAAGGTGCTCAAGGATATGCGCCGCTCCTACCGCTCCAAGAAGTTCCTGAACATTCTGGACAAGGTGCGCGAGCGCATCCTGAACGCCGTGATTACCACCGACATCATTGTGGGCTTCCCCGGCGAGACTGAAGAGGACTTCCAGGACACCCTGAAGGTTGTGGAGCAGGCTCGTTTCTCCTCTGCGTTCACCTTCCAGTACTCGATCCGCCCCGGCACCCCGGCGGCGACCATGGAGAACCAGATTCCCAAGGACGTTGTGCAGGAACGCTACGAGCGCCTGATTGCGCTGCAGGACCGCATCGCCGGCGAGGAGAACCGCAAGCAGCTCGGCAAGACCGTCGAGCTGATGGTCGTGGCGGAGGCTGGCCGTAAGGCTGACCAGACTCACCGCCTCTCCGGCCGCGGCCCGGACCAGCGCCTCGTGCACTTCTCGGTGCCCGAGGGTTGCGAGACTCCCCGCCCCGGCGACATGGTCACCGTGCCCATTACCGAGGCTGGTTCCTTCCACCTGATTTCTGACCCGACCGCCGAGCAGTACCAGCTGCGCCGCACCCGCGCCGGTGACGCGTGGGACCGCTCCCAGGCTGACTCTTGCGGTACCGGCACCACCCAGGTGCCCGGTGCGCCGGTGGGCCTGGGCATGCCGACCATCGGTCTGCGCCCCTAAAACCTATAACGAATCATGCGCCCTGTTCTTCGGGCTCGCACCGCCACCGCAAGTGGGGGTGAGGGAACCGGTAGAATGGGGCGCATGACTATCTCCGAAACTCTGCCCGTTATCGCTATTGTGGGCCCGACCGGCACCGGTAAGAGCGCGCTCGCCATTGAGCTGGCTCTGCGCCTGAACGGTGAGTGCATTAACGCTGATTCTATGCAGTTTTACCGGGGTATGGATATTGGTACCGCGAAGGTCACCGCGGAGGAGATGCGCGGCGTTCCGCACCACCTGCTGGACATTATGGACGTGCGGGATGAGGCGTCCGTGGCGGAGTTTCAGGAGCGTAGCCGTGAGCTGATTGAGCAGATTCGCGCCCGTGGCCGCTACCCGATTCTGGTGGGTGGTTCCGGCCTGTATGTGCGTGCCGCCCTGGATAAATTGGAGTTCCCCGGCACGGATACGCGGGTGCGTGAGCGTCTGGAGGAGCAGGCACGTACCGAGGGTATTGGTGTTCTGCACGCCCGCCTGGCGGAGGTCGACCCGGAGTCGGCTGCGCGCGTGAAGGATGAGCGCCGCATTATTCGAGCCCTGGAGGTGTTCGAGGTGACGGGCCGCCCGTTCTCGGCGTTCATGCCGGTACGCGAGTACGTGACCGAGAGTATTCAGATTGGTTTGGACATGGATCGTGCCCTGCTACACGAGCGTCTGCACCGCCGCGTGGAGCTGATGCACGAGCAGGGTCTGCTCGATGAGGTTCGCGCCCTGAATACGCAGGGGCTGCAGGAGGGTAAGACCGCCTCCCGCGCGATTGGTTACGCGCAGTTTGCTCGCGTCCTTGAGGATGCGGACTACAGTGTGGAGCAGGCGATTGAGGATACGACGATTGCTACCCGACAGTTTGCGCGCCGGCAGCTGACCTGGTTCCGTGCGGACCCGCGCGTGCACTGGCTGGATGCGCTCTCACCCACCCTTGCCGATGAGGCGTTGACTACAATTTTGTAAAAATAAGCGAATAGACGTATCAAAGCTGGGAAATTGAGGTTACTCTAGGGACATATTCATCCCAACTATAGAGGAAATATGTAACTCACATCACATACGAAAAATTCTGCCACTCTGTCCGCGGCAGAATCCACTCCGCGTTCCCTCTACGATGCCATTCTAGGCGGAACGAATTCGCTAAACTTTCTTCGCCTCTCATTGGCCTCGTTGGTTATCGTGGCCCACGCTGCCCCTCTTGTCGGTTTTAACGCTGGAATTCTCGGAATTCCTGTTCCCGAACGTATCGGCACTTTGGGCGAATGGGCCGTGAACATGTTCTTTTGCATCTCAGGATTCCTGATTGCTCATAGCGCGCAACGGGGTACTATCTCCGGCTATGTTAAGCGTCGTGCCCTAAGAATTTTCCCCGGCTACTGGGTATCCATTCTATTTGTTGTCTTCCTGTGCGCACCGATTGCTGTAGCCACCGGACACACGGCAGAGCCCTATTCACTGAAGGGCGCAGGCGGATACATAGCGCGCAATTTTGACCTTTTCAATCTGCAATACCCCCTTTTTGGTGGTCCCATTGGCATCCCTTTTACCCACGCATGGAATGGGTCAGCCTGGACCCTGGGTTTTGAATTCCTTGCTTATCTAGCGCTTATTCCGATTTTCTACATTGGGTTTATTCGTAAGAACGCAAAATGGCTGGTTCCTGTCATTTATGCTGGGCTATTTTTCGGGCACCAGATTTTTGAGCTGATGGGGCGTGAACCTAATCGTTTTGTAGAACATATTCTTCGCCTGCATCCTTACTTTTTCGCAGGTGTCATTCTCTACATGTGGGGTAAGCGTATTCGTTACAACGCTACTGTGGCTATTGTGGTCACGGTTCTAGGATTTGTTCTGCAATGGTTTGCACCTGGTATTGCCCAGTACATGCACCTACCTGTGGCATACGGAATCCTGGCTCTCAGCGCTGCGATTAAGACTGACATGTGTCGACATAACGATATTTCTTACGGCGTGTACATTTACGCGTTCCCGGTGCAGATTCTGTTGACAATTTTCGGTAGCGCATCGCTGGGCTGGGTTCTGAACGCCATCATCACTTTCGTTATTACCGTTGGCCTGGCATGGCTGTCTTGGCTGTATGTTGAGAAACCGGCGTTGGCTTTGAAGGACCGCAAGCTTCTGCGTATTCGTCGCGCTCGCCCCGCAGACGCCGTAGCGGCATCTTCATAAACCGGTAAAGTATCCCGCCTATTTCTGCGGCTTTCGGCGATCTTGATGAACTCATCACGTAAACCGGGAGCCGCAGAAGTATTTCCGAAGAAGAATGCCAGGTTCACTATTGGGCGCGGTAAAATCATAAACGGACTGGTCACCAACCTTAAGGACAGCATATGAGCGAGAACCCTTCCATCTGGGGCGAGCTGGCAGGCCTGACCCTCACCAAGGGTCACGGCACCGGCAACGACTTCATCTTTCTGACGGACGAGAACGCAGAAATTGCCCTCACCCCCGAGCTGGTAGCCCGCGCCTGCGACCGACACTTCGGCATTGGCGCGGACGGCTTCATTCGTGCCGCCCGCAGCACCGCCTCCCGCGCGGGTCAGAAGCTGATTGAGGAGCACCCGGACGCTGTCTGGTTCATGGACTACCGCAACGGTGATGGCTCTATCGCTGAAATGTGCGGCAACGGTGTGCGCGCGTTCGTGGAGTACCTGCGCACTGAGGGCCTGATTGAGCTTGAGGTGGGCGAGACCGTCAAGATCGGTACCCGTGCCGGCGTGAAGACTGTGGCGCGCACCGAAGAGGGCTACGCGATTGATATGGGTCCGTGGAGCTTCATTCACGGTGACGCTGCCCGCGAGGGTGGCGAGGACTGCCTGGTGTCTGCTCGCGGCCTGAAGACTCCGCGCGCTGGCCTGTCCATTTCGATGGGTAACCCGCACACCGTGGTGATGCTCGGCTCCGACGGTAAGCTGGACGGCCTGGACCTGCACAGCCTGCCTCAGGTGAACCCCGCCCCGGTCAACGGCACGAACGTTGAGTTTGTGGTGCCGGTCGACCTGGACGTTGAGAGCGGCGCGCATGTGGGCGCTATCCGTATGCGCGTGCACGAACGCGGCGTGGGCGAGACTCTGTCGTGCGGTACCGGCGCGTGTGCGGCGGCTGCGGCGACCCGTTTCTGGGGTGGCGAGGAAGCACCGGATGAATGGCTGGTGCATGTGCCCGGCGGTACCCTCGCGGTGACTTTCGTGCTGGGCCCGGACGACCTGGAGCATGTTGTTCTGGCTGGTCCGGCGCAGATGGTTGCGACCGTCGTGCTGCGATAGAGCAGTCTTAGAACAGAGGTTTTATCGACAAAAGCGGCGGGTGTTTTCTGACAATACGTTCAGAAAACACCCGCCTCTTTTATGTTTTAAGCAAATAGCGCCAGGGGATCTAACGCCAAGCATTTAGCGCCAGAGGTTTTAGTCCTCGTAGCGGTGCACCTGCAGAATACGGAAGCCCTTCGAGGTCGCATAGCGCGAAACCTCAAACTCGCCGGGGTGCAGCTGTCCAAGCTGCGCGTCCATCCACTTCTGCAAAGAATCGGAGCCCAGGTTCTTCTGAACCACCAGGTAGGCGTCACCGCCGGGCGCCAGGCGCGGCAGCCAGGTCAGCAGAATTTCGTGCAGAACCTCCTTGCCCACGCGAATCGGCGGGTTCGACCAGATGGTGTCAAAACGCAGTTCGGGGTCAACCGATTCGGGGGTTCCCACGGTGACATTGGACAGACCGAGAGCGGCGGCGTTGCGTTCGGTCAGGCTAATGGAGCGGGAGTTCACGTCCACCGCGTGCACCTGCGCCTGCGGGGCGAGCATCGCCAAAGTCAGGGTGATGGGGCCCCAACCACAGCCGATGTCGAGCATGCGTGTACCCTGCGGGTCGGGTGCTTCCTGCAGCAAAATAGCGGTGCCCTTATCAATGCCGGAGGGGCTGAAAATGCCGTTAGCTGTGGTGACGGTGACCTTACGGCCGGCAAGCTCTACCTGCACGGGGCGGGGCTTGAATTCGGTCTCGGGGGTTTCAGAGAAATAATGCTGCTCGCTCATGCTATCCAGTGTACCGGTAGGGCAAGAACCCGCCGCACACGGACAGAGTAGGCGCCAGGTGGGTGAATAGCTTGCACGCCCTGAGCGCACAGGCGACCGAACCCCCTACCTGATGCGGGCAACGGCGGTAGAATTAGAGGCGTATGAATTCTAAGAACACCCCCGTATCTGATACCGAAAAGCTGCCCAGCGATGAGCAGCTGCGCCGCACCGTAGACCGCGTTCTGGGCCGCTCCCAGGCCGCCGCCTCCGTCACTACTTATGACGCCGCCGGTACCGCGCATCACAGCGATAACTCCTCCAGCACCCACGGCAGCCACACTAGCCGCCGTGTGCTGGATACTCGCGCGCGCGAAATTTCTGACGTTCAGCGCGAGCACTCCGAATATGACGGTGACCAGGAAGATCTCGCTGAGCGCCGCGCCCTGCGCCGTATCGCGAACCTCTCCACCGAACTTGAAGACGTCACCGAGGTCGAGTACCGCCAGCTGCGCCTGGAGCGCGTGGTGCTGGCTGGTCTGTGGACTGAAGGCGCCGTAGAGGACGCAGAGAACTCCCTGCGTGAGCTTGCGGCACTGGCTGAAACTGCAGGTTCCGAGGTTCTGGACGGCCTGGTTCAGCGCCGCCTCAAGCCGGACCCCGGCACTTTCCTCGGCTCCGGTAAGGCACTGGAACTCAAGGACATTGTGGAGGCGACCGGCGCCGACACCGTCATCGTCGACTCCGAATTGGCTCCCTCTCAGCGTCGTGCCCTCGAAGACATCGTGAAGGTCAAGGTCATTGACCGCACCGCCCTGATTCTCGACATTTTCGCTCAGCACGCTAAGTCCCGCGAGGGTAAGGCGCAGGTTGAGCTGGCTCAGCTGGAGTACATGCTGCCGCGTCTGCGTGGTTGGGGCGCGTCCCTGTCCCGTCAGGCGGGTGGCCGTGCCGCAGCCGGTGAGGGTATCGGTTCGCGTGGTCCCGGTGAAACCAAGATTGAGATGGATCGCCGCCGTCTGCGCGCTCGCATGGCGAAGCTTAAGCGTGAGATTGCTGCGATGGCGCCGGCGCGTGAGACGAAACGTCTGAACCGTCGCCGTAACCGTGTGCCTTCGGTTGCTATTGCCGGGTACACGAACGCGGGTAAATCCTCCCTGCTGAACCGTCTGACCGATGCCGGCGTGCTTGTGGAGAACGCCCTGTTTGCGACCCTGGACCCGACCGTCCGTAAGGCGCAGACCCCGGACGGTATCGGCTACACCCTCTCTGACACGGTGGGTTTCGTGCGTTCGCTGCCGACCCAGCTGGTGGAGGCGTTCCGCTCCACCCTGGAAGAGGTCGCTGACGCTGACGTCATCCTGCACGTGGTGGATGCTTCACACCCGGACCCGGAGGGGCAGATTCGTGCTGTCCGCGAGGTCATCGCGGAGGTCGACGCCCGCCATATCCCCGAGATCATTGTGCTGAATAAGGCGGATGCCGCCGACCCGTTCGTGCTGGAGCGTATGCGCCAGCGCGAGCCGGAGCACGTGATCGTTTCGGCGCGTACCGGTGAGGGCATTGAGGAGCTGAAGCAGAAGATTGCGGACACCATTCCGCGCCCCTCCATTGAGGTGAAGCTTCTGATTCCGTACTCGCACGGTGAGATTATTTCGCGCCTGCACGAGTGGGATGCCGAAATTAAGAGCACCGATTTCGTATCGGACGGCACGTTCGTGGTGGCTCTGGTCCGTGAGGATGTCGCCTCCGAACTGTCCGAGTATGTGCTGGAGGGCGACCTGCTGGAGGTTCTGGAAGAGGAACTTGCGGAGGCGCACGCCCTGGCTGAAGCGGCCGCTTCTGTTTCCGAGCAGCCCTCTACCTCTGAGGCTCTCTAGGGGCGTATGAGCGTGACCGAGAGCATCAACGCGCCCAAAAACGCCCCGGGAACTGTACCCGGACCGGCGGCCGACGGCACCCGATTTACCGGGCAGGAGCTTGAGACCCTGCCCGGTGCGAAGGATGCCCTGGCCCTGCTGGACGAGGCGGTTGCCGCCACTGGCGGTCAGAACCGTGCCGGTCAGCGCACCATGGCGGCGCATGTGGCGCAGGCTCTTGAACTGCAGCGTCACCTGTTGGTCCAGGCGGGTACCGGTACCGGTAAGTCCCTGGGCTACCTGGTTCCTGCCCTGGCGCGGGTGGGGGAGTCGGACCAGCCGATTGTGGTTGCGACGGCGACCCTCGCCCTGCAGGCGCAGATTGTGAACCGCGATATTCCGCGTCTTCTACAAGCGCTGGAGCCGCGCCCGGAATCGCAGGCGCAGGTGGCTCTGCTCAAGGGCCGCAATAACTACCTCTGCCTGCACAAGCTGGAGGGCGGCTACCCGGAAGACGAGCCGGATGCTCTCTTTGACATGCCTTCTTCGACCTCCCGCGTGGGTGAGGAAGTGGTGCGCCTGCGCGAGTGGGCTGACCGCACGGAGACCGGCGACCGTGACGAGTTGAAGCCCGGCGTCTCTGACCGCGCCTGGGCTCAGGTATCGGTCAGCGCCGCCGAGTGTCTGGGCCGCCGCTGCCCGCTGGTGGAAGAGTGCTTTAGCGAGATGGCGCGTAGCCGTGCCGCTGAGGCTGACATTGTCATCACGAACCACGCCCTGCTGGCGATTAACGCTTTTGAAGGCATGAAGGTTCTGCCCGAACATGAGACGGTCATTATTGATGAGGCTCATGAGCTGGTGGACCGCGTGACCGGTGCCGTGTCTGGTTCTTTGACGGTTGCGATGGTTCGCCGTGCGGCGCGTAGCGTGAAGAAGCATTCGAAGGCTGATTCTGGTGCGCTGGAAATGGCTGCCGGCACCCTGGAGACCGCTTTCGAGGGTCTTGCCGAGGGCCTACTGAAGGGCCTGGACGGTCGCCTTTTGACCGCTATTTCTGCGGTCAATGATGCCGCCCGCACCGCCCTGTCCGATACAAAACCGGACGGTCAGGACGTTGATGCCGGCCTGCAGATGGCGCGCTCGCGTGTCTCTGAGGTGCACGATATGAGTAGCCGCATTCTGGAGGCTTCAGGCGAGCAGGACGTACTGTGGATTTCTCGTCAGGGCGGCTGGGAGAACGGCCGCTACGTGGCTGCTTCCGACACCGACCCGGCGACCCTGAATATCGCTCCGTTGAGCGTCGGTCTGCAGCTGCGTGATGGCCTGTTCGCTGACCGCACCGTAATTTTGACGAGTGCGACCCTGACGGTGGGCGACTCTTTTGACGTTGCCGCCGGTGCCCTGGGGCTGCAGGGCGAGGGCGCGCCGCGCTGGACGAGTATCGACGTGGGTTCGCCGTTCGACTACCGCAAGCAGGGCATCATGTACGTTGCCGGGGATTTGAAGCCTCCGGGATTTGGTGTGCACGAGGGGCAGCTGGAGCGTCTGCGTGAGCTGTGCGAGGCGTCGGAGGGTGGCGCCCTGGGTCTGTTCTCCTCGAAACGTGCCGCTGAGCGTGCCGCCGAGTACATGCGCGAGCATAGCGACCTGAACATTCTTCTGCAGGGTGAGTCTTCGCTCAAGGCTCTGGTGGAGGAGTTCAGCGAGGACGTTGACTCATGCCTGTTCGGAACGATGAGCCTATGGCAGGGCGTGGACGTTCCCGGTGACTCGTGCCGCCTGGTGGTGATGGACCGCATTCCGTTCCCGCGCCCGGATGACCCGATCGCGCGGGCTCGTACGGAGGCGGTGAACCGTCACCGCGGTAACGGCTTTATGGCGGTTTCTGCTCACCATGCGGCGATTCGTATGGCGCAGGGCGCGGGTCGCCTGATCCGTTCGGTGTCTGACCGCGGTGTGGTGGCTGTGCTGGATTCTCGTGTGGCGACTAAACGCTACGGCGGTTTCTTGATGAAGGCGATGCCGCCGATGTGGTCGACGCAGAATAAGGCAGCCGTGATTGGTGCGCTGGCTCGTCTTTCAGCGAGCATTGAGCGTTAGCTAGGGCGGGATTCGTTCCTGGCTGCGCCGCCGCCCCGCTTTGGACATATAAATTTGGACATATAGAAATCACCCCGGTGATGCGTGAACTTTCACGTATTACCGGGGTGATTCTATATAGAGCTCAAAGCCCTAACGGTGATGTCTTCTAGAGACTACGCAGCACGGAGACGACCTTACCCATGACGGTTGCGCGGTCGCCCATAATCGGCTCGTAGTTGGAGTTGCGCGGCATGAGCCAGGTGTGGCCGTCGACCTGACGGAACACCTTCACGGTTGCTTCATCATCGAGCAGAGCAGCAACGATGTCACCGTTGTCTGCGGTGTGCTGCTCGCGGACAACCACCCAGTCGCCGTCGCAGATTGCGGCGTCAATCATGGAATCGCCCTTGACCTTGAGCATGAAGAGCTTGCCGTTACCGACCAGCTGACGGGGCAGGGCGAGCACATCCTCCACGGACTGCTCGGCGGTGATGGGACCGCCCGCTGCAATTCGTCCAACCAGGGGAACAGGTACGAGGTCTTCATCGCCGACTTCGAAGTTCGGCAGCTCGGGCAGGGAAGAGGACGCGCTACCGTGGATGCCGACGCCGTTCTCATCCAACACCTCAATGGCGCGGGGGAGCTTGGGATCGCGGCGGATGTAGCCCATGGTCTCGAGGCGACCGAGCTGGTGAGTGACCGAGGACAGGGACGCAAGACCCACCATGTCACCAATCTGGCGCATGGACGGCGGGTAACCCTTTTGTTCAATCTCGGTGCGGATCGCGTCAAGAATCTTCTGCTGGCGCGCGGTCAGCGCCGGACGGGGTGCTGTAGCCATTTCTTTTCCTTCGGTCTGTGCCCTGATTTCTGTACTCCGGCCTCTGCAGTCTGTTTGAGACACAGTCCGGTCGGGGCACGGATGGGTGCTTCGCACGTTGTCTGATGGTGTCCTAAAAATTTTTTTTGGTTCTGCCGAAATGGGTCTTATCTCGTCAGGGGGTGGAGGAATTCTATCCGTGCCGGAGCAATACCGGAACGATACCGGAGCGATACACAGGCAACGAGTATGCGCCTCCGCCCTATAAAACTCAGCCAGCGGCACCTGCACTTCGATACAGAACCAAGCTGTAACGGGTACAGAAACCTGCTGTGAGTAGGACTCGTCAGGAGCGTGTGGAACGTCTCTTGACACCAGTGTAGAACACTACACCGAAAAACTCAAACAAATATTCTAGATTTTTTCTTCGAAACTCGAAGAAATTTTTAGTACATCTCTGCTAGACTTTAGAACAAGATTTCGTATATACTCTTGAATCCCTCCTGAAATTCAGAATTTACGGGCGAATGTTCGAAAAATATTCGAAGATTCGACCCGGAGTCTTTCGGGAGGGGAGAGTGAATGAGTGTTCGAATGTATTCGAATCCTCTGCCTCTCTCTTCGCATGATCTACCCCGGATGCTCTGGAAAGCCTCTGGCGAATCTAGGGAGCATCTGGCGAAGAGAGAGCGCAGGGGATGGGGTTCCGGGGCTACCCGGTGCACCCGACGCTCTGACCTAACTAGAGAATAGCTATCCACTAGTTATCGCTTAACAATCACCATTCCATAGTTATCACTCAACTAGGACCTCCGAGCGGGTATCGCTCGGCATTGCTAGACCCGCGGGGTAACCCCGGGGAGAGCTGAGAGAAAGGAACCACAATGACTACTGCAGCACCTCTTGCTTCTCGTGGCACTTCTGCACACCTTCCGGCAGGTTTGGTGGTACTTCACCCCGCCCGCACCGCGCCCGCCCGCACCACGGCTGTTCGTACCGTGCAGGGGCGTTCTCATGTGCCTGCGTCTTCGCAGTCTGTTCGCTCTTCTCGTGCGGCTCATGCACCCCGTCCTGCGCAGGTGGCTCAGCCCACCCATGCTCCCGCCGTTTCTACCCCCGCTGCTTCTACCCCCACTGTGGCGCCTGCACCGGTTCGCTCTGCAGCTTCCGGTGCGCAGACTACTTCTGATGCGCAGGCGCCCAGCGTGAAGAGTGTTCTTTTGGCTAAGGGTGGCGAGCTTCTGCGCGAGGTTCCCGCTTCTATTCGTCGTCTTGGCACCCCGCGCGGTTTCCTGAAGGGGCTGCCTCTGCTGACTTTGGCGGCGCTGATTGTGCTCGGCGCTATTAGCTTCTTTGGCCCGGCGGCTTCTGCTTCCGTGGAGAACGCTTCGGTGACTCGAACCGTCGTTGTGGTCAAGCACGGTGAGACCCTGTGGGATATTGCTCAGGCGGTGGATCCGCAAGGTGACACCCGTGATACTGTGGTTCGTATTATGGAGTTGAACTCGTTGACCAGCACCTCTGTTGATGCCGGTCAGCGTCTGGAAATTCCTCAGCCTCAGCGCTAAGCACGGACCCGTGTGTGGTTGGCTTCTGCGTGAGGTTGATGTCTTGACTCCGAATCCTCTATTTTCTCAAGCTAGAGCGCTTGAGTCGAATTCTTGAGCCTATGAACTAGGAGCGCACCGATGCCTGTTCCCGTTGAACCCACACCCGTCAAAACTGAATCTGCACAGAGTGCTCAGACCGCTCGTCCTGTGGTTGCCGTTTTGGGGGAACCCGGAACTCGTGGTGCCCTGGTGAAGCTTCTTCAGGATGGGGGGGCGGATGTTATCGTGACCGCTGTGCCCGAACAGTTGCGTGAGGCTGACGGCATGGTGGTTACCGGCGGTGCGAGCTCTCTTGAGGCGTACGATGATCTGAAAGCTAAGGACGCTGAGCGCGTGATTGGTCGCCGTGTTGCTGGCGGTCGTCCGGTGCTGGTTGCCGGTGCAGCGTTGAGCTGCCTCTTCGACTCGGTGACGGTGGAGCATCCGCAGATGGGGCAGATTCAGGTGCAGTGCATGGGGGAGTGGCCCGGCGAGAGCGTGGAGCTTTCTACCCGCGACCTGGTGCCCGGTGCTTCTGCCCTCCGTGCTTCCTCCGATAGCGTGCTGCTCAAGGGTCTTGAGGGCGAGGCTCACTTCAAATCTGAGCACGGCGTTTTTGAGTGGGCTTTTGATCAGAGCATTGAGTATATTGCCCCGCCGGCGGTGACGTGGACTGTCACCGAGCCTGCCTATATTGCGGCGGTTGAGAATGGCCCGCTGACGGCGGTGCAGTTCTGCCCGGTGGGATCTGGTGAGCTGGGTACGGAGTTTCTTCGTCGCTGGGTTGCGTCCCTGGCGGTGACTGGTCGCCTCTCGCTATCCTCTGAATCTCTGTCCTCTGAGGGCTCCGCTGCTGTTGCGGGAGGTAACTAATGTCTGTACCCGTTCTTGAACTTCTGCCCGCTGTTGATATTTCTGAGGGCTACGCGGTGCGCCCGGTGGGTGGCACCCTCTCCGGTGGTGAGCAGCGCCTCGACCCTGTTGAGGCGGCTCTGACCTGGGTGAAGGCTGGTGCTCGCTGGATTCACCTGGTGGACCTTGATTTAGCGTTTGGTCGCGGCACGAATACTGAGGTTCTGGCTGAGGTGGTTGCCGCTGTCCGCACCGAGAATGCCCGGATGAGATCGGAAGAGCGTCGTGTAGGGAA
>OGGM01000860.1_pt1 | contig 15108 bp, 9 predicted proteins | sample 1571251 | NCBI WGS metagenome assembly OGGM01 (sample SAMEA2582076, study PRJEB24529) | metagenome | biome: Human gut stool | place: China | collected 2011 | reverse complement strand
AAGTGCGAACATAAAAATAGTTTCATCAATATTCTCCTTTATAAATTCCGATTTGATAGTCTCTTAAACAAGGCTACCATATGAGTAATTTTACCATATATTCATCCATAAGGCATCTAAAATTTTCACGATTGATTTATCACTCTGGAATCATTGCAGGCAACAGATTCGCCAACACCTGAACCACCATCTGATAATCCTCTGCTTGAAACAGCAGGTATCACATGTTAAGTGTCGCAGACTCAGAGTAACGGCTCAGATGTAACCGCCCGACATCAGTTCGGACCTTCGTTAGTACCACCAAATACCGCATATATAGCATAGCAGAGACAGCTAAAGCTAATAACTTAAAGCCTTATGAGTACTTTGAATATCTACTGACCCAGATACCGGCACATATGGACGATACAGACCGCTCATTTCTTGAAGATCTTCTTCCATGGTCACCAAAGCTGCCAGAATATATCAGAAAACAAAAAGACCGTGGTTAGCGGTCTTTTAAAAGTCAAGGTACATGGGTTGGAGCGTTTACTTTATATTTATCTCTAATATACAGATATGCCCGGCTTCATAACAATATGAAGCCGGGCATTATTAATCATTTTTATTTATTGCTTAGTTCTTATCGCTTAATTCATACTTTTTTACACATTCTTCTTTCTTGTTACAACAGCAATACCTGCTAATGCAATTGCCATCACACACAGAACAGCATACAATACTATAGGTGAGCTGTCTCCTGTTGCTATGCTGCTTGTTGCTGTATTATCAGCATTATCTGTTGTTACATCATTATCTGCTATTACAACTGCATATTCAGATGCGTGACTAAAGTTAAGAGATATGTTACCATCTGCATCTATTGTACCTGCATTCTGGAATATCATTCTGCCTGTGCTGTCATAATAATAGAGATTGCCATATTTGCCAGCATATTCACTTCCTATATTGTATGTAAGACTTGCCTTGAATCCAAAATCTCCACTATACGCAAGTGAAATCTGCTTAACTGGATTATTGCCATCAAGCTTTGATATAACATCATCTGGTATTGCATCAGAGTCTGTATCTACCGAAAGGTTAATATCCTTAAGATTATCAGCCTGAATATTATTACCATTGATAGTCCATTTATAACCATTCATATCAAGAACAATATCAACATCCTTACCCTTGGCAGCTTCTAACACATCCTTTGGCACAACTGTTGCTTCTGACATATCAACTGTATAAGTATCTCCAGCCTTGGCAGTAGTAATTGAAGCTACAGCTTCCTGTATCTTATCAGATGATAACTTAGTTCCTTCATTATTGCCTTTGTTTCCATCAGTTGTTGTCTGATTATTATCATCATCGGTAATTCCATTGTTATCATCAGTAGATGGAACAGAATCGTCTACTTCAGCTGATGCCTCATAATAATACGTTCCAGTATCTGTATTAATGATATATCCATTCTTTATAAGTTCATCTAATTCTTCAGTTTCCTCCCACTTTACATTCTTAGCTCCAGAAATTACTGTTGGAAGTTCAATCTTCTGTCCTTTTTTAACAAATGATGTCTCTTTATATAAACACTTTACACCAACACCTGGCAAATATGAAGAATACACATATTTTTCTACGATATTGGTATTATAATTTGCCAAAAACATTGTCGTTGTAACTATAGTATCTAAATCTGGATATCCAACCATTGACCAGCTTGTAATTTCAGCATCATCAAATTTAACACCTATATCAACATTCTCTAATGCCTTACTTACCTTAGTTCTTCGTGGAACTTCTATTGTTTTATTTTCCCATTCCATATCTACGTTAATATATCGAAACGTAACATTTACATTTGGCTGAACAAATGTACTATTTTGGATTACATTGAAATAATAATTATATGTTAATGGAATCTCTGCTCCACTTATTTGTGTTTCATTATGTGTGTATAACGTATTATTATATACATCACGAGCCTCTATACCTGAAACATACCATTCACATGGATAATCGTTTTCTGTAATAGTATATGTATATTCGTATTTGCTTGTTCCTTCAACATTCTGCATATAGCAGTCTACATCATCTTTAGAAGACAATTCAGAATTTACGTTTTTTAATACCATTTTCACAGAGGCTACACCTGTATCATCAGTAACATCCACTGTGAATTTCACCTGATCTCCTGCGGTGAGTGTCTGACCTGCCTTATCCATAGAAAAACTGTTAAACTTTGGTGCATTTTTTTCATTTACTACATAATTGTCATTCTGTACTGTTACCTTACAATCCATTGCTGAATTTTTCTCCGCAAGGTTACCAGTTACATCTTTCACTTCTATATAATTAATATACCACTCACCAGGTACAATATCATCTGGGAGCTCCCATGAACCTATATAACAGCCATTAGCAGAATCCCTTTGCAGATACATAGAATGTGAGTTATTCCTTTCAGCTACATTAACTTGAAATTGCACATAACAAGTGTCTTGTAAAGCGTAATTATCAGTTGCACCTATTGTAACATGAAGTGTATCTCCCGGTTTTACTGTCTGTCCATTTTCCTTTAACTCAACAGATGTAACCACTGGTTTCTCGTTATCACTACGAGTTATATTTACCCAGTATAAAGCTGATGAAGCTGTTACATTTAATACATCTGGTGTGCTTGAAATCACTGGCGAACATGAATTTCCTGCTTTATCTGTTACTGTAATATTACCGATGAAGACCTTTCCATCAACAAGTGTAGTATCAGCAACCTTTACTGTACACTCATAACTGTTAGCAGCTTCATTAAACTGTAATCTGCCATTGGCATATGAATATTCATCCAATAAATAAACATCACCTTCTGATTCTAAAATCATCCTTACATCCTGAATACCTGATTCAGAATCATAAGCCTTGATTGTAATCTTAAATGTGTCATCATCTCCTACATTCTGTCCCTGTTTATCAATCGAAATACTTTCGACTACAGGTGCTGTTGTATCAAACTGTTCTGATGCGGCAGCTACATTTGTTTCCTGTGCCTGTGCTGTCCATATACCTGCATTTATGCCACCGCTAAACAAGGCAGCAAGCATTGCAGCAGAAACTGTCACTGTTGCCAGCTTCTTTATAAATTGTCTTCTCATACGCATTTTCTCCTATAAGCGGATACTTTTTATTCAAATGCCTGATTAACACTATATATTCAGCCAGTTAAAATGTAAGATTCTCACTTATTCTTTCTGTAAATTAGTAGTTCAGATATTCATCATTAGAAATTCCTGTAAATTTACGCCATTATTGTACCCCCTCCGAAAAATTTTTCAATAGCTGAATATGTAAATTGATGTTGTAAATTATTATAATAACTTCCCATTTATGAAGATCGGGAATTCATTTTTACTGGGTATTAAAATCCAAATTTTATTTTAATATCATTCTTATCAAATTTTCCGTATAAATTCTCCTACATATCCATTCTTATCTTATCAATCAAAATAACGTCTGCCGGCAGCCATTCAACCTCATCAAGATGCTCCTTAGTCAGCCATTTTGCATTTTCATGTTCCTTCAACTCCAATTCTCCACTTACTATCTCACACCAAAAACAATCCATTAAAAGGTGAAAATTGGGATAATCATATTCAATTGTATCTATTAAATTTCCAATTTTAACTTTTGTATCTAATTCTTCCATAATTTCTCGTTTTAATGCTTCCTGTGGTGTCTCTCCTGCCTCTATTTTTCCTCCCGGAAATTCCCAGCCATCCTTGAATTCTCCATACCCGCGCTGCGTTGCGAATATAATTGGCTCCCCATTATCATTAACTTCTTTTATTACTGCTGCAACTACTTTAACTGTTTTCATATAATTCTTGTGTGACAATTATAAAACTAATTATCTCACTTTCCTTCTTTCTTTTAATATCGTGATTTAATGCAATAAATCACGTAAAAAAGTCTTTTTCTGCAAGCACAAACGACTTTTTATACTTTTGACATATACATAATATTTATGAATTTACAATATACTCATATATATCTTCACGTACTGGAACATCAAGTATCCACTCTATCTCAACTGCTGTTTTCTGTGTATTTGGCATTGTAAATTCCTTAGTATTTCCACTAGCCGTCATATGCCCAAGATAATAAAATTCCTTAGAAATCTTATCGTCTTTATTCTTTCGCACAAAAAGTTCTACCCTAATTCCTCTCTCCTTAGCCTTAAGAAAATTCTGTACATCCTCAGATTGCAGACTCCTTCCCGATTTTGATATTGCTATCAGTCGATCCCTAAATCCTGATTCAAAATGATCCTCATATTTTGTTGTATCACTAATATCATCCGATTTATCATAATTAATAAATACTGGAAATGTCTTTGTTTTCTTATCATATTTATAACCGCCAATATTTAATGGAACTTCATTCTGTTCCCAATTAAGCAGACGACATACATCCTCATATGTATATTTTTGATAAAGAACAAAATCTGTTACATCATAACTTTGTTTATAATCTCTCTCATATCTACTTATTCCAAAATCAACAAGTTCTTTAATAACATTATAAAAATCTTTATTTAATAGCATTTCAAGAAATGTCTTTGTTGGCTTATAATCATTGCCTTCCTTTTCTATAAAAACACACTGTGCATATGTTTTCTTACCAGATCCTGCCGGAAATTCATTAGTCATAACATTTATAATATTTTCCTTCTGTTCCTTGCTAATTGATTTACCATAAGTCAACATATCCTGTGAAAGGCTTGAAAATAATCCACATTTGGACAATCCTTTTGCATACATAAGCATTCTCTTAAGTAATTGTAATTCTTGAATTCTCTTACCATTTGCCAGTTTCTTGGAAATAAATTCAACTATCTTTTCTTCTTCCTGTGAAAGACGAAGCTTATAATCCTTCTCATATTTAACTAAAAACTTATAATACGAACCCAGACTATTATTATCAAAAATACGGGCAACATCCATTTCTCCATAATCATCAAAATCCCGTAAATGTGGTATTCTTCCTAATTTATTCTTAAGATTTGTGTAATTTTCTTTTATCAGTTTAATATCACTAAAATTAGCATTATCAACAGATGCAAATATTCTTTTCTTACTTATTTCATCAAAATGCACTGTAGATGCACCTGGAATAACCCTTCCACCTTCCATTATGTATCTACGTATATTATCTTTATTGTAAGTTCTATCCCCTGACAGTGCTATTGGAATCATGAAATTATTATTATAATTACCAATAAAATCAAGAATAACAACATACTCTTTTCCATCGGCCTTTCTAAGTCCTCGTCCCAACTGCTGTATAAATATTATCGGCGATTGTGTCGGTCTAAGCATAATAACCTGATTAACCTCTACAATGTCAACACCTTCATTCAATATTTCTACAGAAAATATATAGTCTAACGGCTTCTTATTAATATTTTTCTCATTCTCATCCATTGCAAGTCTCTCAAATGCATTCTGTCTTTCCTGTTCCGTTGCATCACCATTCAACGCTATCGTACGAAAATATTTTCCTGTGTCTGGATTAACTATATTATTAAATTTATGTGATAATTCCTGTGTTTCTTTGATACTGCTACAAAATATAAGACCTTTAACTTTTTCTCCACTATATCCATAATAATTTGCCTGCTGGATTATATGCCTTACACGTTCATCGCTTGTAAGCATACTAAAATCGTGATTTTCTTTAACATCTCCAACTACAGACAAATCAGTAATTCCAAAATAATGAAATGGGCACAACAAGTTTTCTTCCATGGCCTGTTGTAAACGTATCTCGTATGCAATCTTATAATTGAACAGCTCATAAACATTTCTACCTGCAATATTATCATCCCGCTTATCAGGAGTTGCTGTCATTCCAAGCCACAACTTAGGCGTAAAATGTTTCATAATCTTCTGATATGTATCAGCAGTTACATGATGTGCTTCATCAAAAATAATACAGTCAAATGCATTTTTATCATATTGAAGCAAATGTTCATCTCTATTTAACGTCTGAACAGTAGCAAATACATAATCCGCTTCATATTCATGATAACCTGCACCAACCAAACCCATAGAAACAGATTTTGCAAACACCTTCTCATAAGATTTCTTAGTCTGTCTTGCAAGCTGTCCTCTATGAACTAAAAATAAAACTTTTTTAAATCCAAGCTCTCTCATTGCAAATGCAGAAGCATAAGTCTTACCTGTTCCTGTCGCCGATATAAGAAGTGCCCTGTCCTCTCCTTCTTCTAAAATCTTCTTAAGATTTGTAATAAATCCAATCTGCATACTGTTGGGCTTTAGCTTATATTTTTCAAGCGATACAACATTATCAATCCTCGCAATCTCTCTCTGATGTTTAATAATTTCATATTGTTCTTTATAATTTCCATAAAATTCATTAAAATCTAAGGCATAACTAGAATTCCATAATCTATTGAATTCTTCAACTATTTCCTTCGCTATCTTCCCTTGCTGCGTTGATACAAGCTTAGTATTCCACTCATGATTGCTGGTAAGTGCTGCACTTGTTATATTCGAACTTCCAATGATAATACGATATACTTCATCTGTTTTAAAAATATACCCTTTTGTATGAAATCCTTCATCTGCCTCTTGTACGTCATACATTTTTAATGTAATATTTGATAATCCATTAAGCTTCTCCAACGCTTTAGGCTCACTAAAATTCAAATAATTAGTTGTGAGAATTTCACCTGGAATATTTTTCTTTTCCAAATCTTTAAATGTCTGAAGTAATGGTGTGATTCCGCTCATAGTAATAAATGCAACACTAATCTGAAACTTATCACATCTTAACAGCTCATCTTCAATCGAAGATAAAACTTTCTTACCAGATTTATAATTATTCGATACAAACTGAGGACAATAAAAACTGTCAGAAGCAACAGAACCATCTATATATGCAGTTTCTAATCCTAATCGTAATTCATTTATTTTATCCATATTGATGACATCCATTCAATTAATATTTATTGTATCTATTATATTATTTATTGTAATATGTTGCAATGAAAGTATCCGTTTTTTGAAGTATCCTCAACATGTTCTGATAACTTTCACTCTGCAAAGCCAGATAATTAATCATAATATCTACATCAACTCTTCCCCATATGACCTTCAATGGGTATCATATAGGTATCACGATAATAGAAAAAGCCCCATAAATGGCTTGTTTACGCCATTTATGAAGCTCTGTTTACTATTCAAACTTGATAAGTATTCTGTCGCTATTACACATTCCGACCATATAATATAAAATGTGTTCAACCTTTGATTCTGATATGCACCTTGAGCAATCTGCTCAATACATACAAATGATCTACTGATGGTAAAATGTTGCCCTTAAACCATCGATATATAGGCTGTGGGCATGATAAATGCAATATATATTTCTGCCTCATGTTCAGTACATGATACATTTTGTAAACGAGGACCACAATTTAGAAAAACTGAATCAATATCATATATCCATTTACGTGGCTGTTTCTTTTGCTGACTATGCTCATATACTCTTTCAAAATATTGTTTCCATCTCCTCTTTTGGGAGTTGCTGTCACACCATATACATACTTTGCTTTCACTTCTTTTAAAACATTGGCTATTGTTTCAGAAGCAGAATGATTACATTCGTCAGCGTATGTCAAGATAGGTCTAGCAATTTTTTCTGACATTTTTTAGATGGCAGAAAATTAATCATTTATTTTCTTCATCAACATCAATCTGCTTAATTTCAGGTACAATGTGAGAGGATAAATATCTATCAAAATTATAAAACTCAGTAAACTGATATTCATTGTATCTGCTAAAACCGCCTATCATTTTAGGATATCGACTATTTCTTATATGTAACTCAACGCCATCACTTTTATACTTTTCGCTATATCCCATGTATATTTATTTGCCAATTTATCTGTTTTGGTTAGCATTACTATATGTTCAAACAATTCAGCAGTCATTGTTAAATTCAAAATTTTTCTTTCCTGATTAACTCTGACTAATGAAACATTAAATTGATGATCAGCTGGCGTTTTCAATTCTAGCCAACAGCAATATGATGTTGTTGCTCTAAAAAACTCTATTTGAGTTTTAGGAACCGAATCATTCAGTACATCTTCTACATCATTAAATGCAAAGCTTTTCTGTATTGTTGAAGTAGATAATTCTGACGACTCTGCCATCATTTCAAAAATAATACTTTTCATTTTCTCATATGAACTACCTATATTGCCTGCATGGTATTCATCCAAAATATCAATTATGACTGTACGCATCTTACTAATAGTATCAACATACTGAGAATCAGCAGCTTTCTTAGCAAATTCATCTTCTAACAAATTCAACCAAGATACCAATTTTTCTTTATATTGATTTTCATCTTTAATTCTTTGCGGAGAAACATAATCTGATTTAATAACTCATGGTTCACTATCTACCCTAATGATATCGCTTACCCAATTATATCCATTTCCTTTATTCTTAAAAGCCATCTTATTTTTTCTTAATTTTCTAAAAGTATTAAATTATCGCATAGATTCACATTCTTAATAGCGTTGGCTATCCTCCCCTGAAAGCTCTTCCACCCAATGTTCTTGTTATTATATTGTGGATAGAGAGGATATGCAACCGGTTCTTTAAAATTAGCACTGTTCAATATATTCTCTCAAATACTTGAACGGAAACGGAAGAACCGTATATTGACTATTGCGCACAAATTCTACTGCCATCAACGGAAGAGCCTCCTCATATTCAAGTTCTTCTCCCAAAGAAATCACCTTACGCATACAACAAGCATTTGGATATGCTAATCTCTTACTCTTAGCCCCCACATAATATACAAATGTACGTCCATCTAAATAGTCTTTCTCATTGTATTCATATTTGATGTTTAAGAGATTTCCTATCTGGTAAGTCGCCTCAAATTCTCCTTTTCTCAACTCACCATCAATCCAAACGCCATATTTCTCATGTAAAAATCTATTAAATCTTGAAGCAATTCCTGTACGCAAATTTAAAATCTTTTTTACTGTCTTCTTGGTAATCATTTCTGTTTCTATTGACACCTTATTCTTCCATTCAGAAATACAGCCCCTCGAATCAATATTTTCAGTTTCAAAATCATCTATTGCTTTCAACAATAATTCTTTTGAAACGCTTTCTTTTGCATCTGTTTCTATAAGTGTATTCATTAATGCTGATATATTAGGCAAAGTCTTTTCGCGTGTTAACAATATGGCATGAATATTATCAATATCCGAGTACATTAATCCTTCTACTTGATTCTGTACACCACGATGCTTATCTTCTACATAATCATATGCATAACAAATCTTGCTCCACTCTTCTGTTTCATCCTGATTATCATCACAAAATGTATCGAATTCCATTTTGCCATTGCTATCAATTTTCAAACAATAATAGTTGAAATAATAAAGCGCCTTTTTATTAACATGATTTATATGCGCTACATTTTCACCGTATTTTGTTTTTATCTTCTTTCTAAGAACAAAGGTCCAATCTTTTCCGGAATCAAGTCTTTCCCAATCAAAAATTGAAATCATGCGTTCTCTTACATCACCTTTTATTATAAGCTCCTGAACAATCTTCTTTATATCCGGAGAACTGCCCTTTGTATTCGTAAAATGCTCAGCCTCTTCTGTTATATGCTGTATAATATATCCTTTTAAGTTATCACTGTGTGGATCATGCATCTCATTTTCAGCATAATATTCACCATCATGAATAATTCTGATATTATATGCATCTTCCGAAAGATTTCCTACCGCTGCCTTTACATGATAATACTTCTCCAACTCCGCTTGGAGCTTTGCTACAATATCCATTGATGTTTCAGAGTTATTTTCATCTACAATTACAACACCCTTTTTCTGTAACATTTCACCATATTCAAGCTCTGATATTCCCTTCTTTTCTAAATTGGAGATATCAAATTCTTGTGCATCTTCTCTCTCCACAATGTCTATGGTTATGTATTTCGAAAGGCTGTCGTTCACATCTCTTAAAAACTGTTCCATTACGCCCATCTTAGTTTTTCTAAAATGTGCATAATCTGTGATATCAAAATTATCTACTCTAAAGTGGTTATGTGGTAAAGAACCTTCCTTGTATGTGATTACATTAGTATCTGTTTTTAATTTTTTTCTAAACTCACCTGTCTTTGAATCTATTACATACAATCCGTTACTTTCTCGATTATATCTCTTGAAAGTTTTATGTTCCAAATTAAGATACATCCCTGGATCAATAACAATCTCTAAGAATCTGATAAAATTCACCTTACCTGTTGATTTGTCTTTATATCTCCATGATGGGTCATGATAGAAAAGCTTACCTGTGAGATTATTATACATAAAAGCCTCATGCTTAGGCGTTCTCATTGAATTTATCAACAGTTGTGCAAGTAATCTATTTTCAAAATAGAAACATTTATTGCACAGCTCGCTATCAAACAAATCAATCTTTTGGATTTTTACATCCTCATACTCTTTCATAATACTTTCTTTAAATTGCTGTTCTGTTACCTCTCCCTTACGGAACAGCACCAATGCAGTTGCACCAAAGGTCCACTGAACTGCTGCCGCCTTAAATTCATATACAGCTGAATCTAATATATTATATTTATAATAATCCTTGTTAGTCTTCTCGACTCTAAAAACATCAAAGTCGGCATCAATATTTTCCATATTGTAGGTAACATTAATTTTGTTAGTTAGCATTTTCGAAATCCTCCTTACGAATCATATGTAAGTTTTCATAACACACTGTACCATCTTGTCTTATAAGCATCGGAATCTCTACCAATCGCTGATCCACTATGGCACTCGGTTTGAAATTTTTATCTGATACAACATTTATGATATAAACTCGTTTAGCCCCTATAGCCTCCAGCTTTCTTAATATGTCTTTTCTGATTTCGTCTCTATCCTGCACATATGTAAACTTCCAATTCTTAAAGTCAACATACACATCAGAAGATAGCTTATAATCGAAGAATTCAAAAAATTCCGGCTCTGTTATTGGTGATAATTCTATTCCCAATTCTCTGTTCAATATAAACTTACCAGCTACTTCGCCCAATGCGCCTTTATAAATATTATGGAACAATACCGGGCTAAGAAGATATTCATTCATTTCAAATTTCAACGCAAATCCCATTTCTTCAAAATGAGCTTTCATTCCAGGATATCTAAGTATCGCTGGCAAACCGGATTCCTTTTCACTCATTTCATAAATAGCAACTTCATCAGAATCCCCCTTTATTTTGGCTCTTTTACTGTTTTTGAATGCCACCTTGTCGTTTCCAAAGTCTATCGTAACATCGTTGAAATCTGAATACTGCGAGTATATATATTGATTTCTCTTTTCTCCATTTGTAATGTAAAGTTTTTGTAGATATTCTTCATTCTGCCAGTCATATGTACTTGCTGTCGGATACTGTAATACCAACATCCTTAACTGTTCCCACAACTGCATACTTTCAGCAGTCCAATCTTTTGCCAACATTCTTCGAATCGTCCAAAGACCAACCGAGGATATCTTTTCTGCCCTATTTAGCATAAAGTTTTCTTCCGGCAGATAATCCTTTCCAAGTGACTCACGCATCTCCACAATTGCTTTCATTTCCGGCGGCAAGATGCGTTTCTTTAATTCTCCAACATATAATTTCTCTAACAACCCAGATTCAACAATTAAATATATATTCGGACTCTTAACAAAAGTTCTACACATCCGCCCCACTGCTTGTAAAACCATTCGGCTCGCTTGCACAACTATACTCTTTAACTTATATAACTTGTTTAAAGTAAATTGGTCACTTCCTGTATAAGAACAAAATGCAAGCTTTAACATTTGGTCTTTTTCAGCATAATTCATTTCACCATTTTCGTACAATTCCTCTATCTGAAACAACATCTGCAACAAATCATGAGACGTTATTTTCTCATCCTGATATGTATTTACTGTCATATGGGTTATATTTCCCAGATACAATGCATCGAAATCCTTATATAAGAATCTCTTGTCACCTTCGGTAAACTCTCCTAGTAGTACAACCTTTCTACCTTTCGGAATCTTATACTGTAAATTCTGTCCAGCACCAATAGTCTGATAAGATGACATAACAAATATCTTTTCTCCACATGACAATCGCTGCTGCAATTCTTCCTTATCCTGTTCAAAATTATCGCCTTTCAGAAAACAAACACTACTATTACTCTGCTGAGTCTCCATCTGAGAATATTCAAACAACTGCTGTAGAGCGTCTTCATCCATGCCAGGATTGTTCTTCTTTGGCAATGCCATTCCCAAGAACAACATCGATTGAATATCTTTATTCTTATTAAAAATACACATTGCTTTAAGTACATTGCAGTATCTTATTATCTGATATTCGTTATCTGTTATATTGGTGATAATGTTTGAAGCATAACGTGCAAATTCTGCATCCATAAATGTTTTGCAATAATCTTCTGCATGGAATCCCTGTATATTACTGCTGATTACTTCCCCATGTACATTTATCTCGCCATCTGCATAAGCGCTCCATCTTTTTTCTAATGCAGTTCTTGTTTTGTCCTTTAAATAGCCTGGCGTCTTATGAAATCTTTCTTTTAACTGTTCCCTCAAATATCTCAAATCATAATTTCCAACAACTGTATCAACTTCAGCAGTTGCCGATATTCCAAACACAGTTGCTTTTCCTGCAAGGTATAACATGATTTTTTCAGGAGTATCATATACCTTAACAAATTTAAGATTTGTATTATCATGATGAGAATCATTATCCTCAAATTCATAATACTCCATGCCAACTTGATAGAAGCTTCTATCCTCTAATATCAGTTCACGATTATTTCTAATCATTTGGCATGTTTCACCCATCAACAAATCTCTTTGCTTATTAGTTAATTCTAATCTTTTTAGGATTGTACTAATAGCATTCTCCAAATTCATCGCATCCATGATACTGCTTCTTGAGATATTTATTATTTCCATGTAATTTCTTGCCCATTCTATAGAAAATAACCTAAAATGCAAAAGAAATACATTAATCTCACGCAATAAACCATATAACACAATATCCTTCTCTTTATTTCTGTTCTTGAAAAAATCATCTTTCCCCTCAAAGAAAACATCAATACGATTATCTTCTTCATTTAAGGATGAGCGGATATACTGTGCCCCTTCTTTTAAAACCGTATGAAATGAACCATCATTAAACAAGAAAATCTGTCTCTGATCCACTAAATCTTCTTTGGTTTTTATACTTAACCTTACATGATAATTCTCTGCAATTTTTCTTGCTTCATCCATTAGTGCTGTAAATGTATTTCTATTCCCTGATTTTTCAACCTCGTCCATAGCTTGTCTCATATTGGAAGAAAAATCGTTTGGATTCAAAGTACGATATATCTGACGAAACAACTGTATATAGTCTTCCTGCATTGTCAATGACTTATCAATCAGCTCACTTTGTATAGTATCCTTCGTTGCATCAAATTCATCAATAACAATTACTGCGTTTTCTATTAAATCAGAATTCAAAAACTCATAACTGGAATCAATAAGAATAGAATTTCTCTTCATAAACTTACTGACACTCATTAATATTATTTTGTAATCGTCTGTAAATACTGCAGGATATAATTTCCCAATCCATCTATATTTCGCATCAGTTCTAATAGCATTTTTTCGCTGTATCTTTGTTTGAAATCTGTTCTTTAAACGTTTAGTAATTTCATATCGAAGCTGCCTGTCCCCTTCTGTTATTCTATCAGCCAATTCTTTTATATATTCCTTATCGGCATATCTTTTTTCCACAGCATTACGATATAGGGAAACATCCTTACATAATTTAAGATACGCATGCGTTTTCATTTCCTCCGGCACTTCAATCTCAAGAATTTTCTCTACAACCTCATCAAAATTAGAGCGTAATCTTAATACATTACGCTTATAAAGTTCTTCACTCCCATATGCCGCCCTCAATGCATCTTCTGGTAAATTCTTATTTAAAGTTGTCAGGTAAATAATTTTGGTATCATCACCAATTGAATCTACATACTCTTTCATTGCCTGTGCCGAATCATAAGTTTTTCCATTGCCCGTTGGTAATTCGCACATATACAAACCATGTTCATGTTGTTGCATAACATCTAATAAGTAATCTTTCAACACCAAACCTCCTTGTAGTTGCTTATTTCCTGCATGATTGGTAACAGTAATATTATATATAATTTTATCACGCCGATTGTATAATGAAGTTGGACACTAACTAAATAAAAAATAGCTCATAAAACATTTCTTTGATAGAATGTTAGTTGACTAGAAAAACACAATCAAAGGAGCATGCTTATGAGCCAATTACATTATACCACATCTTCTCATAAAAAGGGGAAACATCTTTCATTTGAGGAGCGTGTTATTATTCAACTTCGTATTAAAGATAGTTATTCCATTCGTGCAATTGCTAGGGAAATCGGCTGTTCACCAACAACTGTATCAAATGAAATTAAGCGTGGAACAATTCTTATGTATAAGAATCATTCTCCACATTATAGAGCCAAGGCTGGTCAGGCTGCATATGAAGCCAACCGCCGCAACTCTTGCAGAACTTATGATTTTATTACAAAATCAAAGTTCATTAACTATGTTTCAAATCATTTCTTCAATGATGATTGGTCCCTCGATGCCTGTTATGGAAGAGCTATTACAGAAGGCAAATTCACCAGAGAAGAAATGGTCTGTGTAAAAACACTTTACAATTATGTTGATACTGGATTAATTGAAATTAAGAACCATCATCTTCCTGAAAAGCTTTCCAGAAAGCCTAAGCAAATTTATGCAAAGGATAACAAAAGAAAACTTGGCAGAAGTATTGAAGAACACCCTTCATATATAAATAACCATGAAGAATTCGGTCATTGGGAATGTGACCTTGTCTTAGGTGCAAAGACCAAAGACGATAAGGTTTTGCTAACATATGAACTTTTTGTGGGAGCATCCCAAAGTTTGTGTAAACCTCCAAACTGATGTAAGATAAAATTAC
>OGGM01000857.1_pt1 | contig 15180 bp, 21 predicted proteins | sample 1571251 | NCBI WGS metagenome assembly OGGM01 (sample SAMEA2582076, study PRJEB24529) | metagenome | biome: Human gut stool | place: China | collected 2011 | reverse complement strand
GCTCTTCCGATCTACTTCATCATTAGTTAAAAAATTATGTTTCAATCTTATATAATTATTATATTTCCTATTACTAACACTTAATTTCAATTCGCTACATGCATTTGTTATCTTCAGAATTATCGTTGGATATACTTCTTCCGAAGTTCCCATATAATTTATATTCATATTGTTGCTTTCGTATTCTATAAGATTAATCTTATCTGGATTTAAAATTAAAAATTCAATCTCAAAACTAGCTGTATAGTTATTCGGTTCTAAATCTGGTGCATTATTAACTATAGCTTCATAATAATAATCTCGTCCTGGTAATACAAGCTTTGTTGCCTTCCAATTATCACCTTTTAACCATTCATTTAGTTCAGTTATTTTATTAATGTCCATCAGCATTTTAAATCCTTTTTTTACTGTGCAATACACTTTTACTATCTTTGTTCCAAATTCAGTTTTCTTATATTTAGATCCATAGTTAGAAGATATTACAGTATTGGTTATATCCCCGATTAGTGGTTCTTCTATTTTCGTTATAATAACAAAATCTGGGATAGGTTTTTCATTATAATATAACTTATACAACCGTAACATCTCCTTTCAATTTTTTATTTCTATTTATAAGAGTTTGCAATTTTTTATCTATAGCATCTGTTAATTTATTAAGATCTGATTCATTTTTAACAGTAACATCACCAAAATTAATATTAACATTATAAGTATAAGGCTTAGTTTCATCATCTAATTTCTTATCCAAATACTTATAAAAATTATTAAGTGGTAGGATAGCTTCTGGACCAGCTTCTCCACCTACCATAGCTTTATTCCCATTTATGCCAAATAATGTCGGTTTAGTCATAATTCCACCGTCAGCATAGTAACTAACTGAAAATTTAGGCACACTTGGGGGGGTTATACTTAATTTGCCGCTTATCTTTATATGGGGCAATTTTATCTTTGGTAAGCTTAAATGACAACTACTAAAAAATCCTTTTATTTTATTTAAAGCATTTGATACAATATTTTTAGCTCCATTCATTATGTTAGATATAGTATTCTTCACTGTATTAAATTTATTTGACACGGTACTCGATATGCTACTACATACACTACTAACAACACTTTTTATTCCATTCCATACACTTGAAACTACACTTTTTATTGCATTTAATGTTGTAGTTATAGCTGTTTTATAAGCATTAAATTGTATTGTTATTACACTTTTTATCGCATTTAATATATTGCTAAAAACCGCCTTTATTCCATTCCAAATCGTAGTTATTACTGTTTTTATTGCAGTAATAATGGTTACTATTATTGTCTTATACATATTAAAATACATTTGTATAGCTGTTTGTATAGCACTTAATACAGTATTTATTATATTTTTTATAGTATTTAGTACTGTATTTATTGTATTTTGTATAGCCGTTAATACTGTGGTAATTACATTTTGTATTCCGCTCCAAATCTCTGTTGCTTTTGCTTTTACAGTATCCCAATTTTGGTATAATAAAACTCCTGCAGCAACTAACAATCCTATAGCTGCTATAACAAGTGTTATTGGACTTGTTAAAAATGCCATTACAGTACTTAATGCCGTAGTAGCAACCGTTAATCCTGTTGTAACTCCTGTTGCTATAGCTTCTGCAGCATACATCGCAACTATTGCTACAGTCTCTGCTCCACTTGCTACTGCACTCGCTATTTTAGCTGCATTATAAGCCAATATTGCTACTGTTAAAGTTCCAATTGCTACTCCTAGTAAAGCTAAGGCTGTTTGATTTTGTGATGCAAATGTTTTTATTGCTTGTAATCCATTTTTAAATCCATTTATTACTCCTGTTACTATTGAAAAAGCAGCTGTAAATCCTCCAGATAAATATGAACCAAATGCTTGTAAAGCTGGTACTCCTGTATTTGCAAACCAATTAGCAAAATCACTTAATAACGGTAATATTTGTTCACCTAAAGGTAGCAACAACCCTACTTGAATACTTCTTTTTATACCTTCTAGTGCACTTCCTATATCGTTATATTTTATGTTTTTTACATCATCAATTGATTTTTTTGTTTTATCAAACTCTCCATTAATATTCATAAGAGCCTTTACTCCATCAACTCCCAAATCTTCCCACATAGTCCCAAATAGTTGAGTTCCTAGTGTATTTTGTTCTAATGGATCTTTCAATTCAAACAACTTAGTCATTATATCACTTGTTGCTTTCTTAGCACTTTCTCCACCTTTTGCAAATTTAGAAGTTGTATCATCAACACTAAGGCCTAATTTTTTTATTGCATCATCTGCAGTTCCATCCTTCATTCTAATTCCAAATTCTTTTACCGCATCTCCTAATTTATCAACCGAGAATGTTCCTGCTTCTGTCCCATTTTGTAGCATGTTAAACATTTCTTCAGCAGAAAATCCAGCTTGCTCAAAATGCACTGAATATTCATTTATTGTATCAAGCAAATCCCCATTTTTATCTAATCCAGATTGTGCTCCTTGTGCAATTAAATTAAATGCTTCATCTGATGTTAATCCAAACTGTTCCATCATCATTTGAGCTGACCTTACACTTTCATTAACTTCAAAATCAAATGTATCTCTAAGTGCAAGTGCATTTTCTGTTGTATTTTTTAGTGCATCCCCTGTCAATCCTGTTTGCTTTTGGACTTCTGCCATTGCATTTGCTACATCTTCAAACGATTCTCCATAGTTGTCAGCATATATTTCTTTCATGGTTTGAGATAAACCTTGCATTTCTTTATCAGTTGCTCCAGTTGATGCTTGCAATTGATTGCATGCTTTTTGAAATTCACTACTGACATCTACAATAGACTTTCCTACGGCAACTAATGCTGTACCTGCAGCTGCACCCAAAGCTAATCCTATTTTCCCTATATTAGAAATCATATTGCTAAATTTACTAGATGTATTTTGTGCAACTTCATCAACATTGTTTAATTTTTGTAAGGCTTCTTCATCTTTTATTAATATTGTTCCAAAGAGTTTAAATATCTCCATTATTTAACCTCCTTTTCAAATATAGCCATAACATCTTTCATTTCTTCCATAACTTCTTCTACACTTGCGATTTGTTCATTATCATCATCTCCATAAGAGTTTCTCATTACTCTTCTTTTATACTCCTCAAAACTTTCAAAATTTTGTTTATCCATATGTGAAAAATTAACTAGATATAAATCCCATAGTTCTTCTTCTTTCTTCTTTTTATTTATATATTTAAGTAATTTTTCAAAATCTTGAAATTCTAAATCCAAAACATAGTCTATACTTGAGTATCTAGAAAGCAGTAAGTCAATTATTTCGAATCTGTTAATTTGCTTACTGCAGCGAAAAAAGCCGATAAATTATTCTCTTGTGCTATTTTTCTTATTATTTCTATTAAATCGCTTAAATCTAAATTAGAAAAAGCTTCTGGAGTCATTCCTACTAAATCAGCTAAGAATTCATATATATCTTCTTCTACTTCATCTAAATTTTCTATTAAAAGACAAACTATTTCTGTTCCGTATAATTCTACCCTGTCCTTTTCTTCTAAATTCTTTTCATTTGCTGTTTTTATTATATTTTGCAATGAATTTTTATCATTTAATTTTTTCAATATTTTACTAAATTTAAAAATATCTCTTGCTTTTAGTTTTCTTATTTTTAAGTTCATTGTTTACCTCCCATAAACAAAAAAGAGTCTAAAATTAATTTAGACTCTTTTTATTATAGTTTTATTCAGTTACTTGTCCTTGTTGCTCATTTGATTGCGTTGCTACTCCCCATTCAATCTCCCAAGGTTCTGTTTCTAATTCTCCTTCTGTAAAACAAGCTTCATATGTCAATTTATTAATAACTTCTGATTTATCTTGCATTTCCCAATCTATATTTTCTAGATTTATTGCATTTTTTACAGTTATTTTAACTGCTTTCCCTTCCCTTGTTTTGCCTGTCCATGTAATTAAATCTTGATAATCAGAGTCTTTTATTGTATGATCACCTGTTATCTTTACAGTTCCAGCAGTCTTTGTGTCTACATTTAGTCCTGGATAATAATTAGCAAAATCTTCTGGAACTACTGTCAATTGATTAATTTCCAATTTTGCCTGAGAACTATCTATTACAATATTACCTTTTATTGCTCCAGGATATCCATCAGCTTCTATTTTGCGGTATTCTCTTTCTACAATGAATTTTCCTCCACCTCTTGTAAGTGCTACTGCTTTTCCTCCTATAGCAAATATGCCGTGGCCTAAAAGTATAGTATTACTTTTTAGAGTTTCTGCCATTTTGTTACCTCCTAACAATAATATGTTTGTAGCTCAAATCTTATTTCTCTACATGATAAATCTTCTTTTTTTTCTTTTTCACTTCTAGATCTTGATTCTTTATAAGCTACCGTTGATAATTTATCTGTATTAAAACACTCATAATCAAAGTGTTTTTCTATTTCATCAACAATATCTTCTAATTTAGTTGTGTCTTGGTTTTCATCCCAAACTTCAATCACCAAAGTATCATCATGTCTTTCCTCAGTATTTGTACCTACACTAATATAAAAAATTATATATGGGAAAATTGCCTCATCCTCAGCATCCTCATAATATACTCTCTTATGTATTTTTTTTAATTCTTTTAAAATTAACTCTAATAAATCATTCATTCTATTCACCATTTAAATCAGAATAACTTGCTTTTACTAACTGTTGTATAGTATCAATATTTTCTTCTACAGTTGGTAAAAAACTAGGTTCTGAATCTATCTTTTTATTACCTCTTTCAAATGCAGGTTCATAGAAACATTTCGTTCCTATTTGCAAATCCTTTTCTCTTTTTCTAGCCCAGTACTGTGTTCCTTTTCTCATTCTTCCTTTTCTTTTTCTCTGTTTTCTTTTTGCTTCGGAACATATAAAACTTCCTATTTTATTAAGAAATTTACTAGGCTTTTCATTAATTCTTTGTTTACATTTCTCTACTTTAGAGATGTATGATTTTTGATTTGTCCTATTCGCCAATTTTAACCGCCTCCAATGTAATTTCTAATTCTGTACTACTTTTTTTAAATACTTTTAATATTTTAAACATTATTCCATTATATTCAACTAACCTTTCATTTTTATATTCAAAAGGCCTTATAACTAATACATAAGCTGGTTCAAGACCAATCATTTGCGCTTGATAAAATTGATTTTGACCAACAGACTTTTCACTGCAAAATACTTTTCTTTTACTATATTTTTTTATATTATTACCTATTCTATTTTGTTCTGTATATTCTGTGAGAAAATATAAAACTTTATCTAAAAACATGAAAATCACCTACATATTTGATTTGCAAGCATTGTAAAAGCTGGAGAAAACTTTGTTTCTCCAGCTCCTTGATTTAATAAGTCATTTACTCCCACACTTACACACATAAGTCCTAATTGACTTTTTATAGTTTCTTCGCTTGCTCCAGCATTTTTTAAATACATTTCAACAGCTATAATTTTAGTTTGTAAACTTATATCAAAATCACCATCTTCAATAGTTAAATTCATTGTTTTTTTTACATCATCAACACTATTTATAGCAACCATATATATTCCTCTTTAATTATTACCAGAAGGAGTAACAACTTTCTTTTTAAGATATAATAATCCTCCAGCTCCTCTTAAAACAGAACTGCTATCTTCTCCAATTGCCATTTGTCCATCAGCTATCATTAAGCATTTATGGATCCATTTATTTTTATCTTCATTGAAGTATTTTTTATAATACATAGCTAAATTAGAATTTAATAGATATTCAGATAAATTCACAACTGCTCCGAATATTTCACCGTTTGTAGCTGCATCAAATGATTTAAATTTATCAACAGTAAGCACTTCTCTACCATTTAATATTTTTTGACCTTTTTCATTTATTTTCCCAAGTCCTATTCTTTGGCCAGTAGTATCTGTCATTCCATTTAAATATTTTTCCCAAGTTGTTTTACTCATTACATAGATTGAATCATCTTCATAAGCTTCTGGAATTGCGCCTTCTACTTCTGCCCATGCTTGTACTGTTCCTATAGTAGATGCAGTCATTTCTATATTTTGTCCTGTAGGTAGAGTATATTTTGTGAAACCTTTAGGTTCTCCACTTCCTGAACCTTTTACTATTGAATTTTCAATTGCTTTTATCATAGCTTTTTTAAGTTGGTTGACTATTGTTGTTTCAAATATTGGAAGTGAAACAGTTGCACTTAATAAGCCTATAGCAACTTTTGATTCTAGTACATGATATCCAAAAGTTATTTTAGCTTCCATTTTTGCTTTTTGTTCATCACTAACAGTAGATTCATTTGCTAACCAAGTTGCAGTTGGAAGAGCTTCAGCTATAGGTATTTCTACACCACCTTGATAAGATGTTTGTGTTACTCTAGATAATATTTTACCTTCTACCGTTAAATCTTCTATAACCCTATTTAATACATTTGTAGGTATTACTGCTCCTATATCTCCTACTACAGTTAAAGTATCTGTTCTTTGTTCTTGTTGTACTGCTCTATATTCTTCTGGAATTGGAGTACCATTTATAACAAAATTTTTAAATGCTTGTCTATATCCTATAGTACCAAATACATCTTCATCTTCAATTATTTGAGTTTGATTCCCTCTTAATCCATAAGTTGCTATTGGATTAAATTGTGGTGGATTTACTTGACTTCTATCTTCTATAGTTTGAGGTTCTCCTTCATCCATTGAGTCTATAACTTCTTGAAGTTGTCTTATTTCTTCGTTTAAAGCTTCAATTTCTGTATTTATACTTCTCAATTCATCAACTGAATTACATGTATTACCTTTTTCAATTAATTGCTTTCTTCTTTCTGTTTTTGCATTAAATAATTTTAATATTTTATCCTTCATAATTATTTATACCTCCTGTTATTTTTAAAAATTTAAATTGTTCTTTTTCTAACTCTAAGTTATCTGCAGAATTATCCAATTCTTGTGAACGAGCACTATCCAGTTCCCTTTTTGCATTCTCCAATGCATCTTTATCACGTGCATTTATATCAGTACTTTCGTAAGCTGGTTTGTTTACTGCACTTACTTCGTACAACTTAGCAAACTTCTTTATTCTTCGAGTTGGCATTTTAGTATCTAAATTAAGCCATTCTTGCTCCTTAATTCTAAATGCAAAACTCATTCCATCAAGGTCCCCTCTTTTAATAGCACTATAAAGAGCCCTTGCTTCTGGATTATTATCTATATCTATATCTGCACTCATAAAAAGACCTATATTATCAATTTGTAAGTGCATGGTAGAATTTCCATTGTTTCTTCTACTTCTAGCTAAAGGAATTTTATTTTGATTATGATTTACAAACAATAAAACATCTGTTAAATCACATTCATCAAAAGCACCTCTGTCAATTACTTCATAAAAATAACCACCTATATCAGTGGTTTGTTCAAATACAACTGGGTGACCTTCTATTTTTTTTATTCCATTATCATCTTCTTGTGATCGTGTCATTATATCAAAGATATTATAATTTCGACGAATTAATAAATCATCCATTTTTTTCTTCAACCCCTTTCTTTTGCATCTGATAACTATCTGCTATATCCCTATTTATAAAGTTAAGAGACATATGACGAATATCTCCCCCTTCAAATGGTGGATATCCAAATAAGGCTAATAGTTGATTATCGGTCAATGCTCCTCTGTTTCCTAAAATATCAGCAACCGCTATTTTATTTTTCGTATTTGTAAATAACAAACTTTGAGAATAAAAAATAATTTCATTACCGCAATCAATCTCTCTATCAGTAAATAAAACTCTTGTAAAAGCCTGTCCTAATAACTGTATAAAAGGTTCTATTGTCTTTTCATAATATGCTTGATATTGTTCATCATTATAATCTCCTGTTATTATACAAAGTGGGACTTCAAGGGTATTTAAAATCCTATTTTCTAAAAAGGATAATATATCTTTATTTATAGTTGTTGGAGTCATATTAATTGGAATAAAATCACTTTTTAAGTCAATAGGTAAAATACCACTATTTGATGTTTTTAATTTTTCCTCAAATTTTTGAATTTCTTTAGCTTGTTTCCCTTCATCTAGCATAGTATTAATTTTTAACATACCGTTGATAGATAATCCAGCTTTTACGTTTTTATCTAACCCTTCCACTAATGTATTATCAACATTAAGTATTTTAAGTAGGCCTTTATCATCCCTGGTACCATTCTCATTTCCTCCCATTAAATCATTAAAAGAGAAATCTTTTCGTAAGTGAATTATATCTTTATACGGTAATGTATATTTTTCACTATTTCTAAAAGTAAATTCTATAAATAATTCTCCGGTTGCTTCATCCTCTAAAAATGTGCTTGCTATAGGATCTAACGGATAAAACCCTGTAAAAGTTTTTGATTTTCCCCCATTACTTGTATCTGTTAAGTAATATGTTGGATATATAAAGCAGTTAAATGTACTCTCATATAGCCAAGTTATCTTCTCTAAAAACTCTTTGCTTGTCATTAATGGATTTGGTGAAAATTTTAAAAGCCTATTTATTGAACTTTTTACAATTTCTTGCTTATCTTCATCAACATTACGAATATGTTTAGGTTGTAATTTACTTATTTCATTTGATTTACATCTTATACAAGCCTTTACTATATCTGATGCATATATATCTTTTCCGAAGGATGAAAAAACTGGAGTATTTCCGTTTAACATCTTTGCATATACATAATTTCTTACCTTTTTTTTTGCAAAGTTGAATATTTTCACTTTTCCACCTCCATTTCTAATAATTTACAATTTGTAAATATTCATTTTTATACCTATCTAAAGTTGCCTCTGCATTTAATTTTGCTAAAGTTCCATCTATCCTTCTATTTCTCATATCTTGAACTTTAACTGGCATTATCCTTCCGAAATTATCAAATTTACAAGCTGTATTTTTAAAACACCATATACAGATAGGATTTTGATTATAGTTTATTTTATTTGACTTTAATTCAGCTTCTAAAAGTTTCATTGGATGGCTTAGATTAGAATAATCTTGATTTATTCTCTCCATATCAAACCCATAATCCTCCATATCTTTTACAAAAGATTTAGCTCCCCATCTGTCATAACCAACTTTAAATAATTTTATTTTATATTTTTTATAAAGCATTACAAACCAATTAACAACATCTGTATAATCAACTTCATCACCATTACATACGGTTAAAAATCCATCTTTTGCCCATTGTAGATAATCTTTATCATCATCTTTTTCTTGAAGTTTAGGCTCAGGGATAAAATAATGTGTTATAAAATATTTTTCTCTACTATTTGATTTCATTATCATAACTGTTGCAGCCGTTAAATCTGTTGTTTCAGATAAATCCACTCCACCTATTCCTACAGAACCTCTTAAATCCTCTATATCATAAGTTAAATGATTTCTTATATCTTTTTCTTGTAACCATGCTTGAGCATTATTTTGCTTTATATTAAAGTCCTTTGCTAAAACAAAGGCCTTTTTACTTGTACTTGTCTTAGCTTCTTCAACCATATCTCTTAAAAAAGACCATTTTTTTATAACACCTAAACCTGGATTACTTTTCACCCAAGATGACTCATCTTGCCATACTTCCAATTCATTATCTTGTGTGTACATCCAAAGTAACCATCTAGGTCTATCTAGTTCCTTTCTTAAAACTTTTCTTGCATCTTTTAATCTTGCATCTAAATAACCATCGGTTGTAAAACCTTCTGTTGTCAGTTCAAAATATAATGGCTCATCCTGAGTTGATAAAGCTTGTCTTATAGGCATTACTAAGCTATCATCTTTCATTTCAAAGACTTCATCAACTGCACCAATTTTAATATTTTTACCTTCTTTAGCTCCAGTTTTAGCAGAAAGTTTTTTTATGTTCCCTTTATTTTGGTAGCTGAATTTGCCTTTCTTTTTCTTTCTTTTCGGATTTCCAAAGTACATCCCTTTTATATTTTTTCGTGTTACTTTTGCTAGAGTTGGGCTTTCTTCTCTCATAGCGTTAATTGCATCAAACATTAATCCAGCCTGTTCATAATCATTGCTTGAACATAATACTTTTGTACCTACTTCACCACAAAACCATTCAGATAAAGTTATTGCTGCTATGAGTGGAGTTTTTCCATTTTTTCTTCCAACTAAAAAAAGTATCTCCTTATATTTTCGGATATACTTATCTATTTCTTCATCATATATTTTTATAGCAAATATAGCTTCTATAAAAGCCTTTTGCCAAATTTCTAATATGAATGGCTTACCAGCAAATGGTGCTTCAAAATGTTTACATTGAGTTTCTATAAATTTAATTCTTTTTTCAGAATCCTCAAATTCAATTTTTATCTTATGTAAATTTTGATATATAGGATCTGTTAACTCTATAACCAATTGTTTTAATTGTAATAACAATTCTTGGCCAACTATTATTTCTCCACTCTGAATTTTATTATAATATTCCAGAATATAACTCATTATTCAAACTCCAATAAATCATTGTCCTCGTCTTCTTCAATATTTTTTCCTAAAATATTAGATAATTTAGCTATATAATTCAAATAATTTGCCCTAGTCTTTACAATTACTTTTGAAATTGGTAATTCTTTTTGCATCTTTGGATTACTTGGATTATAACTCACAGCACCAGTTTCTCCCATTAATTTATGTAAATTATTCAATTCTATTCTTAGTCTAGCACATTCCCAAATAGCTCCATCTAGTAAAGCCAATTGATTTTCATCAATATCCTTAAATATGCCTAAAATTCTTTCGTACTCTTTTTGAATTTCCAAAATTCTCACCTTCTAGTTTATTTATCTAAATTGCTATCAAATATTAAATCTTGATAAAAATTATCTTCTAATTCTTTTTTTCTAGCTTCTGAATCTGAAAATCTATCTTCTAAGAAACTAATTATTGAATTTAAAATTAATCCCAAGCTTTTTGGAAATTTTTTATTAATTTGAATTAAATAGTTTAATGAATATTGTTTTTCAGTTTCTGTCATTGAATTTAACCTGTTTGGGTTAAGAATTTTTAATATAAAACCTCCACTACGTTTAATTTTTACACTATTAAATTCATTTTCTAAAGCATCTTCTAAAAAGCTAACCTTTGTTTTACCAGTTATTGTGCTATAATAATTTAATTTTTCTATTGTCTTTTCATCAAGTGAAAATGTAATATTTTTCTTTGCCATTTATTTCTCCCCTTTATATGTTTGAGTATTATAAAATAAATAAGGTTCTCACCTTCTTTTAAATTTTTTCGGAAAATCTCTGAGAAAAAAGTCAAAAAACTATTGTGTATAAAAGAGAACTCCATCCTCCGACGGTTCTTCCTAGGGTTTAAATTTTTTTTGATGGGGGGTGTCATTCAATATAATCCTCAAACCATTTTTCAATATAGACTTTCCATTCGTCATAATTATTTTGTCTATAGTCATTGGTATACTTTAATCTGTATAAACAAGTTTCTATATCCTCATTGATGAATATAAGCTCTGCACCTAATTCACTTGCTAACCTTTCTCTAGTAAACTTATCTGCATAGCCACCAATTATCCAAGCATTATTCCAATCACCATATCTAACTTTTAAATTACTTATTAATGTATCTCTGATAGCAAATACATTCTTCTTTAGATTGTTAGGTTTATCATACATAGGTAATAATGATATAGCATTGTACAGTCTATCCATATCAATTACTAGATCTCCTTCTGTCATATTCTCTCTAACATACCTTTTCTTGCCTGAGCATGGTGGACCATAAACAATACAAATTTCTTTCTTCCTTACTTTTCTTTTCACTCCTCCACCTTGCCAACGGTTATGAAGAACATTATGACATTCTTGGCATAACACTTGTACATTATCTGGATTAAGAGTTATACTTGCATCATTTATATTTAATGGAGTTAATTCTTCTATGTGGTGTAATTGTATTAGTTTAGTCTTATATTGATTAGTATCTTTATCATATGCATTAGCAATTATCTTGCCGCACTTCTCACAGCGTGGACCACGTTCTGTAAGTATAACCTGTCGAAAATTTCTCCATTCTTTACTTTTATAAAATGCTTTGCTAAAGTCTTGAGCCATATTACCATAACCTACTTTCTAACTCTTTCTTTCTCAACTCTAAAGCTTCTTTATCTAATTTAAATTTATTTGGATCATTCTTCCATTCATTTGGCTTTCTATTCTTCAACCAAAATATCTGTGCAGTAACATCTGGTGCTACTTGTTTTGTAACTGTTTTTACCACCTTTAATTCGGCACTCCCTGTTGTTTCATCCTCTACTAATTCCTTAGTTACTTCTACATAAGAATAACCCAGAGCCCTTTTAATCAGTGCACCTTCGACCTCAAAGTCTATAACCTCACGACCCTTTTTTAAGACTGCCGACAGTGCCGGATACTTCTCTTTATAAACTCTAAAAGTTGAATAGGCAACACCGAGATTATGTGCAATTTGTTTTTCTGTTAAACCATTTCTAGCCCAACCTTCAACAACAACTAATTTATCTTTTACATGTGTATCCCATTTTGACTTTGCCACCATATTCACCCCCTAAAGTTTATATTCATATCATATTCCTACACCTAACTAATGGCTTTCTATTAAATATTTGACTCTTTAATCTTTTAGCCTTTTGCTTACTTCTTGATTTAAATAGTTTACAATTAGCTTCATGTTCAAGTATTAGTTTTAAAACTTTATCTAATAATTTTTGAAATCTTTGCACCATTTCAAGAAGTTCTAAATGCTTTCCATAACCTCTTGGAAATATTACTATCATACTGTCTATTTTAACCACCTCTTTTCCTATTTGAGTTAAACATATCTTATAGACTGTATCATTCAAATATATAAATTTTTCTTTATTCCAATCCAAGTAAATTAAATACTTTGAATATGATTTTATAACCCGTATGTTTTTATCAATGATACATGACCTCATTTTGTATCATTAAATAGTTTTTTAAAAATAAACAAAGCTAATAATATCTTAAATCACAATAAGCTTTGTTTAGATCATCTTGTATCACTCCTATGTAGTGCATTGTTATTTGTGGACTACTATGATTAAATATCTTTTGCAATGTTGCTATGTCTTTGCTTTTTTTATAATAATGATATCCAAATGTCTTTCTCATAGTATGAGTCCCTAGGTTTTCTATTCCAAACATCAACCCCAGTTCTTTTATTATTTGATATGCCCTATTTCGTTTAATAGGTTTGTTATATCCTTCTCTACTTTTTATTAGATATTCATTTGGTTCTCTATCACTTAGATATTTCTTAAATGCTCTTTTAAGTATCGGATTTATCTTTATGATCTTTTGCTTACCTGTCTTTTTCTCTTTTAATGATATAAAATCTTTATTCTTTACATCCTTAACTTTCAACTTCAAAATATCTGATATTCGTAGTCCTGTATAAATACCACACATAAATAATAAATAATCCCTGATGTTTGTTTCTTCTAAATAATTACACATATCTTGGAGCACATCTGTATCTCTTATAGGTTCTACAAAGTTCACATATATTTATCTCCTTTCTATACAAAATAAAAGAAGCTTAGTTTGATATACTAAGCTTCTTTCATGGTAAAGTAGAAATTAGTTACTTTTTATTTTAGTAATATGTATTATTAAATTGTCGTTGCATAATTTTGTATATTTATATATTAACACAAGTTTAATACTCAAAAAGTATCTAAAAAGTATTAAAAAGTATCATAAAAGTATTGTTTATACTATATTCTTTATTTTATCTATAGATTTTACCCTTAAGGTCTTGCAATACGATTTTGAATATCCTACCTTATCAGCAACATCGCTCCAAGCCTTTCTTTCAAAATATCTCATTTCAATTATTATTTTTTCATTGCTATTTAATAGCTCTAATGCATTTTTGATTTTATTTATTTCTTTTACCTTTTTTATTTTTTTATTTAAAAGTCTATCATATTCTTTATTTTGATATAGTAACCATTCTTCAATAGAAGATGCTGTCTTACTGTTTTGGACTTTAACATCTGTATATAAAATAGAGTGTCCTCTCAAAGGATATTTACTTTCTAATTCTATTTCTATTAGTTTTAATTCTTCTGTAATATTTTTTATATCGATTTTATTTTCTTTATAAGAATATAACTTACATTCAGCTTCTATAAATAATTTATCTCTTTTCAAAACTTCCACTCCCCTGGTATAATATTATTAGTTAGTTGTTATTGGAGTGCGAAAGCATTCCTTTTTTTATTTCAATCCTTTATTAAATCAAATATACTCATTTGTACTGCATTTACTTTAGAAAACTCTATATAAGATTTTGTTGTATGTGAAGCCATATAATCATAATAACTTTTCCATTGATCATCAGTTAGATATTTCAATTTTGCATCTTTCATAAATATAAGCTTTTCGTTTCTTCCGTCCATTATTAATTGACCGCAGCTTACACATCTTTCTGTTCTATCTAATGTTGGTCCATACAACTTACATGTAGGACAAAATAATACTATCCCATCTATCGAATCTTCTTTCCAACCTTTTGGTGCTGGTTTATTCAAATCTATACTCATTTATATATTCCTCCTTATTTATAAATCCAATAGATATAAAATTGCAGCTTCTTTACAATCATGTTTTTTTATTTTAGCCTCTTTTCTATTGTCTATACTGAGATAATTTCCAGATAATATTTCTATATAAAATAATCCCTTTGGATAGCCTGTATCTAATACATATAAAAAATCTTTTGGCTTGATTTGCTTAATATTTATTTTATTCATTGAAACTATGTATCTGTTAAAAAACATTCTTGGTTTATCTATTTTAGTAACTCTATATAAATTCAAGTGTAACTTTTCACTTGCTACTTTTTTACTTTCAAATTTATATCTATGCAATAGCTCTTTTTATATTTTTAGATCTCCTGGTTTTATATAACCTTTTTTCTTCAATATCTTATATACAATAAAAGTTATGATAGCAGGAAGTAAGAAATGTAATATTATCATAGTTGGTAGATATGACATTCCATTTACTGAGAATGAAGCTATCTGCCCAACAAGTCCACTTGTTCCCATACCAGAAGCAATACTGTTTGACGATAAATTAAAAATAGTTGTAG